>Ga0310828_1001251_pt1 | contig 15988 bp, 11 predicted proteins | sample WT_ome_3_FD_202242 | JGI IMG/M metagenome (GOLD analysis project Ga0310828, IMG submission 202242) | Sorghum-adapted microbial communities enriched on wild type (WT) sorghum from Joint BioEnergy Institute, Emeryville, California, United... ... | reverse complement strand
ACCTGACGCTCAACCAAACCCACCACACTCAACCCAGGCACCTCAACAGCCCCACCACTGAAGGCACCCAGCACCAGCCCACGCTCACCCCCCACCAACACATCCGCCAACGCGGCGGAAGTCGACTCCCTGAGGGATATCTCAGCGGACGTCTCGGGAATGTCAGCCACGAAATCTCCAGTGCTCAGAAAACCGTGCCAGACGCAGGGCCGGAGCGCAGCCGGTCCACTCACAACCAGTGGTGCGTCAGGTGCCGGGCACCAAGAATCCGCCACCCTCCATCCACGTCCACCGTGGCCGCTTGCCGCCACCATCAGGTAAACACCTGCGCCCGGTGGCTGGTCAATGCTCGACCGCGACACCGGAGCCATTCACAGCGCCGCGCGCCGTCCTGGCGACCGGACAGTGTTTCGGGACCCACCTCAGCGAGAGCGGAAGCGCTCGGTGAGCCGCTCCAGTTCCGGGACCACTTCGCTGGGTGTCGGCTGGGCGAGCAGCTCCTTGCCGAGCCGCCCGGCACCCTCGCGGAACGCGGGCTCCTCCAGGAGCCGCACCAGGAGTTCCCTGATCCGCGGCCCGCGAATCTCGCTCGGCGGAATCCACAGCCCGGCACCGGCCTGTTCCAGGCGCGGACCGCGCTCTTCGATGTCCGGCACGACTCGCCCGACCATCAGCTGGGGTACCTCATGGGCGATCGAGGTCAGGAACGCGGGAACTCCTCCGTGATGGATTACGGCCGAACACGACGGAATGATGACCTGCAACGGCACGAAGTCCACGATTCTCGTGTTGTCCGGCACGCGCTTGAGCTTCTTCTGGACGCGCTCGGGCAGGGTCACGACCAGCTCGATGTCAAGATCGGCGAGGGCATCCAGCATCCCCTGCAACTGCCCGATGCCGAGAGCCTGGTGCTCCACCGCCAACTCCTGGCTCACTCCGAAGGTAGCCAGAACCCGCCGCCGTGACGGGTCGCTGCGGGTCCAGTACGGCACGACAGCGGGCCCGTTGTAGGCGCCGTAGCGGATGGGCACCTGGGGCACATCCGTCTCCAACCGCATGGAAGCCACCATCTGATCGATGGTGAACTGCCCGGACACCATCTCCTCGGAGAACGACGCCCCGTACTTCTCCACCCAGCCCCCAAGCCAGTCCGCCAGCTCGTCCTCGCGGTCCTCCGGCGGCTGCTGGTCCCGCACGCGCACGAACTGCCGGCGGAACCGGGCGGTCACGTCCATCTCGGTGGGCATGCGCGCGTGCGCCGCCCCCACCACGGTTGCCGCGACCGAGCCGGCATAGCTCAGCCAGTCCCAGATCACCAGGTCAGGCCGCCACCAGCGGGCGAACGACACCAGATCCTCAATCATCGAGTCATTCATAATCTTAAGGATCTCGGTGAGGTAAGCGGTCAGCCACGGCAGGCGCTCCCAGGAGAGCATCTCCTCGCGGCTCTCGGCGAAGTCGAACAACAGGTCGTCCCGCGGTCCGAGGCCCTCGAGGATCTCCTGCATATGTTCGCTGTAGACCCCGTTGAGCTTCTCCAGGATAGGCACATCAGAGCCGACGGGTACCGCCGTCAGGCCCGACCTGGTGATGACCTCGGTCAGCTCCGGGCCACTGGCGGCACGCACCTCGTGCCCCGCCGTCTGGAGGGCCCATGCCAACGGCACGGATGCCTGGAAGTGGGTCCGCCAGGGGAATGTGACAAACAGGACGCGCATAGCGTCAACTCCTCCGTAGACACCGGAACGTCGGAAAGACCCTCGCCGACCCGCCTAAAGCAGACCTTGAACTGTCCTTGGTCGACCCGGCATCCGGCGGAATGCCACCACAGCATGGACGCCCTGCCACGTTGCCGATATCTCCACCGGATGCCGCGAAAGGCCGAGCCTAGATCGGCTTTAGCCGCGCCGGCCACACTCGCAGAACCGGTTGTGGAGCGCCTACGGAGTGGAGGCCGTATGGCCGGGAGCTTTCAAGTCGTCGACAGCGCGACCACGCCCGCTAGGTGCGGGGCCTTCTCTACGCGCACGGCTCTCTTCGTGCGAGGGCCGGCTGGGCAGGCTCTTGGCCGTCCACGCCACCGGCAGAATCCGCTCGGGAAGGGCGACGCCTTATCCCGTGCCGCACACGGACGGGGAGTTCCTTGGAACTACGTTCGGCAGACCCTGTACACGAAGGACAGTGCCCGCCCGTGAACCAGGCACTGACCGGCCGACCGGTCCTCGTACTGGGTGCATCCGGCCACTTGGGACAGCACATCTGTGCGGCGTTCGCCGCCGCGGGCGCTCGAGTGATCCGGGTCAGCCGGGGCGGCCCGGGCCGCCGACATGACGGTACGAAGAGGACGGACGGCGAACGCCACACCGACGTACCGGCCGGCACCACAACCACGGTGCACCTCGACCTCGCCACCGCTGACTGTGCCACACTCACCCGCCTGTGCGCCGGCTTCGAGGCACAGGTCATCGTGAACGCCGCGGGAGCGGTCTGGCAGGGCACCGAGGAGCAGATGACCGAACTCAACGCACGCCTGGTAGGACGGCTGACCGAAGCCGTCGCCGCCCTACCACAGCGCCCCCGGCTCATCCAACTCGGCAGCGCCCACGAGTACGGACCGGCCGGCCCCGACGACCTCATCGACGAGGACTGGCCACCTGCGCCGGAGACCACCTACGGCCGCACGAAGCTGGCTGGCACCCGCGCGGTCGTCCGCGCCGTTCGGGAGCGAGCAGTCGACGGTGTGGCACTGCGCGTCTCCGTCACCTGTGGACCAGGCGCCCCCCGCGGCAGCCTCCCTGGTACCGTCGCCGCCCACCTGGCGGCAGGCGATGATGTACTGCGCCTGGCACCACTGCGCGCCCACCGCGACCTGGTGGATGTGCGTGACGTCGCCGACGCCGTCGTCGCAGCGGCCCAGGTGCCGGCGCTCGCCCTCGCCGAAGCGGGAGCGATCGTCAACATCGGCCGGGGCGAGAGCATCCCGGTGCGCGAGCTCGTCGACCTGATGATCACATGCAGTGGCCGCTGCGTCCGCGTACAGGAGGGGCAGCCCGCGCTGGCGAACCGCTCGGACGCCCTGTGGCAGCGCCTGGACATCTCGCGGGCGCGCCAGCTGCTCAGCTGGGCGCCGCGCCGAACACTGACGGACTCAGTGCGCGATCTTCTCACCAGCGCGGGAGTACCCGTACTCGGCGTTGCGAACGATCTCGACCGCGGGACAGCCAACGGCCAAGGAAAGGACAGTCCATGAGTGAACGGGCCGCGCGCATCCTCGATGAAGTCCGCAAATACCATCACGACATCCAGGACGGCCGGCGGTTCATCCCCGGAGTCACGGAGATCTGGCCGTCCGGCGCCGTGCTCGACGAGGAGGACCGGGCAGCCCTCGTCGAAGCCGCCCTGGACATGCGGATCGCGGCGGGCAAGTTGTCCCGGAAGTTCGAGTCGGCCTTCGCCCGCAGGATGAAGCACCGCAAGGCGCATCTGACCAACTCCGGTTCCTCGGCGAACCTCCTCGCGCTCACCGCCCTCACGTCCCCGCAGCTGGAGGACCGCAGGCTCAAGCCTGGCGACGAGGTGATCACGGTGGCAGCGGGCTTCCCGACCACCGTCAACCCGATCCTTCAGAACGGCCTCGTTCCGGTCTTCGTGGACATCGACCTGTACACGTACAACACCACCGCTGAGCGGATCGAGAAGGCCATCGGGCCTCGCACCCGGGCTATCATGATCGCTCATGCCCTCGGCAACCCGTTCGAAATAGCGGAGGTGGCGGAACTCGCCGAGGAACGCGACCTGCTGCTGATCGAGGACACGTGCGACGCGGTCGGCACTACCTACAAAGGACAGCTCGTCGGAACCTTCGGCGACCTCGCCACCGTCAGCTTCTATCCGGCCCACCATCTCACGATGGGCGAGGGCGGGTGCGTGCTCACCTCGAACCTCGTCCTGGCCCGCATCGTCGAGTCCCTGCGGGACTGGGGCCGGGACTGCTGGTGCGAGCCGGGCGAGAGCGACACCTGCCGCAAACGGTTCGGCTACCAGATGGGAACCCTGCCGGCCGGGTACGACCACAAGTACATCTTCTCCCACGTGGGTTACAACCTGAAGGCAACCGATCTCCAGGCGGCGCTCGGCCTGACCCAGCTTGACAAGCTCGACGAGTTCTGCGCCGCGCGGCGGCGCAACTGGCGGCGGCTGCGGGAAGGCCTCGCCGACGTGCCGTGGCTGCTGCTTCCGGAGCCGACGCCGGGCAGCGACCCGAGCTGGTTCGGCTTCGTCATCACCGTCGACCCCGCGGCGCCCTTCCAGCGCGCGCAGCTGGTGGACTTCCTGGAGAACCGCAAGATAGGCACGCGTCGGCTGTTCGCCGGCAACCTGACGCGGCATCCCGCCTACGCGGGCCGCGAGTTCCGGGTCTGCGGCGAGCTGACCAACAGCGACATCGTCACCGAACACACCTTCTGGGTCGGCGTATACCCCGGCCTTACCGATGAGATGATCGATTATGTCATCGCCTCCATCGTCGAGTTTGTGGATGGTCACCGATGACCGCGACAAGGGAATTTCAGGTACGCCCGCCGCTGAAGGCCCGTCAGGACGCCACGCTTGCCGACCGCGTCGCCCGGTCCGCGGCGCAGCGGTCGGGTGAGACCGCGGACGAGATCCGCGGCTGGCTGGACCAGCGCCGCAAGGAGGTTCCGTTCGCGGTGGACCGCATCCCCTTCGGGGCGCTCGACGCCTGGTCGTTCGCCCCGGAGACCGGAAACCTCGTGCACCGCAGTGGCCGCTTTTTCAGCGTGGAAGGGTTGCGCGTCAGCGTCGGCGAGCAGCCGGTACGCGTCGGGTGGCACCAACCCATCATCGTTCAGCCGGAGGTCGGCATCCTGGGCATCCTGGCCAAGGAGTTCGACGGAGTCCTGCACTTCCTGATGCAGTCCAAGATGGAGCCGGGAAATCCGGGGCTGCTTCAGCTCTCCCCCACCGTGCAGGCCACGTACAGCAACTACACGAAGGTCCACAAAGGCGCGTCCGTCCGCTACCTGGAGTACTTCACCGACCCGTCCCGAGGCCGCATCCTGTCAGACGTGTTGCAGTCCGAGCACGGTGCCTGGTTCCACCGCAAGCGCAACCGCAACATGATCGTGGAGGCAGTGGGCCCGGTGCCGGAGCACGAGGACTTCCGCTGGCTCACCCTGGGCCAGATATATGAGCTGTTGAGCCACGACAACACGGTGAACATGGATGCGCGCTCGGTCCTCACCGGCCTGCACCGGCCCAGCGCGCCGTACGCCCTGCACTCCGACACGGAGCTGCTGTCCTGGCTCGCCGCCCAGCGATCCGTGACCCCGATCCGCAGTGAACGCATTCCGCTCGCCGGCGTGCCCGGCTGGACCCGCGGTACGTCCTCGGTTGACCACGAGGAGGACCGCTACTTCCGTGTCGTGGCCGTATCGGTTCAGGCGGGCAACCGCGAGGTCAGCCACTGGACCCAGCCGCTGATTGAACCGCGCGGAGAGGGCGTCGTCGCCTTTCTGATGCGCGTCATCGAGGGCGTGCCGCACGTGCTGGTCCGCGCCCGTGCCGAGGCTGGCTTCCTCGACGCGGAGCTGGGCCCGACGGTCCAGTGCATTCCCAACAACTACGCACATCTGCCCGCCGCCGAGCGGCCGCCCTTCCTCGACCTGGTGATGACCGCCGACCCGTCCCGGATCCGCTACTCCGCGCTGCACTCCGAGGAGGGTGGTCGCTTCCTGGACGCCGTGAGCCGCTACCTCATCGTGGAAGTCGACGAGAGCGACGTGCCCACCGAGGAAACGCTGCCCGAGTTCCGCTGGATCTCACGCGATCAACTCGCCGCCTTCGCTCGGTACAGCCACCACGTCAGCGTACACGCACGCACGCTCCTGCTGTGCCTGAATACGCTGGACGTTTAGCGTCCTGCGCCGGGATCCGCGCCCGCCACCGCGGCGCACCACCGCACCGCGCATCGGGAAGAGCACGACGACCATCCGCGGCCAGCAGCCACCTCGGTTTGTCGAAGTCAGGCGCGAGACATCAGCGATCAGCGGCGCCGCGCGAGCCGATGTCCCCCCGTGCTTTCCCGGTCAGGCCGTGGCACGGCCGCTGACCGGCTCCCACCAGGACCGGTTGTCCCGGTACCAGGCGACCGTCTCGGCGAGCCCCGACTCGAAGTCGCGCTGGGGGCGGTAGCCAAGCTCGTTGCGGGCCTTGTCGTCACGGATCGAGTAGCGCCAGTCGTGGCCCTTGCGGTCCGCCACGAAACGCACCTGCTCCCAGCTGCCGCCACAGGCCTTGAGCAGGAGTTCGGTCAGTTCGAGGTTGCTCAGCTCAGTACCGCCGCCGATGTTGTAGATCTCGCCCGGGCGGCCGCCGGCGCGCACCAGGTCCACGCCGCGGCAGTGGTCCTCGACATGGAGCCAGTCGCGGACGTTACTGCCGTCGCCGTACAGCGGTACCTCACCGCCGGAGAGCAGCCGCGAGACGAACAACGGAATGACCTTCTCGGGAAACTGACGCGGCCCGTAGTTGTTGCAGCAGCGGGTGACCCGGACGTCCAGGCCGTGGGTGCGGTGGTAGGAGAGGGCGATGAGATCGGAGGCCGCCTTGGAGGCCGCGTAGGGCGAGTTGGGGCTCAGACGGTCCTCCTCGGTGAAGGAGCCGGTCGCGATGGATCCGTAGACCTCGTCGGTGGACACGTGCACGAAACGGTCGACCCCGTGGCGCAGTGCCGCGTCAAGAAGCGTCTGGGTGCCGGTCACGTTGGTACGGACGAACGCGTCCGCGCCGGCGATGGAGCGGTCCACGTGGGACTCCGCAGCGAAATGCACCACCTGATCGACTCCGGCCATGAGCCGGTCGACAAGCTCGGCGTCGCAGATGTCGCCCTGGACGAAGCTCAGCCGTGGGTCGGTGAGGTCGAGGTTGTCCAGCCTGCCGGCGTAGGTCAGCTTGTCGAGCACGGTGACCCGGGTGACCTCGGCTGCCGTCTCGACCGGATCAGGCGCGAGCAGCATCCGCACGTACGCGGAGCCGATGAAGCCAGCGGCGCCGGTGACCAGGAGATGCATCAGTCCTCCAGGAACTTGGCCGGCGCCGGGTTCAGCTGGTGTTCACGCGCGCTCTCCATGACGTACTGGCCATAGGGCGAGTCGCCCATCTCGGCGCCGAGCTGGTAGCAGGCTTCCGCGCTGATGAAGCCCATGTACATAGCGATCTCTTCGATACACCCGAGCCGTATGCCCTGGTGGTGCTGCATGTCCCGAACGAATCGTCCCGCGTCGAGAAGGGATTCGTGGGTCCCGGTGTCCAGCCATGTCACGCCTCTGCCGAGCCAGACCAGGTCGGCCCGTCCCTCGGCGAGATACGCGCGTAGCACGTCGGTGATTTCCAACTCACCGCGCGCGGACGGCCGCAGTCCCCGCGCGATCTCCGTCACGTTGTCGTCGAAGAAGTACAGGCCCGGGATCGCGAGGTTCGAGCGCGGGTGCTTCGGCTTCTCCTCGATGGAGACGAGCTGCCCCTTCGCGTCGATCTCGGCTACGCCGAAGCGCTGCGGCTCGGCAACCTTGTGGCCGAAGAGGACGCAGCCACGCAGCTCCCGCGCGGTCTTGCGCAGCAGGGCGGGCAGCCTCGCGCCGTGGAAGAGATTGTCTCCGAGGATCAGGGCACAGTCTTCGCCCTTGATGTGGTCGGCGCCGACGCGGAAAGCGTCGGCGATGCCCCGGGGCTCATCCTGGACCGCATAGCCGATATGCATGCCCAGCCTGCTGCCGTCGCCGAACAACCTGCGGAACAGCTCGACTTCCGCGGGGCGGGTGATGATCAGAATGTCATCGATGCCCATGAGCATGAGCAGGGAGAGTGGGTAATAGATCATCGGCTTGTCGTAGACCGGGGCGAGCTGTTTGGAGCCGACGAGCGTGATCGGCTTAAGCCGAGTCCCGTTCCCACCCGCCAGGACTATGCCCTTCATCGGGCTGCGGTCGCACGACAGGGGCGTGCGATCTTTCGGCGCGCCGCCCGGAACATCAGCTGGTCCACCACGTCTCCTCCATTCCCACCAGCCATTGCGATACATCACATCCTCATCAGCCGTCCCAAAGCCGGCCTTGGGTTAGTCAAAAGTGGAGTTCGTGCCCTGCCCCGGCCCTTGTACTGTCGCCAGTACAAGGGCCGGGGCAGGGCACACACCGTGTTGAGGCCCTGTTGACTTCGGTCTCCACGGGACTGTTGAGGTGCAAACCGCGGCCCGTATAGGGTTCCGGCCATCCAGCCGGCAAGCGGTCATCGATGGAGGCACAATCGTGTCGGTTTCAGAGCATGTCCACAGCCTCAGCTCAGAATTTGTCAGCACCGCGAGCGGCTACCGCGAGCTACGTGAGCAGGCCCCACTGGTCCAGGTGATGCTCGCTGGTTTGGAAACCCCTATGTGGCTCGTCACCCGCTACGAGGAGACGAAGGCCATCCTCGCTGACCCCCGTTTCGTACGCGATGCCGCCAAGGTCTCCGACCAGGAGGGACCGAGCATCGTGGACCAGATGATCGCGGCTTACGGTCTACCGCCGGAGTTCCGCGACTACAGCGGCGTACTGGTCCTGTCCGACGGGAAGGACCACATGCGCATGCGCAGCGTCATCACGCGCGCGTTCACCGCCCGTCGCGTCAACGCGCTGCGCCCCACGATCGAGCGCATCGCCCGAGAGCTGCGCCAGACCCTCTCCGCCAAGGGTGAGGCCGAGCTTCTGGCGGAGTTCAACTACCCATTGGCGTGCGCCGCGATCTGTGAACTCGTCGGCATCATGGAGGTCGATCAGCCACAGGTCCGGAAGGAGATGATGGACGCCATCTCCGGCGACCCCGCGCGCCTCGTCCCCGCGTTCAAGAGCATGGTCGAGCGGTGCAAATCATTGATCGAGCTACGTCGCGAGAACCCCAGAGACGACTTGATCTCCGCGTTGCTACGGGCCAGCGAGGAGGAGAGCGACTTCGGGGAGAAGCAGATCATCGCGATCGTCATGGTACTCATCGACACCGGGATCGGGCCGGCCGCGCACTTCCTCGCGGACGCGACCCTCGCTCTGCTCGATCACCCCGACCAACTGGAGCGGCTGCGCAAGGAGCCCGAGCTCCTCGCGGGGGCCGTGCCCGAGTTGCTGCGTTTCACCTCGTCCGTGCCGGTCGGCGCGCCGATGTACGCCACCGAGGACCTGGAGTTCGCCGGCGTGCAGATCAAGCGCGGCGAGGCGGTCATTCCCGGCCTCCTGGCCGCCAACTACGACCCGCGCGAGTACCCCGACGACGCCCTGAGACTCGATATCGCCCGCAAATTCGGCAGCGGGGTTGGTCACCTGGCCTTCGGGCACGGGCCGCACTACTGCATCGGTGCCGCGCTCGCCACCGTGCAGGCCGAGGTCGTGATCAACACGCTCTTCCTCTCCGGCGACGCACCGACGCTCGCCGTGGACCGCGACAAGCTGGAGTTCGTGGCGCGACCCGGGGACGGCATTCATCTGAAGGCGCTGCCTGTGCGATTTTGAAAGACACCGAACAGCGGCGGCAGCTGGGGCGAGGACCGGACGTGGCCAGCCCGCCGACCCGGCCTCTGTCCGATGTGCGCGCCCACCTCGATGCCCACCGCTGGACGAACTCGACCAAGCAGTAGGGATTAGACCGCGAACCATAGGGGTGAGACGCCATGCCGGCGCCGAAAAAGTATCCCGACGACTTGCGCGAGCGAGCGGTGGAGATGGTGTTCCGCCTCCGCGCGGAACGCGGCAGCAGCTACGGCGTGGTCCGCGCGGTGGCGCGTGAGGTCGGCGTGGGCGACCAGTCCCTGCGCCAGTGGGTCAAACAAGCCGACGCCGAGCGGAGCGGTCTGGCTCGCGGCGGTGACCCGGACCGGGCGACGAGTTCCCGGCGCATCGCCGAACTAGAGCGGGAAAACGAGCAGTTGCGCCGGTCCAACAGCATCCTGAGGGCGGCCATGGTTTTCTTCTCGCGGGAGCTCGACCCGCGACCACCACTGTCGTAAGGTTCGTCGACCAGTACCGGGAGTTTTTCGGAGTCGCGCCGATCTGCGCGGAGTTGCAGATCGCTCCGTCAACGTACTACGCCGCCAAGAACCGGCCGGCGTCCGCCCGAGCCGTCCGCGACGCCTTCCTCAAGAACGAGATCCTGCGGGTCCACCGGGACAGCGGTGGAACGTACGGCGCCCGCCGGATCTGGCGGCAGCTTCAGGACGACGGCATACAGGTGGCCAGGTGCACGGTCGAGCGGCTCATGCGCAACATGGGCATCTCCGGTCGCCGCCCGACGCAGTGATGATCACGACGCCGATTGCGGCCCTGGCGGTCGCCGGGCCGCAACGGACGTTCCCCTCATGCGCTGAGCGGCATCGCCAGGTCCCCGAGGACATCCTTGGCTGCCCGGTCCAGTATGGACAACACCCAGCGATCGAACTCGACACCCTGCTGGTCGGCGGCGCGCCGCCACAGGCCCAGCCGGCTGTTCGGCACCTCGATGCGGGAGCTGAGCGCAACCACCGGGGCCTTTTCGACCCCCCCGATGCGTTGCTCCCGGATGGCCTTGCGAAGCTGCTTCGTCGTCCACATCTCACGCTCGGCCTGGTCGAGGAGGCGTTCCTGATCCTCTACCAGCAGCGAGGCGACCTCGGCGTGGTGCTGAAAGGTCAACGCGCTGCGCCTGCGGGCGAGGTCGAACCGCCGGGCGACCCACGCGTAGTTACGCAGCGTTTGATATTGCAGTCCGACCGCCCGAATGGCGCGCTGGTAGCGGTCTGCGTAATGCTTCTTGCCGAATACGAGCCAGTCGCCGAGCCACCAGGCGGACGAGTCGACAATTCTGGAGAGCCGATGACCGGCGAGTTCCCAGTCCTCGAACGCCAGGTCATTCGGAATCTGTAGTCCGACACCGGTAATGAGCACCTGACCGCGCCCGTCCCGGCCATCCCACAGCCGCATCACTTTCGCCGCACGTGGGGCAGACGACTCCTCTGTGATCATCGAAGATTGAATCGCGACGGCCATGTCGTTCGTGATCCCTTCTGCAATGCCTGACGCATCATCTGCCGGAAAGCTGCCACCCGCCGCCTTGCCCATTACGGCGGCACAACCGAAACCGGGCGGCAACGGGATACAAGAGCGGCCACGAGTGCCGCGCCGGCGGATCATGTGGCCGAACCGCCGACGTCCAAACTCTCAGCGACGAGGTCGAGGTTCGCCGGCCGCCCTCCCCCTGATGACCGGCCATCCAGCTGGGAAGTCGACGAATGCGGGCCGGAGAAGGTATCGACCTTCAACCACTGACGAGGCCCCTCAACACGCCATTTCCATCGCCGAACCGATTGGCATCACACCCCTCCACGTGGAGCTCGGTCGGTGCCTTAGATACTACCTCACAAGATGCATTTTGAACACCCCGGGTGTGATGTAGACGAGTTTCATTTACATATTTCCGATACGCACCATGCCCAGGGCTGTGACCTGCAGTGACTTCCGCGCCTTCAGGCCTTTCCGTGCGCCTTCAGGCACCTTTCCGCACGCCTTCGCGACACCCGCTCAACATCCCGTTGAACACAAAACGTGGCCACGGAGGCAGTACATAATTACATTGACCAAAATCAACGCGAAAACCACCCGAAGGCACCCTTCGGGTGGACGCTCCCGCCAGGCTCAGGCCACGCGCATAGCGCAGTTCGCGAGATCGTCGGCGATCAGGCGAAGTACGGCCGGCAAATGGTCGGCGAGGAAGAAGTGGCCGCCCGGGAACTCGTGCAGGTCAAACGGGCCGGTGGTGAACCTGGCCCAGTGTCGCATCTCGACAGGTGGCGCCTGCGCGTCGTCGGTGCCGGCGAACGCGCGAATCGCGCAGCGCAGCGGCGCGCCCGGGCGGTAGCGGTAGGTCTCGGCGGCCTTGTAGTCGCTACGTATCGCGGGCAGCACCAGCTCGAGAAACTCGGCGTCACCGAAAATCTGGGCGCCGCTGCCGCCGAGCCGTTGCAGGCGGGCGATGAACTCAGGCTGCGGTAGCAGGTGGACGCCGTCGTTGCGGACCCGGTCCGGCGCGCGGCGGCCCGAGACGAACAGCACCGCCGGATCAAGCCGGCGGGCGACCTCGAGCGCCACGCTGGCACCCATACTGTGGCCCAGCAGGCCGAGCGGTCGGGTGTCGCCGACTGGCAGGCTCGCCGTGATCTGCTCGGCTAGTTCCACGATATCGGTGACACCGGGCTCGAGAAGACGGTCCTGACGTCCGGGGTACTGCACCGCCAAGACGTCGACCCGCGGCGCGAGTGCCTGCGCCACCGGGAAGAACCAGGTCGCCGAGCCACCGGCGTGCGGGAGGCAGAGCAACCTGGACGGTGCACCCGGAGCGGGCTGGTATCTACGGATCCAAATCTCGTCGTAATGCGTTCCGGCCATCCCTACCCCCGTGGATCGCTCCGGCCATCCGCAACTTGCCTGGATCGTCCCGGCCAAGAATCGCAGACCTCTGGCGAGGCCGACAACCCCTACTCCACCCCTAACCTCGCGCCCCGCTCCGCCCGCGACGTAGGGGTACCACGCACCCGTCATTCCGGTTCGGATTAGGGGTTCTCAGTCGCCGTCCGTCCATAGTGTCGCGGCGGAGGGCAGCCCCGCCCGGTGCCGGTAGGCAAGCGCTGGGACGGGGTTCAACCGGGCAACAGGTCGCTCAGTTCGGTCCGGCTGCGAACCCCCAGCTTCTGGTACGCCCGGGTCAGATGCTGCTCCACCGTGCTGAGCGTTACCGACAGCCGCGCCGCGATTTCCCGGTTGGTGCAGCCTTGCGCGGCCAGCCGGGCGACCCGCTGCTCGGCCTTGGTGAGCCGCCTGATCGGCGGCCCGTCCCCGGCGTCGGTCGGCGCGGCCCGGTGGAGGCGGGCGGCGAGGTGGCGCGCATGCTCCTGCCGGGTCGGCTCATCGCTGGCCAGCTCGCGAAGGAGCAGTTCGTTTGCCTCAACCGGGCGGTCGAGCGCGATCAACGTCTCGGCCGCGTACAGGCGCCAGGGCGGTGAGACGTTCTCCGCCAGCCCCCACTTCTCGCTCAGGTCGCGACAGGCGTGGAAATCACCGAGCGCGGCCTGATACCGGCCGACCGCGAGGTGGTATCGCCCGCGCGCGAACAGGTAGAAAAGACCTGCAACGGTATGAAACGTCGCTGACGGGACCGGTACGGTGAAGGACTCGGCCGCCCGGGCCAGGTCGCCCCTCGCCAGCGCGGCCAACGCCAGCACCGACAGGGGAACGGCGGCGGCGACGCCCCAGGCGTCAGCCGACATCTTCGTCAAGGCCGACTCGGCATGCCGCGCAGCGCAGTCGAGACGCCCGCGCCAGCTCTGCACCACGGCCGCCACGGCGGCGAACACGGCCTGTCCGTTCCCCGTCCGGCATTGGGCGCGACGCTGTAACTGCTCGCACCAGTCGGCTGCCACATCCAGCCGGGAACGGTGGGCGTAGGCGGTCATCGCCGCGACGACCGGCGCCAACGGCGGGTCCTGCGACACCACCTGCTCGAGGATCCGCTCGGCCATCACCAGCAGACTGTCGGTCGGCTGGTCTGTGAGCAGCCCGTGCAGCACGACAGCCGCCTCGAACCAGACGTCCACCACGCCGCACGCGTCCGGTGCGTTGAAAGGCGGCCAGTTCCCGGTCGCGTCCCGATACCGGGAGCCGAGAGCGGGATAGGCGTACGCGTACCACATGCGGATCGTGGCCAGCCGGTTGCGGGCCTCGGCGCACAGCTCGACCTCGGTCGCGTCGAGCTTGCCCAACACCTCGTCGGCGTCACCGGTGCGCCCGTGCCACAGCAGGTAGGAGACCAGATCCAGGCAGTGCACGGCGTCCAACAGACCGGCGCGGTAGTCCGCCATCAACAGGTCCAGCCTGCCCGGCACGGAGGCGGGGTCCAGCTTCCACTCGGCGTACGTGAGGCGGGCCCGGACTTTGGCGCGGGTTCGCGGATCGACGATCACGTCCTGTAGCGCCCGCAGGAGGGTAGCGGCCCGAGCCGGGTCGTTTTTGTCCAATGCGTCCTCGGCGGCGTCACAGATCACCTGTTCCACCCACGGCTCGGCGACGACCCGGCCGGCCAAGAGCTGGGTGCCGGCCGGGGCCGGTGCCCCACCCTGGAAGCAGAGCCAGGCAGCCCGCCGATGCAGCTGGGCCCGGATCGCCGGGTCCATCTCCTGGAGCACGATGGCGTGCGCCTCGGGCATCCGGAAGCGGCCGTGCTCGGTGAGGCCGGTCGCGTCCAGCACCCGCAGCACCGGCATCGTGGCTCCCGAGGGAAGGCCGAGCAGTTGGTCGAGCCAACTCGGCGCGGTCTCGGAGACGGCCAGCACGGCGAGCCCGTGCAGGCCCCGCAGAACCGTTGGCCCGAGGCAGCTGATCAGGCGGCGCACGGCGCGGGCGTGCGCCTGGCCGGCCACCGGGCAGTTCAGTGTCGAGGGGTCAGCGGCGCGGTCCTCGAGCAGCGCGCTGAGAAGCAGCGGACTGCCGCCCGCCGCGTACTGCCACTCGGCCACGTCGAGGTCGTCCGGCACAGCACCGAGCGTTCCGGCGATGAACTCCTCAGTGTCCTGCTTCGACAGCGGCGCCAGCCGGATCGTGGGTTGGTGCGGCCGACGCGCGAACTCGCTCCTGAGGATCGCGCTGCCGAACGCCATCTCGTCGCTCTCGGCCAGCACCAGCAGGATCCGCGACGCGCGTATCCTGCGCATCAGGTAGAGCAGACAGCGCAGCGACATCGCGTCAATCTCCTGCGCATCGTCCACCGTGATGGTGACGAGCCGGTCCCGGGCGAGCTCGCGGACTCGCCGGTGCACCGCTTCGATCGCCGCGGGCGTCGTCCGGGGCAGCTCCTCGCCGCCGAGCAACTGACCCACGACCGCGAGCGGAATGTCCCGCTCGGCCCACGCGGCGGTGGCGGTCAGCACCGTTGCGCCCAGTTCGGCCGCGCGGGCGTTCAGGTCGTCGATCAGAAACGTCTTCCCCATGCCCGCAGCCCCGCTGAGCAGGGCGGCGTTGCCGCAACCGCGGTCCGCTTGAACGAGCAGGTCGTCGAGTGCCTCACGTGCATCCCGTCGCTGCGTCACATCCACCAGGCCCCCACCGGCTACGGCGCCCGTGACGAGCCTTTGGTACGACTCGACGCTCGTCACGTGACTGCCGTCGGACATCCACGAGGATAGTAGGAGTGAGCGCCGGTTCGGCGGGTGGTAATCGTGCACGATGCTGCAATCAACGTCGATCGTTAACAGTGAGTGGCCACAGGCTCGCTCCCGGCTGCCGCGAGGACCCGGCATCACCGGAGCGCTCGCCGGCCCGCTCTCGCGATGTACCGCCTCAGCGGGTTCCGGGCTGCCCCCGATCCCGGACCAGCTAGCCACCCACCTGGCCGCGGACTTGACGAGAAGCTGACCAGGCACCTCGTCCTGGGTAAAGACACTATGGACTATCTGATGTGTCCCGGTCCGGCGCCGACACGCCGTGTCACCGGAGCGTCGCCCTGTCGGCGGCGACACGACGCCGGTCACGTCGTACCGCTGGTACTGGTGCTTCCAGAGGACCTCCCGCCAGCGTTTCGAATGTGAATGGGTTGGCGGCTTGCCGCGACGGGCCACCGAAAAGGCGTGTGCAAATCGGTTAGTGTCCGGTTGACAGGACACCAGGTCAGGCTCCGCCTTATTGTTGCGAGCAAAGCATTGAGAGGTGGTTTTCACGTGTTCGTTCCGAGCCCGTACCGGCCACCGGATGCCTCGTGGATGCCGGATCTCATCCGCGGTAATCCGCTAGCCCTACTCACCTCCGCCGACCCGGCCGGCGGCTGCCCGTACGCCACCCACCTCCCGGTGATCCCCGATCCGGCGATGCGGGACGATTGGGCCGCGCAGGCACCCGCCGATTTGGCCGGCATCACCCTCCTA
>Ga0310828_1001249_pt1 | contig 16030 bp, 14 predicted proteins | sample WT_ome_3_FD_202242 | JGI IMG/M metagenome (GOLD analysis project Ga0310828, IMG submission 202242) | Sorghum-adapted microbial communities enriched on wild type (WT) sorghum from Joint BioEnergy Institute, Emeryville, California, United... ... | reverse complement strand
ACGTTTGCCGGAAGCGTCTCGACATTTCGTCGTCCATTTCGCGAATCACCTCGTATAAGGCTTCTTTGGCCTCGGTCAAGTCGTTCTTCTGCTCGCTTAGGAACGCATATCTTTCGTTTACGCGCGAAAATTCCTCGATCGCCCCCAAATTCACTTCGCCGAGCAGGGCAATCTCCCGCTTCAGCTCCTTTACCCTGGCCTGCGTGCCGGCGATATCTTCCGGAACCGGGTACCGCTCCTTGGCCAGCTCAAAGCTCAGCCCATATTCCTCGGCCAGCTTTCTGAGCAGATTCTCCAATTCCACGTCAAGCCGGTTCGCGCGCACCTCCGTCTGATGGAGCTCTTCCTCCACCTGCTTGAGCCGGATCCGCTGCTCCCGCGTAAGCTCTTCCTCCTGCTGCAGCTTAAGCTCCCACTCCGCCCGGGAAGCCCGCTTGAACCCGATCTCTTCCGTACAGGTCTGCTTTCGGATTTTCAGCTCATTGAGGCGCTCAATCTGCTTGACCTGCTCTTGACTGTTCAGTGCCAGTTCCCCGCCCAACTGCTCCAGCAATCTCCGGCTCTGCTCCAGCTCCCTGCGGGATTGCTCCAGCTCCTGGCGCAGCCTCCGCTCCTGATCGAGCAGCGATTGCTTTTCCTGGGCGGCGGAAGCCGTCTTCACTTTCAGGTCGGTCAGCTGGGACTGCAGCTCCTCCCTGGCTGATTCATTGGCTTTGCGGAACCTTTCCGCCTGGCGGATCGCCTCCTGCAGCCGCGCTTCCTCCCGCTGCTGGCTTTCCAGCGCAGCGCGGCATGCTTCGCGCCTTGCGTCAAGCTCCCTTAGCTCCTGCTCAAGCGCCTCTTCGTCCTGCTGCAGCACGGCCAGCTGCTCCCGGGCCTGCCGAAGCTCCTGCTCCAAGGGGACGCTCTCGGTATGGAGGCGCTGCTCTTCCAGCCGTTTCTGCTCGCCCGCCTGCCGAAGCTCCTCCAGTTCGCGGCTGTCTGCGGCCAATTTTTGGCGGAGCTTGTCCGTCTTTCGCCGCAGCTGCTCCAGCTGGCCGGCGGAAGCGGCAATTTCCTTGTCGGCCTCTTCAATCTGACGCTGGCGGCTGAGCAGGTTCGCCTGCTTGCGATGCTGGCTGCCGCCGGTCATTGAGCCGCCCGGATTCACCACATCCCCCTCCAGCGTCACGACGCGGTAGCGGTACTGGCATTTGGCCGCGATCCGGTTAGCCTGCTCCAGGCTGGCAGCTACGATGACATTGCCGAGAAGGCTGGCGAAAATGGGACGGTAGGCTTCCTCGAAGCTTACCAGATCGACGCCAATGCCGATAAAGCCCTCCGCCCCCTCCACCATACGGCGGTCTCCGTCGGGAATGGAACGGCCGCGAATGACGTCCAGGGGCAGAAAGGTCGCCCGGCCGAGCTGGCGGCGCTTGAGGAAGGAGATCGCCTCGCGGCCGTCGGCTTCGCTGGAAACGACGATATGCTGCAGCGCACCTCCCAAAGCCGTTTCCACGGCTGTCTCCACTTCCGCGGGAACCTTCACCAGCTCGGCGACGGCGCCGCGAATGCCGCGCAGTCCGCCGGGACGGTTTTTCGCCTTCAAAACTTCCTTCACGCCGTGCAGAAAACCGTCGTAATCGTTTTGCATTTCCTTCATCGTATCCCGGCGGGAAACAAGGCTTTCCAGCTTCTGCTCCCATCTGCGCACGGCCTGCTGGGCCTCTTCCAGAAGCCGCTGGTCGGCCTGGAGGGCTTCGCCTTTGGCCTGGTATTCCGCACGAATCGCGGCCAATTCCGCGACTGCCCGTTCCATCCGATCCATCAGCTCTGCTTTATGCTTGACGCCGGCCTGCAGCTGCAATTCCCATTTGACCGTTTCTTCCTTAAGGCGTTCCAGCCTGCGCGAGGCGGACTCCGTTTGCTGCTCGGCATACCGGATTTCGTTCCGGGATTGGGCCATGCCGTTTAGCACCTCGAGCAGCTCCGATTTCAGCTGGTCCTCCGCATCGCTCGTTGTCCCTCCGGCCACGCCGAGCAGCTTTTCTTCTTCCTGCTTCAGCTTGCTTTGAAAGACGGCCAGCTCGCCGCTGACTTTGGCGATGTTTTCGTCCAGCGCACGCAGCTCCTCTTCCCGTTCCGCCTGCCGCTCCGACTGCACCGCCACCGTCCGCTCCAGCTGCTCCCGGTTTGCCGTGACGTTACGCTCGCGTTCTTTCAGCACTTCGCCCTGGCCTTCGCATTTTTCCAGCTCTTCGCTGATGGCGAGCAAGTTCGCCTGAAGCCGCTCCAATTCGGCTTCCAGCCGCCGGGATTCCATACGCTGGGTCTCCAGCTGGGCATCGTGCCGGCCGACGATGGCGGACAATCCGGCCCGTTCCTGCCGCAGCTCTTCCAAGCGGGCATTGGCCTTTGACCAGTCGCGGTAAATCTGCTCAATCTGATGCACATACACGGCAATTTCGTTTTGCTTCAACTGCTCCTTCAGGCGCTTGTAAGTCTGCGCCTTTTCCGACTGCATGCGTAATGGCCCGATCTGGTCCTCCAGCTCGGATACGAGGTCGAAGATCCGCAGCAAATTCTGCTCCGTTTCCTCAAGCTTCCGTTCCGCCTCCCGCTTCCGGCTCTTGTATTTGACGATTCCGGAAGCCTCTTCGAAAATGCCCCGGCGGTCCTCTGATTTCGTGCTCAGAATCTCTTCAATCCGGCCCTGGCCGATAATCGAATAGGCCTCCTTGCCGATGCCGGTATCCATGAATAATTCGGTGATGTCCTTCAGCCGGCAGCTTTGCCTGTTGATAAAATATTCGCTTTCTCCGTTGCGGTGAACCCTCCGGGTAACCGTAACCTCATTGAAATCCAAAGGTAGCGCCTGATCGGAATTATCCAGCGTGAGCGATACTTCTCCGTAATTGACCGCTTTGCGCGCATCGCTGCCGGCGAAAATGACATCCTCCATCTTTCCTCCGCGCAGGCTGCGCGCGCTCTGCTCCCCAAGCACCCAGCGGATGCCGTCGGAAATATTGCTTTTGCCGCTTCCGTTGGGCCCGACTACCGCGGTAATCCCGCGGACAAATTCAAGCTCCGTCTTGTCGGCGAACGACTTGAATCCGGATAATTCGATCCGTTTTAAAAACATTCACTCACCTCATCCTTATTGTAACATTCGGCGGCGGTTGTGTCCCGGACCTTGGCCGGAGCCGAATATCCGTCCAGTCAAAGAAAAAGAGCAAAGGGAACATTCATCGGCATTGTTCTCTCTGCTCCTGTTCACGCCTCATGTTTCAAGGATTCACGCCGAGCCGGGACAGGGCCTGGCTGGCGGCCTGCTGTTCCGCCTCTTTCTTTGAACGCCCGCTTCCCGTTCCGAAAAACCGGTCGTCAATATGCACTTCGGAAACGAATTCCTTCTCATGGGCAGGACCTCTTTCCTCTACAATCCGGTAGTCCGGCGTCCCGAGATTATGCTGCTGCGCATACTCCTGCAGGACGGTCTTGAAATCGATAACCGAAGGACGATCCTCGCCGGCCGCCTTCGACAGGACATGCCGCTGCAGGAATTGTCTGGCCGATTCCAGCCCCTGATCCAGATACAAAGCGCCGATGAAGGCCTCGAATACATCCGCCAGCAAAGCCGGCCGGTTCCGGCCTCCCGTCTGTTCCTCGCCCTTGCCGAGCAGAACATATGCCCCGAATTCCAATTCTTCGGCAAATGCGACCAACGACGGTTCACACACCATGGCGGCGCGCTGCTTGGTTAACTCGCCTTCCGTACGGTTCGCATAGGTGCGGTATAGATATTCGGACACCATAAGCTCGAGTACGGCATCCCCCAAAAATTCCAAGCGCTCGTTGTCCTGAAGATGCTCGCCCCGATTCTCATTGACATAAGAAGAATGGGTGAACGCCTGTCTCAACAGTCTGGGATCGCGAAACCGGATCTGCAGGCGTTCCTGAAGATGATTCAAATTGCGGTTCATGCTTCACCTGCTTCATAAGTACTTTCCGGTTCCTCCCGGATGGAGAGAACCGGAAATGGCCGCGTTGACGGGGCTCTGCCCCGCGCCGCGTCTGTTCTAGCTTCCGGCAATTCGGCGGAAGTTATTCTTCATGTCTGCGAAGGATGATCGTGCCATTGTGACCGCCGAAGCCGAACGAATTGGACATTGCCGTCCTTACGTCCGCTTTCCGGGGAGCATTCGGCACGTAATCCAAATCGCACTCGGGATCCGGATGCTCCAGATTGATGGTTGGCGGAATCATTCCGTGCTTGAGCGTCAAGGCGCAGATGATGGCTTCCACGCCTCCGGCCGCTCCCAGCAGATGGCCTGTCATCGATTTGGTCGAACTGACGGCAAGCTTGTAAGCGTGATCGCCGAAAGCGTTCTTGATGGCGATCGTTTCGGACTTGTCTCCGATCGGAGTCGATGTCCCGTGCGCATTAATATAATCGATCTCTTCAGGCCTGATTCCCGCATCCCGGATCGCCCGCTGCATGCAGCGCTTAGCCCCGTCCGGATCCGGATCGGTTATGTGGTAGGCGTCTCCGCTCATCCCGTAACCGATAACCTCCCCGTAGATCCGGGCTCCACGCTGTACCGCATGCTCAAGTGACTCGAGAATGAGCACGCCGGCGCCCTCCCCCATCACAAAGCCGTCCCGCTCCGCATCGAACGGGCGGCTCGCTTTCTCCGGCTCGTCGTTGCGGGTCGACATGGCCCGCAGCGCGCAAAAACCGGCGATCCCGATCGGACTGATCGTGGCTTCCGCTCCGCCGCAAATCATCACGTCGGCATCGCCGCGCTGAATCATCTTGTAGGAATCGCCGATCGAATGCGTACCTGTTGCGCACGCGGTAACCGCCGTGCTGTTCGGACCCTTGGCTCCGGTAATCATGGAAATTTGGCCGGAAGCCATGTTGGCGATCATCATCGGAATGAAGAAAGGACTTACCCGTTTGGGCCCCTTCTCAAGCAAAATCTTGTGCTGCTCTTCCCAGGTGGCCAGTCCTCCGATGCCCGAACCGACGGAAACGCCCACCCGTTCGGCGTCGGTATCTTCCTTGACGTTCAGATTCGCATCCCGGAGGGCCGAGAGGGCGGCGGCCAGAGCAAAGTGGACGAAGCGGTCCATCCGCCTCGCTTCCCGTTTGTCAATATATTCCTCCGGATTAAAGTCTTTGATGGAGGCGGCGATTTGCGTTGGATAGTCGCTAATGTCAAACGATTCGATCCGGCTGACGCCCGATTTTCCGGCCATCAAATTGCCCCAGAATGTTTCCAAATCGCGCCCCAGGGATGTGATGACTCCGAGGCCCGTAACCACTACTCTTCGACTCAATTCGACCACCTCTATATATAACGGCATGTTGTTCCGCTGAGAATGAGGAGAAGTCCCGTCTTGCAACGGGACTTGATTGCCTTAGGTATGAGATTGTATGTAATTTACAACTTCACCTACACTGGTAATCTTCTCCGCATCCTCGTCGGAGATTTCCAAATCAAATTCATCCTCTAGCTCCATAACAAGTTCGACAACGTCCAGGGAATCGGCACCCAGGTCATCCTTGAAGGAAGCTTCCAAAGTAACTTCCGCCTCATCCACCCCAAGACGGTCGACGATTATACGTTTCACGCGCTCAAATACATCGGACATCCGGTTCACCTCCTTCTACGTATTATACGAAAATCGTGGACAAAATGCCACAGCATATTGGCGGCAGGCCACCCGCAAACAACCGTGCCTACATGTACATTCCGCCGTCTACATGAAGCGTCTGGCCCGTAATGTAGCTGGCTTCATCGGAAGCCAGAAACCGGACGGCTTTGGCCACTTCCCCGGCCTGCCCCAGGCGGGACAAGGGAATCTGCGCGAGGATTTGCGACCGGTATTCTTCCGAAAGCTTGTCCGTCATATCCGTCTCGATAAAGCCCGGTGCCACGCAATTCACGGTAATGCCGCGGCTGGCAAGTTCCTTGGCGCCCGCTTTGGTGAGTCCGATCACGCCGGCCTTCGCCGCTACATAGTTGGCTTGTCCCGGATTGCCGATCACACCTACAACGGAAGAAATGTTGATGATTCGTCCGAACCTCTGCTTCATCATCGGCCGGGTGGCCGCCTTGATGCAGTTGAACACACCCTTGAGATTGGTATGGATGACCTGGTCGAATTCTTCTTCTTTCATTCGCATGATCAAATTGTCCCTCGTGATTCCCGCGTTATTGACCAGGATATCCAGCCGTCCGAACGTATTCAGCGTCTGCCTGACCATTTCCTCCGCCTGATCCAGCGAGCCTACATCCGCTTTCCAGGGCAGCGCCCTGCGCCCCAACCCGGCGATCCGGTCCGCAGTCTCGGCCGCCGCCTGTTCACTTCCGGCGTAGTTCACCACGACATCGGCTCCCGCCGCGGCCAATTCCAGTGCAATCGCCCGGCCGATTCCCCGGGAAGCTCCCGTAACCAAAGCCACTTTGTCCGTTAGCATACAGTCCCCTCCTTATCATCACTGCTCCGCTGCGGGAAACATCCTCGCTTACCCCGCAAATTGCTCGATGGCTTCGAGACGGTTCAGGGAGACGGCGCGAACCTGGCGGTCGATCTTCTTGACCAGTCCGGAAAGGACGGTTCCCGATCCGATTTCGACGAAGGTATCCACTCCTTCTCCGATGAGCCACCTTATCGTGTCTTCCCACAATACGGGAGAATATACCTGTTCGACAAGCAAAGCCCGAATCCTTTCCGGATCGGTGACCGGACGTGCCGTAACATTGGCCACGACCGGAACCTCCGCCGGCTTCATGGCCAGGTCCGCGAGCACCCCGGAGAGCTTCTCGGCCGCCGGTTTCATCAGCGAGGAGTGAAAGGGTCCGCTGACTTCCAGCGGAATGACGCGCTTGGCGCCGGCTTCTTTCCCTTGTTCGATCACGGCCTGGACGCCTTCCCTGCTGCCGGATACGACAATTTGTCCAGGGCAGTTGACGTTGGCCAGTTCCACGATACCCACAGACCGGGTGATGCTTTCGCAGAGCCCGGAAAGCCGGTCGCGATCCGCCCCCAGAACTGCGGCCATGGCCCCCTGTCCGCCGGGAACCGCCTGTTCCATAAACTCTCCCCGTTTCCGGACAGTTGCGACGGCATCTTCAAAGGCGAGAACGCCGGACACCGTCAACGCACTGTATTCTCCCAGGCTGTGGCCGGCAGTATAATCGGCGGCGATTCCTTTCTTTTTGAATACCTCATACAGCGCGAGGCTGGTTACCAGCAGAGCCGGTTGCGTGTGGTAAGTGATTTTCAGCTCATCCTCGGGGCCTTCAAAGATCAGGCTGCTGAGCGAAAAACCGAGCGTCTCGTCGGCCCGTTCAAAGAGCTGCCGGGCTTCCGGGCAGGAATCGTAAACATCCTTGCCCATGCCGACGGACTGCGCGCCCTGTCCAGGAAAGACCAATGCAATTTTTCCCATGATATTCCTCCTCATCAATGGCCGGTAAGCCGGCAGCCTACCAGATCAGCACGGAAGCCCCCCAGGTCAATCCGCCTCCGAAGCCGACCATGACAATGCAATCGCCTTCGCGGACCCGTCCTTCCTCGACCGCTTCAGCCAATGCCATCGGGATGGAAGCGGCGGAGACGTTCCCGTACTTGTCGATATTGATGACGCATTTTTCCGCCGGCAAATCGAGCCGGTTCAGTGCGGATTCAATAATGCGGATATTTGCCTGATGCGGCACCAGCAGATCGATATCGCTTTTTTCCAGGCCCGCCTTGCGCAGCGCTTCTTCGGCCGCGCTGCCCATAATGCGCACGGCGAATTTGAAAACTTCGCGGCCTTCCATATAAATGTAGTGCTTTTTCTGCTCGACGCTTTCCCGGCTGGAGGGGCACCGGGACCCTCCAGCCGCGAGATTGAGCAGCGGGCCTCCGGATCCGTCGGCGCCGAGTTCAAACGAGCGGAATCCTCTTCCTTCGGGAACTTGCCCGAGAACCGCGGCGCCCGCCCCGTCGCCGAACAGAATACAGGTATTGCGGTCGGTGTAATCGGTGATCTTGGACAGGCACTCCGCACCGACCACAAGCGCATATTTGTAAATTCCCGCGGCAATGAAGTTGCTGGCGTTGGCCAGAGCGTAAATAAAACCGGAGCAGGCCGCGGAAAGGTCAAATGCCGCCGCTTTTTTCGCTCCCAGCTTGTCCTGCAGAATGCAGGCGGTGGAAGGAAAGGCCATATCGGGAGTGATGGAAGCGACAATGATCAAATCGAGATCTTCCGCGGCAATCCCGGCATGGCCCAAGGCTTCCTCGGCGGCCCGGAGGGCCAGATCCGAGGAAGCCTGCGCAGCGGTGGTAATGCGGCGTTCGCGTATTCCCGTCCGGCTGACAATCCATTCGTCGTTCGTTTCGACCATTTTCTCCAGATCGGCGTTGGTAAGCACCCGACCCGGCACATATTTTCCCGTTCCAATAATTCCTACCGGCAATAAGTTCATATTTCCCTCTCGCTTCCGCGGCCGATTTCGGTCGAGATCGCCTGGATCAATCCGTTCCGTATCGCGATTCTTGCCTGTCTGACCGCATTTTTTATCGCATTCGCATCAGAGGATCCGTGGCTTTTAAGCACGAGTCCGTCCACTCCGAGAAACGGGGCGCCCCCGTGTTCGCTGTAATCCAGCTTTTTGACGAGACTTTTCATCCTGGGTTTGAGCACCGCCGCGGCCAGCTTGGACAGGAAGGTCTTCGTAAATTCTTCCTTCAGCACAGAGATGATGGCTTCCGCTGTTCCTTCCATGGCCTTGAGCAAAATGTTTCCGGCAAAGCCGTCGCAGACGATGACGTCACACTTTGCGTTCAATACGTCTCTGGCCTCCACATTGCCCATGAAATGCACCGGCGCCTGTTCCAGAAGCGGGAAAGCGGCTTTGGTCAGTTCATTGCCCTTCTGCGCCTCCGTCCCCACATTCAAAAGACCAACCCGCGGTTTGTCTATGCCCAGAACCTTTTCCCGGTAAATACTGCCCATAATGGCGTACTGCAGCAGGTTGTCGGGCGAAGCATCCATGTTCGCCCCCATGTCCAGCGCCAAAACCCCCTGGCCGTTCATGGTCGGCAGCATTGGGGCCAATGCCGGTCGCTCGATCCCGGGTATTCTTCCGATAACGAGCAGGCCGGTGACCATCAGCGCTCCCGTATTTCCCGCGGAAATCATGGCATCGGCCTCACGTTCCCTGACCATCCGGCCGGCTACGACCATTGAAGCGTTTTTCTTGCGCCGGACGGCCCGGGCCGGCTCGTCGTCCGGGGTAATGACATCGTCCGCGTGCCGGATTGTCACATTGGGCAGATTCTGCCGCAGACAGGAACGGATCTGCTCCTCGCGGCCGACGAGCACAATCTCAACATCCTTCCATTCCCTTGCCGCCCGCTCCGCCCCTTCCACGCAGGCTTGGGGCGCGAAATCCCCTCCCATCGCATCAATCGCTATCCGCATTCAGGTCTCCTCCCTCGCTGCCTTTATCCTTTCTTGAATGATAGATAAGGAAATTGCCCTGAAACACAATTTCATCCCCGACATACGTAAAAACCTCCACTTTGGCTTTGCCTCTGGAGATCGATCTCAGATATGCCTTGGCAATGCATTTCTCGTGAAGCTTGACCGGCCGGACAAACCGGATGTCCGCGGAGGCGGTCAAGGCAATTTCGTCATTGATCAATGCAACGGCCAGGGAATTGGCCTGAGCGAAAATATGGTGTCCCCGCGCAATTTTGTTCCGGGAAAACACATGTTCTTCCTTGATTTCGAAAATGGAAATTCCCGTCTTGTCCAGCTGCAGATCGATGATTTCCCCGATAACTTCATGAAGGGCAAGTGTCCGAACCTGATCGTAGGATTGTTCCGCCATCAGCTTGATCCGTTCGCGGAGCTCGGGAATCCCCAGCTCCAGCCGATCCAGGCGTACGGTCTGAATGCTGACCTGGAACATCTTCATCAATTCTTCGTCCGTGACGAAAGGATTATGGGCGATGACTTCAGAAAGCTGCTGCTGCCGCTGTTTCTTCGGAAGTCGTTCGATTGCAAGCACCTCCCTGCTCTTGTTCGCCGCTCGGCGCCACATTCTATCCCTGCGGAGCGCAATGGTCTGTGCCGAAAAAGCGCAAAAAGATTCCCTTAATACCTGGTGCTAAAAGTAGTATATATAATTATCCCGCAAAAAGAAAGGAGGATTTGTGCCGACAACACAAAGAGCACCCCATCCGCGATGAAGTGCTCCTGTAATCAAACAAGTTTATTGTTTGATGATTTCTCTTCCTTTGTACGAGCCGCATACTTTGCAGACATGGTGAGCAAGCTTCAGCTCTCCGCATTGCTCGCATTTAACCATGCCCGGCACCTCCAGTTTGAAATGAGTACGGCGCATGTCGCGACGAGTTTTGGACGTTCTCCGCTGAGGTACTGCCATGAATCCCACCTCCTTACAAGGATCTATCAAGATTTGAAAAAATCGGCCAGGCCGGCCATTCGCGGGTCAATCTTCTCCTGGCGGCAATCGCACGGTTCCAGATTCCGATTGTTTCCGCAGACGGGACAAAGTCCCCTGCAAGCTTCGTCACACAAAGGTATGTAAGGAAGCGCAAGCAATACGTTCTCTTCCACATAAGGCTGAAGCTCTATTTTCTCCTCCGTGACAACATGAATCTCCTCTTCATCATCCTGAATTTCGGAGTCATCCGCACGAAGAGCAAATATTTCCCGAAAGGGAATCTCCAGATGTTCTGCGGCCGGTCCCAGACAACGTGAACAAACCTGTTCCACGTCAATCCCAAGGCTTCCCTCGACGATGACCGCATTCTCTCCCCTTGCGGCCTTCAAATGTACATGAAGAGGACCGTGGCGGGTAATGTCACGACGTCCCTGCAGCAGCGGGGTCAAATCAAGGGATTCGACATATTGTTTCTCTCTGCCGCTTTGCAATATCTCTTTCACCGGCAACAGCATAAGGGATCACTCCAAACAGACAAAATTTATTATATCGATCTTGAAGGCCGTTTGTCAATATCGCGCGATCACTCAGTTAAAATGTTACCCGCGATCGCTCGGTTAAAATGCTCCGAAGGGGGAGATCGCGGGAGCAAGCGCGAGCGCCGGCGGAATTTCCTCCCGTATAGTATGTCCCTGCATATCCGGCTTGCCCCCCCTCCGGAAGGTTGAAATCATTGGCATACATGATATAGTGGGGAAAAACGGAAAAAACAGGAGAGACTCATGAGAACCGTAGGCTTAATTGTCGAGTACAATCCGCTTCATTACGGCCATGTCCATCACTTCCGCGAATCGCTGGCCGTTTCCGGGGCCGATGCGGCCATCGCTGTCATGAGCGGGCATTTTTTGCAGAGGGGAGAACCTGCCCTTCTGAACAAATGGGCGCGCGCGGAAACCGCTCTTCGCATGGGCGTGGACCTTGTGCTTGAACTTCCCGTTGCTTTTGCGCCGCAGCCGGCGGAATGGTTCGCTTACGGTGCCGTTTCCGCGCTGGACGCTACCGGGGTCGTGGATTGCCTGTGCTTCGGAAGCGAAAGCGGGGAGATCGGCTGGCTTCAGTCGCTGGCCAAAATCCTGCATCGCGAACCGGAAGTGTTTACGGTGCGGGTCAAACAGCGGTTGAAAACGGGGATCAGTTATCCTGCGGCGTACAGTCAGGCTGTTGCCGAATTCGTTCCCGGCCTGCCGGACGGAGAGATCGCCAAGCCGAATAACAGCCTCGGCCTGCATTATCTGATCGCCCTGGAAAGATTGGGCAGTTCCATCGTTCCCCTGACGATCGCGCGGCAAAAAGCGGATTACCATCAGCAGGACATTACCGACCGGCGGATTGCCAGCGCAACCGCGATCCGGAAGCTGCTGTTTGAACAGGGAACGCCAAGCGGCATCTCCCCTTACGTGCCGGAAACGACGCTGCGGGTGCTGGAGAACGAATGGAAGGCGGGCCGGGCGCCTGTTCGCTGGGAATCCTTTTTCCAGCCTCTGATGGCGCAGCTGATCAATCGTTCGGCGGAAGAGCTGGCGCAGACCGCCGAAGTGACGGAAGGGCTGCAGCACCGCATCAAGCAAGCGCTGCCCGCCCTTGATCCTTCCGGACCCGAGCCTGTCGAACAGTTGATTAACCTGCTGAAAACCAAGCGCTATACACGGACCAAGCTGCAAAGAACGCTGTTGCGCATTCTGCTTGGCCATGCGCAAACCGATGTCGACCGGGAAAGGCTGCGCCGCGGGGTTCCGTATCTGCGCGTTCTCGGCTTCAGTTCCCGCGGCCGCGAGCTGCTGAAGAAAATGAAAACAACAGCGAAAGTCCCCATTGTGATGAAAGTGACCAATACCGATTCGCCGCTGATGGAGCTGGACATCCGAGCCACTTCGATTTACGCGCTCGGTTACAGGAAGCCGACGAGCCGCGACTTGTTCCGCGACTACTACGAACCGCCGGTATTTATTTGATTCCGGCCGATTTCGGGGGCAGGGACCGCAAGTACCGGATGGCATCGTCCATCGTCCCGACGGATACGATCTTCATTGCCGAATGGATTTTACGGGCTTCCGCTCTGGCATCGGTTGTGTTCAGGACCGGGGAGCCCTCGCCCGGAGCCGGATAATAGTCCTTGGGAGCAAAGAAGATATCCGCCTTTTCCCGATCGGCAGCCACAATCTTGTGCTGGATTCCCCCGATCACGCCTACATTGCCGTCGGGATCGATCGTACCGGTGCCGGCGATCCGGTAGCCTTTCGTCAGATCGTCCGGGGTCAGCTGGTTGTAAATCTCCAGAGAAAACATCAGCCCGGCCGAGGGCCCGCCGATTTCGCCCGCCTGGATGGAAACCTGCTTATCCGGATCGTCGGCTTTTACCGAATGCACGTCGGCAGGCACAATTCCAAGCCCGGGCTGCGCTTTTTGCGCTTCCCCCGGTTGAACGGGAAGCAGCGCCAAAGTCAGGGGGACGGTCGCGGTCCGGTTTCCCCTTTTATAGGTGACCCGCACCGTATCGCCTTCCTTTTTCCCCTTAAGCTCGCCCAGCACATCATCTTTTGTCGCCATCGGTTTGCCGTCGAGCTGAAGCAGATAGTCGCCCGGCTGCAACGCCTGGGCGGCCGGCATATTATCGAGCACCTGCAGCACCATGACCCCCTCGTTCTGCAGATGGTATGGGATTCCCGCTTTCTTGTAGGCCGCCTGCATCGCGTTGCTTTGGGAATCGAGCATAATATAATCCTGGCGCCGGGTGTACTCGTCTTCGGATTCTCCGTTCCGGAATACGGCCTTTTTCGGCACCAGCTGCTGGTGTGCCAGGAGGGCGTAGAAATAGTTCACTACATTGGTATCCGTGACCCGGACGGTGGTCAGCATGAATGTTCCCGCTTCATCCCCCGCTCCCGATTTGACGTGGACCATCGGGCGGATTTCCTCCGCCGTACCGGGCTTGTAGATAAAATAGGGCAAAGGCAGAAAAACGAGCAGATAGACAAGAACCAGGCCGATGAGGACGGAAGCGAGCGTCCGGGTAACGGATTTTCCCCCCATCGCTCGAAGCGCCGCTGGGCGATAGGGCGGGCGGCCTTGGTCAGGCGGTTCTTTTCTTTTTGGCATGGCAGGCTTCATCCCCTTTCGCATCGGCTTCGGTGGACGGTTGCGTCTCCATTAGACTATGTTGCGGGAGCCGTTTCTAATCCCGTGGCGGCTTGGTCTATTCGTTTCGGACAGGGAGTAAACTGTATCATCCCACTTTATTTGGAGTTGATGCATGTGAAGCACCTTGTACCCGGCGTCCGCAGCCGGAGAATGACCTTTCTGCTTTCCCTGATGGCGGCCCTGACGGTAGTCTGTGTCATCATTTATCCCGACAAAGCGTTTCAGGCGTCTCTCGACGGGCTTACGGTCTGGTGGAAATTTGTTTTCCCGGCCCTTTTGCCCTTCTGGATTTTGTCCGAGCTCATGATCGGGCTGGGCGTGGCGCACGGGCTGGGCGTCCTGCTGGAGCCCCTGATGCGTCTTGCCTTCCGGCTTCCGGGCACCGGGGCGCTGGCGGCAGCCATGAGCTTTACGGCGGGAATTCCGGCCGGAGCCAAAGTGACGGCGGATCTTCGCAAACAAAATGCGGTTACCCGCCTGGAAGGGGAGCGGCTCCCCGCGCTCAGCCATATGTGCAGCCCGATTTTCCTGCTTGCGGTTGTCGGCGCCGGATTTTTGGGGAGCGCACGCGCGGGCCTGGAAATCGCCATCTTTCATTATGTTTCTGCATTGACTGCCGGCATCGTCATGCGTTTCCTCCACAAACACGCGGAAGATACCGATGCTGCTGCGCCCCCGCCCGCCGCCGGAACCCGGGGATTTGCCCGGCTGCTGGACAGCGTAGCCGAAGCCCAGGCGAAGGACGGCCGTACGTTCGGCAAGCTGCTGGGCGACTCCGTGATTTCTTCCGTCCAGAATCTGATGATGATCGGCGGGTACATGATGATGTTCTCTGTACTGGTCAACATCCTGAATTTAACGTATCTGGCGCCGTTGCTGACGGACGGGCTGCAGCGTCTGCTGTCGCTGGCCAACCTGCCGGGCCAGCTGGCTCAAGCCCTAGTGCCCGGCTTGCTGGAAATTCATCTGGGCAGCTACGCTTCCAGCCAGGCCGATATGCCGCCCCAGTGGGGGGCCGCCCTCATCGGCGGGGTTCTCGGCTGGAGCGGACTTTCCGTGCTTTTTCAGGTGAACAGCCTGATTCATTCCACGGATTTGCGAATTGGCGCCTATATCCAGGGGCGGCTTTTGCACGGCGGTCTGGCATTCGTGCTTACCTGGTTCCTGTGGAATCCGGTCAGCCGCTGGATCGGCGAGGCGGCCCCCTCGTTTTTCCCCCTGGAGGGCGCCGATCCGAAGCTGGTCCCGGCCGTTCCCGCCATATTCCCGTTCGCTCTCCTGACCGCCGTCATCGCCCTCATGGCCGCGGTTTCACTGGCCCTGCGCCCTTGGTTTGAGCATAAACCCTGATCAGCCGCCGAACGCCGCAATGGTCCTTTGCGGGTTAGGGATGGGTGCCGGCATATTTTTGCCGGAGCATCTCTTCGACCTCCGCCGGAACCAGTCCCTCCACCGGACCATGAAACCTGGCAATTTCCTTGACAATACTGGAGCTTAAGTACGAATATTCCGGTGTGGTAGCCATGAAGAAGGTCTCCACATTTCCGTTCAGCTTGCGGTTGGTGGAAGCCATCTGCAGCTCCAGCTCAAAATCGGAGACGGCCCTCAGCCCCCGGATGACCAGGCTGGCCTGCCTCTCCATTACATAATTGACCAGAAGGTCATTGAAGCTGTCGATCTCCACGTTCGGAAAGTCCCGGGTCACCCGGCGCAGCAGATCCGTCCGCTCCTCGACAGTGAACAAAGGGTTTTTGCTGGTATTGTTCAAAACCGCCACGACCAGCCTGTCGAAAATTTTGGCCGCCCGGCGGATAATATCTAAATGGCCGTTGGTTACCGGGTCAAAGCTTCCCGGATAAACCGCAATCGTCTCGCCATGCTCCATGCTTTTCACGGATGATCCCTCCCTGTTTCCTCTTGTTTTGTTTCGCGGAACGCGTAAAGGTGTATGGCCGTTTCGCCGTAATCCGACCTTCTCAGACGTTCGAAGGAACCAATGCGTTCCGGCAGGAGACGGGAAGCATCCTGTTCCGCGACCGCAACGGCTCCTTCCCGGGCCAACCTGTATTCACCGATTTTCAAAAGCAGTTCTTCGATAATTTCCAGACGGTAAGGGGGATCCAGGAAAATCAGATCCGCCTGAACGTTCCGCTTGGCGAGGGCCTTCAGCGCCCGGAAGGCATCGTTCCGATAGACCTCCGCCTGCTGTTCCAACCCCGTGATACGCAGGTTTTCCCTGACGATCTCCACACTTTTCCGTTCGCAGTCGGTAAAAATCGCCCGGTCCATTCCCCGGCTCAAGGCCTCGATTCCGAGTCCCCCGGTGCCGGCAAACAGATCAATCGCGACTCCGCCTTCGAAGTATGGACCGATCATGC
>Ga0310828_1001246_pt1 | contig 16064 bp, 11 predicted proteins | sample WT_ome_3_FD_202242 | JGI IMG/M metagenome (GOLD analysis project Ga0310828, IMG submission 202242) | Sorghum-adapted microbial communities enriched on wild type (WT) sorghum from Joint BioEnergy Institute, Emeryville, California, United... ... | reverse complement strand
CGGTGATGGGAACTGCTGGCGGCCCGGACCGCGTCCGGGTGCCCCTGGTCCGCCCGGTGCTATCCCAACTGGATCGACTTGATCTCGACGAACTCGTCGAGGCCGTACGGGCCGAGTTCGCGGCCGTTGCCGGACTGGCCGTAGCCGCCAAAGGGGGCCACCGGATTGAAGCGAGCGCCGTTGACGTCGACCTGTCCGGCGCGCAGCCGCCGGGCGACGGCGAGGGCGGTCTGCGGGTCCGCCGACCAGACCGCACCGGCCAGCCCGTAGGGCGTCGCGTTCGCGACCGCCACCGCGTCGTCGATGTCCGCGTACGGGATCACCGACAGCACCGGGCCGAAGATCTCCTCCTGCGCGATCGGCGCATCCCGTGGTACGTCGGCGTAGACGGTGGGGCGGCAGTAGTAGCCCTTGTCGTGACCCTCGAGGCGTCCGGGCCCGCCGGTCACCAGCCGCCCGTCGGCCGCGGTCAGATAGCCCTGCACCCGCTCCCACTGCGCTTTCGAGGCCAGCGGCCCGAGCCGGCTGGCCATCGCCTCGGCGAACTGCCCGGCGAGCGCGGCCGCCTCGTCGTGCTGGTCCCGATGGACGACCAGCCGGGTCCAGGCGGTGCAGGTCTGGCCGGAGTTGAGGAACGCGTTGTTGACGGTGGCCTTCACCGCCTTAGCCAGGTCGGCATCGGGGAGTACGACGCTGGCCGACTTGCCGCCGAGCTCGAGCGTGACCCGCTTGACCGTGTCCGCGGCCGCCTTGGCGACGAGCCGCCCGGCCGCGGTGGAGCCGGTGAACGAGACCATGTCGACGCCGGGGTGGGCGGCGAGCGCGGCGCCGACGACCGGGCCGGTGCCGACGACCACGTTGCACACCCCCGGCGGCAGCCCGGCCTCGGCGAAGACCTCGGCCAGCAGCAGCGCGGCCGAGGGCGCCATCTCGCTCGGCTTGAGCACCACGGTGCAGCCGGCGAGCAGCGCTGGCGCAACCTTGGCCACGACCTGGTGCAGCGGATAGTTCCAGGGCGTGATCGCCGCGACGACGCCGACCGGCTCCCGTACCACGAGGGAGTGGCCGAGCCGTTCGTCGGCCCGGCCGGGGTCGGACAGAAATCCATCCAGCACCGCCAGCGGCGTACCGACCTGCACCGCATCGGCGATCTTCGGCGGGCACCCCATGTCCTGCGTGATGTGGGCGGCGAACTCGGCCCGCCGGGCGGCGATCGCGTCGCGTACCCGGCGCAGCACCGCCGCCCGGTCGGCCACCCGCCAGCCCGGCCCGGCTGCCCGCGCCGCGGCGACCGCCTTGTCCACATCGGCCGGTCCGGCCAGCGCGAGCGTGGCGAACGGTTCCTCGGTGGCCGGGTCCACTAGGGACATTGTGTCGTGGTGGACCGGCGTCCAGTCGCCGTCAATGAAGGCGCTGTCGTATCTCATCGAGCCATCTCCAGCACAGTACGGATGCCAACGCCCCGGCGCAGGTCGGCGACCGCGGCGTTGATCTCGGCCAGTGGCCGGCAGGCGGTGACCAGGCCGTCCAGGTCGATCCGGCCGGCCCGCCACAGTGCGAGGATGCGCGGGAAGTCCCGGTGCGGGTTGACCGAGCCGAGGTAGCAGCCGATCAGCTTCTTCTCGTAGAACGCGTGCACCAATGCCCGTACGCGCACGGTGTCCTCTGTGGATGGCATGCCTACCATCACCGTCGTACCGCCGTTGCGGGTGGCCTTCAGTAAGCTCTCGACCACCTCGCCCCGGCCGACCGCGTCGAACGCGAAGTCGGCACCGCGCCCGTCGGTGAGCTCGCGCGCGACGTGGTCGATCCGCTGCGCCGCCGGGTCGACCACCTGGGTCGCGCCGAAGCGGGCTGCCCGCGCCCGCCGGTCCGGGTTGAGGTCCGCGCCGACGATCACGGACGCGCCGGCCAGCGCGGCGGCCTGCACGATCGACAGCCCGACCGCGCCGAGCCCACTCACCACGACGGATGCGCCGGTCGGTACGCGCGCGGTGTTGACTACCGCGCCGAAGCCCGTCTGCACCGCGCAGCCGACCACGGCCGCGATGTCGGTCGGCACGTCCTCGGGGATGCGCACCGCCGCCTCGACCGGCACCACGGTTCGTTCGGCGAACGCGGCGAGCACGAGCCCGCGCCGCACCGGCTCGCCGTGCCACGACAGGCGGGTGGAGCCGTCCGGGAACGCGCCACCGACCAGCCCGGCGAACCGCTGGCACAGGGTGCGTTCACCGTTGGCGCACCAGTAACAGCGGCCGCACGAGGGCGCCATGGTCAGCACCACCTTGTCGCCCGGGCGCAGGCCGGTGACGTCGGGGCCGATCTCGGCCACCACACCGGCCGCCTCGTGGCCGAGGACCACCGGCAGGCCGGTGCGCAGGGAGCCGTCGAGGTAGTGCAGATCGGAGTGGCAGACCCCGCAGTGGTGCACGTCGACGAGTATCTCGCCCGACCGCGGGGCCGCCAGGTCGACGTCGGTGACGGTGAGGTCGGCGCCGACCGCGGTCATCACGGCGGCCCTCATGGGCGGGTGCCCGGGAAGTCGCCGGCCCGGCCGAGCAGCGCGGGCAGCGTGATGTGCAGGTGTTCGCCGATGAGTTCGGCCGCGGACACCACCCGGCGCAGGTCCACACCGGACCGGATTCCGGACCGTCGCAGCGCGTACGCCAGATCCTCGGTCGCGATGTTGCCGGTCGCCGCGGGCGCGAACGGGCAGCCGCCGATGCCGCCGGCGCTGCTGTCCAAAGCGGACGCTCCCAACGCGGCCGCGGTGAGCGCGTTGGCGTACCCCGTGTTGCGGGTGTTGTGGAAGTGGAAGCGCAACGGCAGGTCGGTGACCTCACGGACCGCGTGGACAAGGCGCTCGACGTCGGCCGGCACGCCGACGCCGATCGTGTCGGCCAGCGCGATCTCGTCGGCCCCGGCCTCGGCGCACTGCCGAACCAGCTCCGCGACCTTCTCCACCGGCACCTCGCCCTCGAACGGGCAGCCGAAGCTGGCGCCGATGGTAGCGGTGACCCGGGGCCCGGCGGCATGGGCGCGCTCGCTGATGGCCGCGAACGAGCGGACCGCCTCGGCGACCGACATGCCCTGGTTGCGCTGGCAGAACGTCTCGGTCGCCACTACCACGACGTTGACCTCGTCCATCCCGGCGGCCAGCGCCCGCTCCAGCCCGCGGGCGTTGACCACCAGACCGATGTAGCTGACCCCGTCTCGGCGCGGTACGCCGGCCATCACCGCCTCGGCGTCGGCCATCTGCGGCACCCGCCGCGGGTGCACGAAGCTCGTGGCCTCGATCCGCCGCACGCCCGCGTCCACCAGGGCCCGGATGTATGCGATCTTCGCTGCCGTGGGGACCACGGTGCGTTCGTTCTGCAGGCCGTCGCGGGGACCTACCTCGACGATCTCCACGGCGGCGCCGGCGCCACCGGCCGGGGCACGTTCGCTGGGCATGCGCCCTGTCTAACACCACCGTTAGATGTATGCAATCCCCAAGAAATGGCGACTCCGCCCCTTGTCATCTGGGGTGTGGATCCACTAAATGTATGCAACTAGGCGGACGGAGAGTTCGATGACGGCAGCTACTGACCGCGCGGTCGACCAACTTCGGGCGCGCATCCTCGGCGGGGAGTACGCCCCTGGGGAACGCCTCGGCGAGGTGGATCTCGCCGAGAAGCTCGGGGTGAGCCGGACCCCGGTCCGGGAGGCCCTCCGCCGGCTGGCGGCCGAGGGACTTGTGGACATCACCCCCAACAAGGGGGCCCGGGTCGTGGAGTACCCGCGGACCGACCTGTTCTACATCTTTGAGATCCGGGCCCGGGTGGAAGGGCTCGCGGCGCGCGCCGCCGCGGAGTCCGCCTCCGCCGCCGACATCGACCGGCTGAACGAGATCGCCACCCGGCTGAAGGAGCGCTCGGAAGCCGGACAGCTGGACGAGGTGTACCGCTTGAACGCCGAGTACCATGCGACGCTCAACGGTCTCGCCGGCAGCTCGGTGCTCACCTCGACCGTGAACCAGCTGATCCACAGCGCGGTGCTGCTTCGCACGCTGCACTCCTTCGACGCGGCCGCACGGCAGCGCAGCGTCAACCATCACCTCGAGATCGTGGCGGCTCTCCGCGCCCGCGATCCGGATTGGGCCGAGGCCGTCATGCACGCGCACCTGCTGTCGGCCCGCGCCTCGCTGCTCGGCCCGCGGCGCGACCCAGCCTCATCCCCCGACGACACCAACGAGGAGAACGCATGACCACGACGCGCCCGCTGCCGCTTAGCGACGTGCGTGTCATCGAGCTGGGACAGCTGCTCGCCGGCCCGTTCTGCGGCCAGCTGCTCGGGGACTTCGGCGCCGAGGTCATCAAGGTCGAGGAGCCTCGTCACGGTGACCCGATGCGGCAGTGGGGACGCGAGAAGCCGTACGGCAAGTCGCTGTGGTGGCCGGTCGTCGCGCGGAACAAGAAGTCCGTCACCTGCGACCTGCGCACCGAGGACGGCCAGGACCTGGTACGCCGGCTGGTCCGCCACGCCGACGTGCTGCTGGAGAACTTTCGCCCGGGCACGCTGGAGCGCTGGCACCTCTCGCCGGACGAGCTGTGGGAGATCAACCCCGGCCTTGTCGTCACCCGGGTCACCGGGTTCGGCCAGACCGGGCCGTACGCCGCCCGTGCCGGCTTCGGCTCGATCGGTGAGGCGATGGGCGGCATCCGGTACGTGACCGGATCCGCGGGGGAGGCCCCGTCCCGGACCGGCATCTCGCTCGGCGACTCGCTGGCCGCCGTGCACGCCACCATCGGAACGCTCGTCGCGCTGCACGAACGGCAGCGCTCCAAGCGCGGCCAGGTGGTCGACGCGGCGATCTACGAGTCGGTCCTGGCGATGATGGAGTCGATGCTGCCCGAGTGGCAGCTCGCCGGCTACCAGCGCGAGCGCACCGGCCCGGTACTGCCCAACGTGGCGCCGAGCAACGTCTACCCCACCCGCGGCGGCGACAGCGTGCTGATCGCCGCCAACCAGGACTCGGTGTTCGCCCGGCTGGCCGGCGTGATGGGCCGGCCCGAGCTGGCCACCGACGAGCGGTTCGCCACGCACAGCGCCCGCGGCGAGCACATGGCGGAGCTGGACGCGCTCATCGCCGAGTGGACCGCCGACCTCGACGCCGACGAGCTGCTGGAGAGCCTGCACCAGGCCGGCGTACCGGCCGGACGCATCTACCGCGCCAAGGACATGTTCGCCGACCCGCACTTCGCGGCGCGGGAAGCGATCGTGTCGCTGCCCGATCCGGCCTTTGGCCAGATCGCCATGCAGAACGTATTCCCCAAGCTGTCCGCCTCGCCCGGCGCGGTCCGGTCGGTCGGACCCGCGCTCGGAGCACATAACGACGACATCTACCGGGGGCTGCTGGGCCTTGGCGAGGACGACCTGCGCCGGCTCAGCGCCGCCGGCGTCATCTGAGCCTCATGTGAGAGGAGCCACGAGGATGCGCTACCGACTGGGCGTCGACGTCGGCGGCACGTTCACCGACATCCTGTTGATCGACGAAGAGAGCGGGACGTCGTTCCGCGCCAAGACGCCATCGACCCCGCAGGACCAGTCGGTCGGCGTGCTGACCGGAATCGAGAAGGTATGCGCGGAGGCGTCCATCCCGCTGGACGCGATCGGCCAGGTGCTGCACGGCACCACGGTGGCGACCAACGCCATCCTGGAAGGCAAGGGCGCACGGGTCGGCCTGGTGACGACGGCCGGGTTCGGCCAGGTGCTGCAGATCGCGCGTTCGTTCGTGCCGGGCGGGCTCGCCGGCTGGATCATCTGGCCGAAGCCGGAGCCGCTGGCCGCCCTGGAGGACACCGTGGAGGCGATCGAGCGGATCGGCGCCGACGGTGAGGTGATCATCCCGCTGGACGAGGACGACATCCGGACCAAGCTCCGCTCGCTGCGCGACGCCGGCATCCAGGCGCTCGCCATCGCGCTCATCAACTCCTATGTGGACGGGCGGCACGAGGAGCGGATCGCCGCGATCGCGGCCGAGGAGCTGCCCGGCGTACCGCTGTCCGTGTCGTCGCGGGTCCTGCCCGAGCTGCGCGAGTACGAACGCACGATCACCACTGTCGCCAATGGATACGTGCAGCCGCGGGTCGCCCGCTACCTGCAGGAGATGCTCAACAAGATCGACAAGAAGCTCTACATCCTGCGCAGCGACGGCGGCCTGGCCAGCGCCTCCGCCGCCGCGGCCAACCCGGTATCGCTGCTGCTGTCCGGGCCGGCCGGCGGCGTGAGCGGGGCGGTGTGGGCCGCGGCCCAGGCCGGATACACCGACCTGCTCACCTTCGACATGGGCGGCACCTCGACCGATGTCGCGCTGGTACAGAACGGCGAGCCTCGGGTCAGCCGCGAGACCAGGGTCGGCGACCTCTCGGTCCGGTCGGCCTCGGTCGACGTGCGCACGGTCGGCGCCGGCGGCGGCTCCATCGCGCACGTACCGGCCCTGACCCGTGCCCTGCGCGTCGGGCCGCAGTCGGCCGGTGCCGACCCCGGCCCGGCCGCGTACGCCAAGGGCGGCACCGCCCCGACCGTCACCGACGCCAACGTGGTGCTCGGCTACCTGCCCACCGAACTGGCCGGCGGTGAGATCTCGCTGGACCGCGCGGCCGCCCGCGCCGCCGTGCAGACCGTGGCCGACGCGATGGGCCTGCCCAGCGCCGAGGCGGCCGCGGCCGGCATCGTGGACATCGTCAACGAGAACATGTTCGGCGCGCTGCGCCTGGTCTCGGTGCAGCAGGGGTACGACCCGCGCGACTTCGCGCTCGTCGCCTTCGGCGGGGCCGGGCCGCTGCACGCCAATGCCCTGGGCAAGCTCACCGGCGCCTGGCCGGTCATCATCCCGCCCTCGCCCGGCGTGCTGTGCGCGTACGGCGACGCCACCACCAGCCTGCGCGACGAGGCGGCCCGCACCTACATCCGCCGTTTCTCCGAGCTGTCCGACGCCGAGCTGCGCGGGATCTTCGAGGAGCTGGCCGAGACGGCGGCGGCAACTGTGGAGGCCGAAGGGGTGCCCCGGGCCGACCAGACCGTGACGTACCAGGTGGACATCCGCTACCACGGCCAGGGCTTCGAGATCACGGTCCCGGCCGACCTCGCGGCCTTCGACGGTGAAGGCGGCGGGCTGAAGTCCCTCGGCGCGGCGTTCGACGCCGAACACGAGCGGCTCTTCTCGTTCCTGCTCAAGAACGAGCACGAGCTGGTGAGCGTCCGCGCCGCCGTCTCCGGGCCGCGGCCGTTCGTCCGCCCGACCCAGCTGCCGGACGGCGGCCCCGACCCGTCCGGTGCGGTCCGCAGCCGCACGAGCATCTACGTCGACGGCGCCACCGTCGAGGCCACCGTGTACGACCGCGGCAAGCTCCTCGCCGGCAACGTCGTCACCGGGCCGGCGATCGTCACCGAGATGGACTCCACGACGCTCGTCCTGCCCGGCCACGCCGCCACCGTCCATCCCAGCGGCAGCCTCCTGATCCGCCCTCTGGAAGCCGGAGCGTGACCCATGGCTGAGATCATCCAGACCGCCACCGGACCGGTCAACAAGGTCGACGTGGATCCGGTGACGCTCGACATCATCGAAAACGCGCTGCGCAACGCGCGGTACGAGATGGACGAGGTGCTCTTCCGCACCGCGCTGTCGCCCGGCATCCGCGAGCAGCACGACGAGTTCCCGCTCATCGGCGACCCGCAGGGCCGGATGGTCGTCGGTCAGTTCGGGTTGTCGATCCCGGCGCTGCTCGACCGGTACGACGGGACGATCGCCGAAGGCGACGTACTGCTCACCTCCGACCCGTACTCGTGCGACGGCGCGATCAGCCACGCCAACGACTGGCTGGTGGTGATGCCGATCTACTTCTCCGGTCGGGTCGTCGGCTGGGCCTCGATGTTCGGCCACATGTCCGACGTCGGCGGCAAGACGGTCTGTTCGATGCCGACCGACGCGCACACCATCTACGAAGAGGGCGTCATCATCCCGCCCTTCAAGCTGTACGACGGCGGCAAGCTCAACGAGGACGCGCTGCGGGTCGTCCTCAACCAGGTGCGCCAGCCGGACTGGAACCGCGCCGACCTCAACGGCATCGTGGCCGCCTGCCGCACCGCGTCCCGCCGCATCCAGGAGCTGTGCGCGCGATTCGGCGTGGACACCTACCTCAGCGCGCTCGACGCGCTGCTCGACCGCAACTACCAGGCGATGAAGACGCTGCTGACCACCGTCTTCGAGGACGGCGAGACGATCAGCTTCTCCGACTACATCTGCGACGACGGCGTCGGCTACGGCCCGTACAAGCTGACCCTGTCGCTCACCCGGACCGGCGAGAAGGTGCTGCTGGACTTCACCGGCAGCTCGCCGCAGTCGCCCGGCCCGATCAACTACTACCTCAACGAGAACCTCGCCCGGATGTTCTTCGGGATCTACATGATCACCGTCGCCGACCCGCAGATCCTCTGGAACGACGGCTTCTACCCGCTGGTGGACGTACACATCCCGAAGGGCACGTTCTGGAAGCCGGACTTCCCGGCCGCGCTCAACGCCCGCAACCACGGCGTGGGCCGCATCTTCGACCTCTTCGGCGGGCTGCTCGGCCAGAAGAACCCCGACCTGCTCAACGCGGCCGGCTTCTCCTCCTCACCGCACTTCATGTACTCCGGGCGCTATGTCGACGGGGACCGGGCCGGCGAGTGGTTCCAGCTCTACTCCATCGGGTTCGGCGGCATCCCCGGCCGGCCGATCGGGGACGGGCCGGACGGGCACTCGCTGTGGCCGTCGTTCGTCAACATCCCCTGCGAGTACCTGGAGTCCTACTACCCGCTGCGCATCGAGCGGTGGGCGACCGTTCCCGACACGGGCGGCGCCGGCCTGCATCGCGGCGGCAACGGCGTCGACGTCGCCTATCGGTTCCTCCAGCCGGGCACCATCGCGATCCACGACGACCGCTGGCTCACCTACCCATGGGGGGTCAACGGCGGGGAGCCGGGCGCCCGCGGTCGCAAGTGGATCGACCGGGCCGACGGCACCCGCGAGGTGCTGCCCAGCAAGGTGCACGACGTGAAGGTCGGCAAGGGGGACGTGCTGCACTTCGTCACCTGGGGCGGCGGCGGTTGGGGCGACCCGCTGGCCCGCGACCCCGAACTGGTCGCGCTGGAGGTCAGGCGCGGCCTGGTCACCCGCGAGGGTGGCAAGCGGTACGGCGTGGTGCTCACCGACGACGGCGGCGTCGACCAGGCGGCCACCGACGCGCTGCGCGCACAGCTGCGCGCGCAGCGCCCCGGCAAACCACCGGTGTTCAACATGGGCCCGCCGCTGGAGGTCATCCTGGCCAACTGCGAAGCCGAGACCGGGCTTCCCGCTCCCAAGGCGCCGGCATGAACGACCTGTCCGACGACTACGCCACCGCGGGCTTCGGCCGTTCGCTGGACTGGGGCCAGTCGCCGGCCGTGCTCGTCATCGACATGGTCAAGGCGTACTTCCAGCCCGGCGCCGAGCTCTACCTGGGCAGCCGCGACTGTCTCGAATCGACGGTACGGGTGGTCGCGGCCGCCCGTGCCGGCGGGGTGCCGGTCATCTACACCCGGGTGGCGTACGGCCCGGACGGCGTCGACGGTGGACTGTTCTTCAAGAAGGTCGGCGCGCTGCGCCACTTCGTGGCCGGTGCCGGCAACGACCTCGGCGAGATCATGCCGGAGATCGCCCCGCGACCGGGCGATTTGGTCATCACCAAGCAGTACGCCAGCGCGTTCTTCGGCACCTCGCTCGCGGCCACGCTCACCAGCCGCCGGATCGACACGCTGGTGATCTGCGGAGTGAGCACCAGCGGCTGCGTACGCGCGACCGCGGTCGACGCGATCTCCTACGGATATCTGCCGGTCGTGGTACGGCAGGCGGTGGGCGACCGGGACCCGCGCCCGCACGAGGCCAACCTCTTCGACCTGGCGGCCAAGTACGCCGAGGTCTGGGACGAGGCCGCGGTGACCGAACGGCTCTGGCGATGAAGACCGTCCAGCGGTACGCCGTCCTGGTGGTCTGGGCGTTGACCATCCTGTTCTTCTCCTGGCGCTCGGACACGTTCGCCTCGACCGCCACGATCAAGCTGATCCTCAGCACCCAGACGGTGATCCTCATCGCGACCCTCGGCGTGATGGTGTCCCTGGCCGTGCAGGAGTTCGACCTGTCCATCGGCTCGGTGGTCGGGTTCGGTGGCTGCCTGCTGGCGGTGCTCGACGGCGGCCACGGCTGGGCGCCCGGGCCGGCGGTCGTCGCCACGATCGTGGTCTGCGCGGTCTTCGGCGCGGTCAACGCCGCGCTCTCCGTCCTGATCGGCGTGCCCTCGATCGTCGTGACGCTCGGCACCGGCACCCTGCTGACCGGCATCACGCTCGGCATCACCGACTCCAAAGTGGTCACCGGAATCTCCGGGAAGACGGTGCGGTTCATGACCGACCCGTTCCTGTTCGGCATACCAGCGCCGTTCTACTGCGGGCTGCTGCTCTGCCTCATCGCCTGGTTCGTACTCCAGCACACCCCGCTGGGCCGGCGGATGGTCTTCATCGCCGAGAACCGGGAGGTAGCCCGCCTGGCCGGCCTGCGGGTGACGCTCATCCGCGCCGGCGCACTCGTCGCCACCGCCACCCTGGGCGGCCTGGCCGGCATCGTGCTCGCTGGCACCAACAGCGCGGCCAACCCGCAAGCCGGTGCCTACTACCTGTTGCCCACGTTCGCCGCGGCGTTCCTCGGCTCGACCACGATCGTGCCGGGCCGGTTCAACGCCTGGGGTTCGTTCGTCGCCGTCTACTTCCTCACCACCGGCATCACCGGCCTGCAGTACCTGGGCTACGCCGGCTGGCCGGAGCAGGTCTTCTACGGCGGCTCGCTGGTGGTCGCGGTGACCCTCAGCTACCTAGCCGGGCACCGCCGGGTGCCCCGCCTCGCCTGAGCCACCCTCGTTCTTCCGGAGCAGATACATGTCACGCAGTTCAGCACACCCCAAAACCGGTGTCGTCCTCGCCACCGTCGCCATCCTGGCGACCGGCGCCCTCCTGGCGGCCGGCTGCAGCGACGAGGCGACACCCACCACCGCGCAGACGCAAAGCGCCGCACCGGCCGCCTCCGACAGCGCGGCCGGCGTCGCCGAAGCCCAGCGGATCGTCGACCAGTACCGCCAGCCGCCGACGTGGCAGGGTCCGGACCAGCCGGTGAACATCGCCTCGGTGGCCGGCAAGCGGGTCACCTACATCAGTGTCTCCAACTCCATACCGGTGCTGAAGTACTGGTCGGACAAGGTGACCGGCCTGCTGAAGCAGTACGGCGACGTGCAGTTGACGGTCATCGACGCGAAGGGCTCGGTCGACGAGGCCAACAAGGGGTTCGAGCAGGCGATCGCCCGGAAGGTCGACGCGATCGTGTTCCTGGCGCTGCCCCCGTCGCTGTTCCAGGCGCAGATCACGCGCGCGCACGCGGCCGGCATCAAGGTGATCAGCGCGCAGACCGGCGTACCGGGCAGGCTCGACGCCGGCCAGGACGCCGAGGTCACGTTCGACTACGTCAAGGTGGGTCAGATCATCGGCGCCTGGGTGGTCGCCGACTCCCAGGGCAAGGCCAAGGGCATGGTGGTCAGCTCGGACGACGTGCCGGCGTCCCAGCCCCAGGCCCAGGGAACGCTCAACGAGGTGAAGCGGCTCTGCCCGGACTGCGACATGACGATGAAGGACGTGCAGATCCCGCAGTGGCAGAACTCGATGCCGTCGCTGTTCCAGACGACCCTCAACAGCGACCCGACGCGGACCTACCTGCTGCCGCTCTACGACGGGCAGGCGCTGCCGGGCCTGGGCGCGATCCGCACCGCCGGCGCCGGCGGCAAAGTCACGGTCGGCGCGTTCAACGCCACGCCGGGCATCGTCGAGCAGCTCAAGGATCCGGCGAGCGGGCTGAAGCTGGAGGTCGGCGGGCACAACGAGTGGTGGGCCTACGCGTGCACCGACCAGATCTTCCGAGTGCTGGCCGGCGCCGCGCCGGTGGAGAACTACCACGTCGGGCTGCGCATCTTCGACTCGACCAACGCCGACCTGATCCAGGGCAGCGACGAGTTCGCGTGGTACCAGTCCACCGAGTACCGCGACAAGTTCCCTGCACTGTGGACGAAGAGCTGACATGACCGCCGTGCTCGAGCTGTCCGGAGTGTCGAAGACGTTCGACGACGTCCGGGTGCTGCACGACGTGACGCTCGCCGTGCGGCGAGGGGAGATCCTCGGCCTCATCGGCGAGAACGGCAGCGGCAAGTCCACCCTGATCAAGATCCTGGCCGGGTACCACACGCCCGACCCGGGTGCGCGGGTGGTGGTCGCCGGCCAGGAAATCACCCACGGTGCCCGGCACCCGGGCATGGCGTTCATCCACCAGGACCTCGCCCTCGTGCCGTCGATGACGGTGCTGGAGAACCTGCGCATCGCCCGCTTCGACACCGGCTTCGGCTGGCGGATCCGGTGGTCCCGGGAGCGGGCCGGCGTCCGCCGCTTCCTGGCGCAGGTGGGCCTGGACGTGCACCCGGACACACCGGTGGGCGAGCTGTCCGTCACCGAGCAGGCACTGGTCGCCGTGGCCCGTGGCCTGGCGGAGATCGAGACCGACGCCGCGCCGGACGGCCACCGGCTGCTCGTGCTCGACGAGCCGACCGCGTACCTGCCGCGCGAGGGCGTCGAGCGGCTCTTCGCCGTGCTGCGTGACCTGACCGCGCAGGGCGCCGCGGTGGTCTTCGTCTCGCACCGGCTCGACGAGGTCCGTCAACTGTGCGACCGGGTGGCCGTTCTGCGTGGCGGTGACCTCGTCGCCGAGGTCGACGCCGCGGGCAAGAGCGAACGCGACCTGCTCGAGCTCATGCTCGGCCGGCCGGTCGAGGACCTCTATCCAGAGCCAACCGACCCGGCCGGCGTACCGCTGCTGAAGGTCGACGGCCTGGCCGGCGGGGCGCTGCGGGAGCTGTCGTTCACCGCCCGGCCGGGCGAGATCATCGGGTTCGCCGGGCTGCCCGGCTCCGGCTACGACGAGGTGCCCTACCTGCTCACCGGCGCCCGGCGGGCCACGGCGGGGCGGCTGTGGCTGGACGGCAGACAGGTCGCGGTGCCCGGGCTGCGGCCTCGGTCGGCGATCTCGCTCGGCATGGCGCTGCTGCCCGCCGACCGGGCGCGGGCGGGGTGCGCTCCGGCGTTGACCGTACGCGAGAACATGACCCTGCCCAACCTGCCGGCGTTCACCCGCCTCCGCTCGGTGGTCCTGCGGCGGCGCGAGCGGCAGGCCACGCTGGCGCAGTCGGAGCGCTTCAACGTGGTGCCCCGGCGGCCCGAGTCCGCACTGCGCTTCCTGTCCGGCGGCAACCAGCAGAAGGTGCTGCTGGCCAAGTGGATGCTCGGCAGTCCGCGGGTGCTCGCGCTGCACGAACCGACGCAGGGCGTCGACGTCGGCGCCAAGGGCGAGATCTTCGCGCACCTGTCGGAGGCCGCCGCGGCCGGTGCGGTCATCCTCATGTCCACTGTGGAGCACGAGGACCTCGCCCACCTGTGCAGCCGGGTCTACGTCCTGCGGGACGGCCGGTGCACCCGGGTCGTCGAGCAGCGCGACCTGAGCCGGGTCAGACTGGCGGCATCGGTGTACGCATGACCGTCGTGCTCGCCCGCCGAGTCTGGGCGGACCACCTGGTCCGCCGGGCCGAGGGTGAGCCCGACCTGCTCTACGTCGACCTGCACCTGGTGCACGAGGTCTCCTCGCCGCAGGCCTTCGACGGGCTGCGGGCCGCCGGCCGCCGGGTCCGCCGGCCCGACCTGACCCTGGCGCTGGAGGACCACGCGGTGCCGACCGCCGGCATCGGCCTGCCGATCGCCGACCCGCTGGCCCGCGCCCAGGTCGACACCCTGCGCCGCAACTGCGCCGAGTTCGGCGTCCGACTGCACTCGCTCGGCGACCCGGACCAGGGCATCGTGCACGTCATCGCCCCGCAACTCGGCCTCACGCAGCCCGGCATGACCATCGTCTGCGGCGACTCGCACACCTCCACGCACGGCGCGTTCGGAGCGCTCGCCTTCGGGATCGGCACCAGCGAGGTCGAGCACGTGCTGGCCACGCAGACCCTACCGCAGCAGATGCCGAAGACCATGGCGGTACGGGTCGACGGGCGGCTGCCGGCCGACGCGTCCGCCAAGGACCTCATCCTCGCGATCATCGCCCGGCTCGGTGTCGGCGGCGGTGCCGGGCACATTGTGGAGTACCAGGGCAGCGCGGTGTGGGCGCTGTCAATGGAATCCCGCATGACGCTGTGCAACATGTCCATCGAGTTCGGGGCCAGGGCTGGGATGGTCGCGCCGGACGACACCACCTTCGCCTACCTCGAGGGGCGGCCGCACGCCCCGCGGGGAAGGGCATGGGAGCGCGCCCTCGACCACTGGCGCACCCTGCGCAGCGCCGACGACGCGGCGTTCGACCGGGTGGTCAGCATCGACGGCAGCGGGGTCCAGCCGCATGTCACCTGGGGCACCACGCCTGCCCAGGCCGTGCCCATCTCGGCGGCCGTGCCCGACCCGCTGGCCTTCGCCGACCCGCTGGCGCGGTCCGCGGCCGAGCGAGCACTGTCCTACATGGGCCTGACGCCGGGCACACCCATGCGGGAGATCCCGGTAGACACCGTGTTCGTCGGCTCCTGCACCAATGGACGCATCGAAGACCTGCGTGCCGCGGCGGCGGTGCTGCGCGGGCGGCGGGTCGCCGACGGCGTCACCATGCTGGTCGTACCCGGCTCGATGAAGGTCCGCGCGCAGGCCGAGGAGGAGGGCCTCGACCAGGTCTTCACCCGGGCCGGGGCACAATGGCGGACCGCGGGCTGCTCGATGTGCCTGGGCATGAACCCGGACCGGATGGCGCCGGGCAGCCGCAGCGCGTCCACGTCCAACCGCAACTTCGAAGGCCGGCAAGGACCGGGCGCGCGTACCCATCTGGTCTCGCCGGCGGTCGCGGCGGCGACCGCGGTCACCGGCCGGCTGACCGCGCCGAGCGACCTGGATGGCGCCTGACCGGTAGGACCGGCACCCGTAGCCGCCGCCCGCGTTGTATACCAGTATCCGTCCATGACCCCGCTCCTGCCGTGGAGGGCAACCCTGCGACACGTCCGTCGCCTGTTCATCCTCGCCGCTGTCAGCCTGCTCGCCGTCACGCTCGCCGCACCCGTGGCGTACGCGTGGACACCACGAGTGTCACCGTCGGGCGTACCCCTGCCCAGCGGGGTCTACCCGGGACAGTCCGGCTACGACACGGCCGGCTACTACCAGTACGCGCCGTCCATTGTGCAGACCACGAGTACGCAGCGGGTCATCTACTACTGTGCCAACGTCGTGGAGTACGACCGCGCCCGGGGGAACGCCTTGGCGGCCACGCATGACCATGTGCTGTTCAACGTGGGTACTCGCCAGCCGAACGGTTCGTACCGGTGGGGTGCCACACAGGTGGCGTTACGGCCCCGGCTGACGCCGAGCGACCCCAACTACCATCCGTCGACGCCGAGCTGGGCCGCGTACCACATCTGCGACCCGGACGTGGTCAAGGGGACCTTCCGCTACGCCGCACCCGGCCAGAGCGCGATGACCTACACCTGGGCGATGTTCTTCACCGGCGCGGACAACGACGACGGCGGCGTGGACGGGCGGTTCAATGTGGTGGGCGTGGCGCTGGCGAACTCCCCGCTGGGACCGTGGACCATCGTCGCCGACCCGATCATCGACATCGACGAGCCGGACTACAACCCCGCCGGATACGGGGTCGGCCAGCCCAGCGTGACCAGCGTCGACCAGCAGGGCAAGCTCCTGCTGTTCTACAGTGGACTTGACTGCCAGGCCCTGGACACGCCCGACCCGTCCTGCAAGATCGCCGATCGCGGCACGGCGGTGCGGACGCTGGACCTCAGCAACGCCAACGCGCCGGTGCTCGGCCCCCGGTCGTTCGTCACCACCGCCGGGCTGACCCCTGAGCCGTTCCTGCCCAACTCCGGGCGGTTCCTGCA
>Ga0310828_1001245_pt1 | contig 16095 bp, 14 predicted proteins | sample WT_ome_3_FD_202242 | JGI IMG/M metagenome (GOLD analysis project Ga0310828, IMG submission 202242) | Sorghum-adapted microbial communities enriched on wild type (WT) sorghum from Joint BioEnergy Institute, Emeryville, California, United... ... | reverse complement strand
GGCCCGGTGGTCGGCGCGCCCTGCGGCAAGCCGTGGACCAGGTGTACGAGCTGTTCGAGCCGCTCGCCCAGCGCCGGGGCTACCCGGGACACCTGCTCTCCGGCGGCGAGCGCCAGCTGCTCGCGCTCGCCCGCGCGCTGGTCAGCGCGCCCCGGCTGCTGCTGCTGGACGAACCGTCGCTCGGTCTGGCCCCCCGGTTGGTCGCCCAGATCATGGCACTGCTGCGTCAATGGCGCGACGAGACCGGGCTGACCGTGCTGCTGGTCGAGCAGAACGTGCGCAGTGCGCTGTCCGTGGCCGACGAAGGGGTGGTGATGTCGCTGGGACGGGTGGTGACCGCGGCACCGGCGTCCGAACTGGCCGACGACGCGGCGCTGCGCCACGCGTACCTCGGGTTCTGACAAGGAGGGCGCACAGTGGACCGGTTCGTCTTCCTCACCGTCGATGGGCTCTCCCGGGGCGCGGTCTACGCGGCCTTCGCGCTGGCTCTGGTGCTGATCTGGCGCGGCACCCGGATCGTCAACTTCGCCCAGGGCGTGATGGCGGTGGCCACCGCATATCTGGCGTACAGCGTGAGCGAGGCGACCAGTTCGTACTGGCTGGGGTTCGTCGCCGCGCTCGCCGGCGGGCTGGTGCTCGGAGCGGTGGTGGAACGGGTGGTGATGCGCCGGGTGGAGCAGGCCCCGCCGCTCAACGCGGTCATCGTCGCGCTCGGCTTGGTGCTGGTGGGCCAGGGCGTACTCGGCATGATCTACGGCAACCAGTACCGGCCGGCCGAGGCGCCGTTCAGCCGGGTGGCGCTGACCGTGGCCGGCGTCCCGGTGGTGTCCCGGTACGACCTGTTCGTGTTCGGCGCGGTGCTGGTGCTGATGCTCGCGGTGGCGGCGCTGTTCACCCGCACCGCGACCGGGCTGCGAATGCGCGCCGCCGCGTTCGAGCCCACCATGGCGCGGCTGCTCGGGGTTGACGTCGGCCGCACGCTCACCCTCGGCTGGGCGCTCGCCGCGCTGGTCGGCGCGCTGGCCGGGCTGCTGGTGCTGCCGACCGATCTGGGGCTGCACCCGACCGCGATGGACCTGGTGTTCGTCTCCGCGTTCACCGCGGCCGTGATCGGCGGGCTGGACAGCCCGGTCGGCGCGGTGATCGGCGGGCTGGTGGTCGGCCTGGTACTGTCCTATGTGGGTGGTTATGTGGACAGTGCCAGCACGCCGCTGGCCGTGCTCGGCCTGCTCGTCGCGGTGCTGCTGATCCGCCCCGGCGGCATGTTCTCCGGCACACCGGCGAGGCGGGTATGAAAAACCTCGGCGTAGCCGCCATCGCCGCGGCCCTGTTGCTGGCGCTGACCTACGTCCTCGATCCGTTCCGGGACTACCAGCTCGCCACCGCCGCCGCGTACCTCTGCGCGGTGGCCGGGCTGACCATGCTGATCGGACTCAACGGCCAGCTCTCGCTGGGCCACGGAGCGCTGATGGCGTTCGGCGCCTATCCGGTCGCCCTGGTGCAGAACGCGTTCGCCAACCGCGGCATTAGTTCACATTGGACGCTACTGATCGCGGTGCTCACCGGCGTGGCGGTGGCGACCGTGGTCGGCGCGGTGGTGGGCGTCGCCGCGGCCCGCCTGCACGGCCCCTACCTGGCCGGCCTGACCCTGGTCGTCGCGGTGGCGGTGCCGGCGCTGGCCACCGTGTTCAGCGGTGTCTTCCACGGCGACCAGGGCCTGTCGGTCTATCTGCTGCCGCCGCCGGCCGCGCTGGGCCCGAACTTCCCGTTCGAGCGCTGGCAGGCCTGGCTGGCGCTGGCCGCGGCGGTGCTCACCGTGCTGCTGCTGGCCAACCTGCACGGTAGCCGGTTCGGGCGCACGTTGCGCGCGGTGCGCGACGACGAGGTGGCCGCCCGGCTGGCCGGCATCCGGGTCGGCCGCACCCGGGTGCTGGCGTTCGTGGTGAGCGCCGCCTGCGCGGGCCTGGCCGGCGCCATGTTCGCCGTGCTGGCGCAGAGCGTCTCACCGAGCGCGTTCACGCTGACCCTCTCGCTCAACCTGTTGCTCGCCGTGGTGGTGGGCGGGCTGGGCAGCCTGGCCGGTGCGGTCTGGGGCAGCCTGCTGCTGGTGCTGCTGCCCTGGCTGGTCGACACACTCACCGCCGACCTCGCGCTATCCCCCGACGTGCGCCAGCGGCTGGCCGGCAATCTCCCGCTGGCGCTGTTCGGGCTCCTCCTCGTCATCGTGATGATCGCCGCCCCCGGCGGCGTACAAGGTCTGCTGAAAGGAGTGCTCAAGCATGTACCGCAAGGTAAGGCGCCACCTGGCGGTGGTCGCCGCCGGTTTGCTGCTGGCCTCCGCGACCGCCTGCACCGATGACTCGGGCGGCGGCTCCGCCGGGGGGTCGGTCCCCGGGGTCACCGAGACCGAGGTCATCGTCGGCACGCACCATCCGCTGACCGGCCGGGCCGCGGCCGGGTACAGCAAGATTCACGCGGCCACCAAGGCGTACTTCGACTACGTCAACGCCAACGGCGGGGTAGACGGCCGGAAGATCACCTACAAGGTGATGGACGACGGGTACAACCCGGCGAACACCCAGCAGGTGGTGCGACAACTCGTCCTGCAGGACAAGGTCTTCGCCATCCTCAACGGGCTGGGTACGCCGACACACACCGGGGTGCTCGACTTCCTCAACACCAACCGGGTGCCCGACCTGTTCGTGGCCTCCGGCAGCCGCACCTGGAACCAGCCGGAGAAGTACCCGAACACGTTCGGGTTCAACCCGGACTACACCATCGAGGGCAAGATAATCGCCAACTACATCAAGACCTCGCTGCCCGGGCGCAAGGTATGCGTCTTCGGCCAGAACGACGACTTTGGGGCGGACGGGCTCAAGGGCGTGCAGGCGGTGCTCGGCTCGGACGGGATCGTTCGCAGCGAGACCTACGACGTCACCAACACCAACGTGGCGCCGGCCATCGGCGCGTTCAAGTCGGCCGGCTGCCAGGTGACGGTCAGCTTCACGGTGCCGGCGTTCACCGCGCTCGCCATGGGCACCGCCGCGCAGATCGGCTTCCGCACCCAGTGGATCGTGTCCAATGTGGGCTCGGACTATCCGACCCTGGCCGGGCTGCTCAAGACGGAGGGGACCCCGCTGCTGGAGGGCATGCTGAGCCCTGGCTACCTGCCCTCGATCTTCCAGACCGACAACCCGTGGATCGTCCTGTTCAGCCGGCTCAACCAGCAGTACAACGGCAACGCGCCGCTGGACGGGAACGTCATCTACGGGTTCGCGGTCGGCTACCTGTTCGTCCAGGCGCTGAAGGCGGCCGGGCCGGACCCGACCCGGGAGGGCATCGTGGCCGCGGTCGAGAAGGGCGGCTTCACCGGCCCGAGCGTGGCCCCACTGCGGTTCTCGGCCAACGACCACTCTGGTTACGGCGGGTTGCAGATGGCCCAGGTGAAGGGCGGCAAGCAGCTGCCGTTCGGCCCGCTCTACACCACGGACGACGGCACCGGTCCGGTGCAGCAGTCCGACGCGGTCGTCAACCCGCCACCTGACAACGGCATCCCCAGCTGACCGGCGCGCGATCGCGGGTCATCAGCGGACGGCGACCGACGGGTAGAGGGCGACGAAGCCGTTGACCAGCGTGGCCAGCCCCAGTTCGAAGGCGCCGTCGTCGACCTGGTGGCGGTGCTCGCGCAGCCGATGCGCGTCGCGCAGGTGCGGGTACCGCTCGGCGTAGACGCTGGGGTCGTCGACGAAGCCCAGGGCGAACGACCCCAGCGCCGACCCGGCGACGAAGTACCGCATGGTGGCGCCGATCCGGGTCGCGTAGCTGGGCGGCCAGCCGGCGTCCACCAGCGCGCCGTACACCGCGTCGGCGAGGGCGAGGCTCGCCGGCCGCAGCGCCGGCCCGCGCGCCACGAACGGCACCACGTTCGGGTGGGCGGCCAGCGCCTTGCGGTACCCCCGCGCCCACTGGACCAGCGCCGTCGGCCAGTCCTCCCGGCCGAACATGGACAGGTCCACCTGCTCGATAATGGCGTCGCCCACCGCGTCGAGGATCTCCTCCTTGGTGGCGAAGTGGTTGTACAGCGACGGCGCGCGCACGCCCAGCTCGCGCGCCAGCCGGCGGGTGGAGAGCGCGTCCGGGCCCCCGCTGTCCAGGATCGACATGGCGACCTCGACGATGCGCTGCCGGCTCAGGATCCGCTCGCGTGGACGTGCCACAAGCACCTATGGTATGCGGCCGTGCAGGACCAGCGCCCAGAGCAGGCAGCCGAATGAGGCGACATTCGCCGCGGTGCGGACGATGTTCCAGCGCACCCAGGCGGCCTCGAAGCGCCCGCGTACCGCGGCCAGATCGGCCACCTGGTCGGGGTCCCCGGCGGCGTCCAGCTCGTTGTTGAGCGGCACGTTGACCGCGAACGTGACGCCGAGGACCACGACGTAGAGCGCCAGCGCGGCGACGATCCAGGGCAGCGCGGAACGCCCGCCGGCGGGGACGTGCAGCGCCGCCGCGAGCGCGGTGAAGACCAGCGCGCCGGCGAAGCAGAGCGCGAACCAGCCGTTGAGGATCGCCACGTTGATCCGCTGCATCGCGGTCACGAACGTGCGGTCGTCGGCGCGGCCGAGGCCGGGCATCACCGAGTAGGAGTACGCGTAGAACAGGCCGGCCGCCAGGCCGGTGGTGAGCGCCGCCGCGATCAGCGAGCCGGTGCGGAATACGTCGAACATAGCGACATTGGACCGCACGCCCGGCCGCACGGCCCATGTTTCAGCGGCTCGTTTCCATGTCCGGGCGTCCACGGCCGGCGGGTCACCACCGTCCGTGGACAGAACAGCTAGTCCAGATCGACCACGACCGGCGCGTGGTCGGACGGTGCCTTGCCCTTGCGCGCCTCCCGGTCCACGTACGCCGCGCGCACCCGGCTGGCCACCGCCTCGCTGGCGTACACCAGGTCGATGCGCATGCCCATGTCCTTGTGGAACATCCCGGCCCGGTAGTCCCAGTAGGTGAACGGGTTTGGTCCCTTCATCGGAGCCGGCACCACGTCGAGCAGGCCCAGGGCACGCAGGCCGGCCAGCGCGGCCCGCTCGGGCTGGGTCACGTGCGTCGCGCCCACGAACGCGGCCGGATCCCACACGTCGCTGTCGGCCGGCGCGACGTTGAAGTCGCCACAGGCGACCAGGGCCCGTCGGGTCGCCAGCTCCGCGCCGAGCGCGGCCCGCAGCGCCGCGAACCACTCCAGCTTGTACGCGTAGTGCGCCGACTCCGGTGTACGGCCGTTCGGTGCGTACAACGACCAGAACCGCACCCCGGCGCAGGTCGCGCCGATCGCGCGGGCCTCCGGACCGGGCGGTTCGGGCTCGCCCAGCGCGTCCAGCAGGGTCGGCTCCGCGGGCTCGCCCCGGAAGCCCGGCTCACCAGGGAACCCGAGGGTGACGTCGTCGAGCCCGACCCGGGACAGCACCGCGACGCCGTTCCACCGGCCGTCGCCGTGCGCCGCCGTCTCGTACCCCAGCTCGCCCACCTCGGCCGCCGGGAAGTCACCGGCCGGGCACTTCGTCTCCTGCAGGCATACGACATCGGGCTTGGTCTCCGCCAGCCAGTCGAGCAGCCGGGGCAGCCGGGCCTTCACCGAGTTCACGTTCCACGTCGCCAGGCGCATCCCTCCACCTTGCCATCCTGGCTCGCGTACTCGCCGGTCGGGCCGATCCGCCGGTGCTGTCGGCCAGGCTGCCGCCGGGACCCTAGCCGAGGGATGTCGTTCGAGCCGCTATCGAGCTGCTGTCGTAGACGAAGCGGCGGGTGTCGCGGTGCCCCGACCAAGCGGAACACCGGCCAAGCATCACGGCCGGCCAACCCGCCCGGCGGTCGCATTTTCCGGGAAAATGCCTGCGACACGCCGTGTCGCGACCGCATTTTCCCGGAAAATGCGGGGGGCGTTGACAGCTCGGCCCTCACCGCCTGGTCGGTGCGATTCGGGCATTTGCCCCGTCTGCTTCATCAGGCAACGATCCAGGCGTCAACTCCCCCCGGCCTTTCCGGCACGGCCAGTGACCAGGCCCGGAGCGTCCGCGGACAGTCAGGTGAACGCGAATCGACCGTCGTCTCTGACCGGGCAGGGCCATCCGCGACATCACAAACGAAGCAGCTCCAAAGCGTCCGGCACCACCTACGTCGCGGCCCGCCGGGACCGACCCGGACCGCCAGGGACCGACCCACCGGGACCGCCCCGGACCGCCAGGACTGCCCCGGACCGCCGGGGACCGACCCGCCGGGACCGCCCCGGACCGCCAGGACCGACCCGGACCGCCAGGGACCGACCCACCGGGACTGCCCCGGACCGCCGGGACTGACCCGCCGGTACCGACTCAGCCGCCGACCCCGGCGCCGGTACTGACCCGGCGGTCGGGCCGCGCGCCGGCCGCCCGTCGCCTGCCTACCGGCCGGTCAGTCGCAGCACCGTCACCGAGTTGGCCGGTATCGATATCCGGGTCGACTGTCCCACTCCGGTGATCTGCTGCGTCACCGGGACCACGGTGTCCGGCGCGGTGAGCGTGTTGCGGGCGGACGGGTCCCCGCTCAACACGGTCTTCGTGCCGGTGCCGTCGATCCGGCTCACCCCGTGGAAGCTCAGCCGCACCGACTGAATCTGCGACGTGGTGTTCACCAGCTTCACGTAGAACGTCGTCCGTCCACCCTGGACCGTCCTGGTCACCACCTGCTTGACCGTGCCGGCCCCGGTCAACCGGCTACCCAGCACCTGCCTGCCCAGGTTGTTGCTGAACATGTGCACCACCCAGTAGGACGGCGAGCCGTAACTGGTGGCCGCGTCCAAGCCGATCATGTTGGCCGGCCAGTTGGGCTGGTTCTCATGTACCAGGATCGGCGCGTACATGCTGCCGATGACGATGTCGCTGTTGCGTTCCAGGCCGGTGAGGAACGCCGCCTCGGCCACCGCCGCGCGCAGCGTCGGCGTGGGATTGCCGTCTTGCGCGCCGTACTCCCCCACCAGGATCTGCGGCCCGCCGCGGTCGGCGCGGTCGTACCGCACCGAGTTCTCGGCGAACCAGCTCGGCGGCTGGTAGTAATGGTCGTCCGCGACGTCCGGGATACGCCCGGTCGGTGTCGACGAGGCCGCGCCGCCCTGGTATCCGCCGGTGGTGGCGATGACCTTCAGGTGGGGGTACCGCGCCTTGATGGCGTCATACATTTCGCTGAACCGCCACGCGTAGCTGCCGGACGTGTCGAACCAGTCCTCGTTGCCCACCTCCACGTACTCGAGGTCGAACGGCGCCGGGTGGCCGTCCGCCGCCCGCCGCGCGCCCCACGTGGTGGATGTGTCGCCGATGGCGTACTCGATCTCGTCGAGCGCGTCCTGGATGTACTGTCCATATTGGTCCTGCGGTACGTGCTGCCCGTTGAGGGTGTAGCCGGCGAAGACCGCGAGCAGCGGCTTCGCTCCCACGTCCTCGGCCAGCTGCAGGTACTCCAGCAGGCCCATGCCGTCGGTCGACCAGTAGCCCCAGGCGGTGTTCTGGTGACCGGGGCGCTGCTCGATCGGGCCGATCGTCTTCTTCCAGTCGAACCGCGTGTCGAGCGTGACACCCTCCAGGTAGTTGCCGCCGGGGACGCGGAGCAGGCCGGGCTTGAGCGCGGCGATCTTCTCCACCAGGTCACGCCGCAGGCCGTTGGGCCGGTTCTTGTACGTGGGCGGGAAGAGTGACACCACCGACAGCCAGACGTGCTGGTCCGTAACGGGTGCCGGACCCACCACCGAGACCACGATCCGGTTGTCCGTGGAGAAGGCGATTCCGCTCGGCGTCCGCAGGAGGTACTCCACCTTGGCCCACTCGGTGCCGACGCCGGTGACCGTCCGGCTGGCCAGCACCGTGCCGTCCGGTTTCTCCAGGCTGACCCGCAGCCGCGGTGTCCAGCCTGGTGTCGCCTTCGCCCACAGCGAGCCGCGGTACGTGGTCGCCGCGCTGACCGCCACCCCGTAGTAGCCCAGGTTCGCCGCGCCGACCCGGCCGCCGGCCGGCAGCGACTGGACGTGTATGTCCAGCGAGCGGTCGATCGCGCTGTTCAGCGGCTGGCTCATGTCCACCGCGATGGAACCTGACGCGCCACCGTCGACCACCGGCGACCAGTACGGTACCGGCCCGCTGCCGGGGCCGCTGCCCGGCTGGTAGCTCTCCTTGAAGGTCCGGTTGCGCACCAGCTCCGCGTAGAGTCCACCTTCGACGGAGTGGCTGATGTCCTCCAGGATCAGCCCGTACGTCGAGCGGCGCGTGGTGGCCCGTACGTCGGTCGCGTCCACGGTGAGGGAGTTGGCGCCGGCGAGTACGGTCACCTGGTCGGCGGTCAGCGGGAAGCGGACCAGCTGCACCTCGTCCACGGCGCCGGTGAGCCCGCCGCCCACGACGAAGTCGGCGTCGCTGTCGCCGGAGGCGCCCGGGCACGCGCTGATGTCCCCGTCGGCCGTCCCGCACCCGGCCGACGTGACCGGCGCTACCTCGCCGTCCAGGTAGAGGCGCAACCGCCCAGCGGTACGGTCGACGACCAGGGCCGCGTGGTGCCATGCACCGTCCGCATAGGACGACGTGGTGGTGGACACCTCGAGCCGATCGGCACCGGTGCCGAGCCGCGCGGTCACCCGTCCACTCTCGACGGAGATGGCGTAGCCGTCGCCCTTGGCCACGACCGGCTGGGCGGCGCCGGACCCGGTCCGGAACCAGGCGGCCAACGACATCGAGCCGGTGCCCACGTTGAGCGCGGGGTGGTCGCCGACCAGCACGTCCGACGTACCGTCGAAGGCCACCGCCTGCCCTGAGGCGCCCTCGGTCCAGGTGGCACCGCGCAGGGTGCCGTGCGCGGCGTCCGGCGAGGCGTCCCGGGTGACCGTGCCGGTGCCCTCGTCGAAGTGCCACAGTCCGCTGGTGGCGAGCGCGGACGCGCTGCCCGCGTCCAGCGGGAACGGGTAGGTGCGCACATCGTCGATGGCGCCCGACCAGAAGTCGACCGGTGCGCCGGCGTAGAAGCCGCGCCCGATGACCAGGTGCCCGGTGGCGCGCCACGGCGAGGTGAAGGGCACGGTCTGCTGGAGCGTGCCGTTGACGAACAACCGCAGGGTGCCGCCGACCTGGTCGTAGACGCCGACCAGGTGGTACCACTGCCCGACCCGGGCGGTGGTGGTCGACGCGGCGAAGGTGGCCGCGCCCGGGGCGTCCGCGGACAGCCGGGTGAACGCGAACCGCCCGTCGTCCCGGCGTTGCAGGAAGAACCCGCTGACCGCGGTGCCGTCCACGCTCACCGCGGTGCGGAACCCGGTCGCCGAGTCGACGCGGACCCACGCCGCTACCGAGAAGCCCTCGGTCGTGTCGATCACCGGTGTCGGTACGTCCAGGAAGCCGGTCGCGCCGTCCAGCGCCACGCCGCTGGGGCCCACCACGCCGGGCGCCCAGGTCGCGCCGCCGGTGAGCATCGCGTGGTACGAGTTGAGCGAGTCGTCGGCGGCGGTGGTGCCGGCGCCCTCGTCCAGCCGCCAGCTGCCGTTGGTGGCCAGCTGGGCGATCTGCTCCGCGGTCAGCGCGCGGTCGTACACCCGCACGTCGTCGATGGCGCCGTCGACGAAGTCCACCTCGTTGCCCGCGAACGTGGCCCGGCCGATGACCAGGTGACCGCCGGCGGCCCACGGGTCGGGCACCGGCACGGTCCCCTGGAGTACCCCGTTGACGTACAACGAGTTGGTCTGCGCGTCGGCGTCGTGCACGCCGGTGAGCAGGTACCACTGCCCGACCACCGGGTCGAACCCGGCCGACGGGAAGGGTGCGGCGGCCTGCGGGTTGTCACTGGTCAGCCGGGCCAGCGCGAACCGCCGGGTGTCGTCGCGCAGCCCCAGGTAGAAGCCACTGACCTGATCGCCGTCCACGCTGACCGCGGTCTGGTAGCCGGTGATCCGGTCCAGCTTGACCCAGGCGCTGGCGGTGAAGCTGCGCGAGGTGTCGATGACCGAGGCGCCGACGTCGGCGTAGTCCCCGGCCCCGTCCAGTAAGAGTGCGGAGGGGCCCTGGATGCCGGCGGTCCAGGTGGCGTCGCCGACCAGCGTGGCCGGGTGACTGCCGGCGCTGTCCCCGGCGGTCTGACCACTGCCTTCGTCGAAGGTCCAGCGTGCGACCGGGACGGGACCGGCGGCGGCGACACCCGGCGGATCAACGGCGGCGAGCCGGGCGGTGGCACGGGGCCCGGCGGCATCGGGCGCGGCGGCATGGGGCGCTGCGGCACGGAGCCCGGCGTGCGGCGCAGCGGCGTGGGGCGGGGTGGCGGTGGCGGCCAGCGCGGTGGCGATGGCGGCCAGGACCGCGGTGAGGGAGGACGGTCCATTCACAGCTGTGAGTCTTCGCTCGGAATTGAATCGAGTCAACCCAGGATCGAGGTCACACTGACAGTGCGCCCGCGCCTGTGCCAGGCTGTAAGCGTGAACGTTCCCGAAAGCCATCGCGACCTCTTGGAGCGCCCGCTCTTCGCCCACCTGGCCACGGTCCGGCCGGACGGCTCACCGCAATCGAGCGTGATGTGGTTCGTCTGGGACGGCGAGCGGATCCGGATGACGCACACCAAGTCCCGGCAGAAGTACCGCAACTTCGCCAGCCAGCCCAAGGTGGCGCTCTCCATCGCCGATCCGGAGGACCTGTACCGGTTCCTGGAGATCCGCGGCGTGGTGGAGAAGATCGAGGATGACGACGCCGAGGCCTCCTTCTACAAATCCCTGCAGCACCGGTACGGGATGGACTACCCGGTCCACGACGCCGCCGAACGCGTGGTGGTCACCATCCGCCCGCACACCGCGGTCGCGGTGACCGGCGGCGCCGTCACCGCCAGAGCCACCTGGTAGCCAGCGGCGCCCGCCACACCGGTACCGTCGGGTCGTGTACTCGACGCGGATCTCCCAGCACATCAAGGCTCCGCGCTCAGCCGTCTACCAGGCGCTACTGGACCCGGACGCGATCGCGAGGTGGCGGGTGCCGGCCGGGATGCGCGCCCACGTGCACGAATTCGACGCCCGGGAGGGTGGCTCGTTCCGCGTCTCGCTGACGTACGACTCGCCGGACGCGACCGGCAAGTCGGCCACGCACACCGACACCTACCACGGCCATTTCCAGCGGCTCGTCCCGGACGAACAGGTCGTCGAGGTGCTCGAGTTCGAGACCGAGGATTCCGCCCTTAGCGGCACGATGACGATGACCACCACGCTCACCGACGTGGGCGGCGGCACCGAGGTCCTCATCGTGCACGAAGGCATTCCCGACGCCATCCCCGCGGAGGCCAACGAAACCGGAACGCGCATGGCCCTGGCCAACCTCGCCGCGTTGGTGGAGGCGGACCGCGGCCGCGGGTGAGGCGGCGCGTTCCGATCAAGCCCGTCTCGATCCGGCCCGTCTCGATCAGCCCGGTCCCGATCAGCCCGGCCCGATCAGGCGCGTTCCAGGTCGGGCGCGTTTCGGGTCGGGGCTCAGTTCAGATCAGGTGGGCACGGCGCCAGAGGGCACGTCCCGGTCCGGCGATCAGGCCCAACTCGTCCAGGTACGCCCGCGCCTTGCTCGCCGCCCAGCGGAGGGTCTGCTGCCAGTGCGGGTTGGCGCGGGCCGCGGCCGCGCCCTGCCGTGGCGGAATGCCGACCGCGGCATACACCCGCGGATGGACCAGCCGGTTCGCCACCGAGTACGCCGCGCGCGCGATGACCAGGCGGGCGTACGCCAGCTGCGCCGTACCGGCGGCGGCGACCTGCCGGGCCAATTCGGCGCGGGCGTACGCGACGTGCCTGGCCTCCTCCACGACATGGATGTGCGCGACCGCGCGGATCAGCGGCTGAAGCGTGGCGTCGACCATGATCTCGCGCTGGAACGCGTCCAGGATCTCCTCGGCCAGCAGGATCGCGGCGTACATGTGCGGGCCGCGAGCGGTCGCCTTCAGCAGCCGGCCGAGAGTCTGCTCCACCCGGTTCGGCGGGTAGACCGGGCAGCCCATCGTCTCGATCATGCGGCCGAACATGATGGAGTGGCGGCACTCGTCGGCCACCTCGGTCAGCGCGTACTGCGCGTGCCGGGTGGTCGGATCCAGCCGGTAGTACTCGCGGACCAGCATCTGCATGAGGATGGTCTCGAACCAGACGCCGGCGCTCGCGCCGCTGGCCACCTCGTGCTTGGTCAGCTCGACCCGCTGCCGGTGATCCAGCCGATCCCACAGCGGCGTGCCGTAGAGGCTGCTGCGGTGCGGCGGCAGCCAGAACGCGTCGGGGTCCAGCGGCGCCGCCCAGTCGATCTCGACTTCGGGGTCGTACCAGGTGCGCACCGACGACCGCAGTAGACGGTCAGCCGTCCGTTCTCGTGCTTCAACCATGTTATTGCCGTTTCGGCGCGTAACTGTTACTACTGGTAGCGTGCAACAGGAATCGCCGGAGGTCAACACCCGGCCGCAGGGCAACACCCAGCTGGACGGCCGCCGGACCCGCTGGGTCGCGCACCGCCGGCAGCGCCGGCAGGAGCTGATCCGGGCCGCGCTCGAGGCGTTCGCTGAGCACGGCCCGGAAGTGGACATGGACCAGGTCGCCGCCGCGGCCGGGGTCAGCAAGCCGGTGCTCTACCGCTACTTCGCGGACAAGGCTGACCTGTGGCTCGCCACCGGGGAGTACCTGGCCCAGCTCGTGGTCGAGGAGGTCACCCCGGCGGTCGCCCGGGTGCGTGAGGAGCGCGCGCTGATCGCGGCCACAGTGGACGCTTATCTGGGCGCCATCGAGAGCCGGCCCGAGCTGTACCGGTTCCTGATGCGCCACTCCGGGCTGTCCGGCGGTCACAACCTGGTGGCGAAGGCGTCCGGCAAGGTGGCCGTCGAACTGTCCCGGGTGATCGGCGACCGGCTGCGCGCGTTGGGCCTGGACGCCGGCCCGGCCGAGCCTTGGGCGTACGGCCTGGTGGGGTTCGTGACCGCGGTGGGCGACTGGTGGCTGGAGCGCGGCCGGCCGATGAGCCGCGCGGCCCTCACCGACTACGTGACCACGCTGATGTGGCAGGGGTTCGACGGGATCCGCGCCAGCGCGGATCTTCCGGCAAGCTTGCGGCTCGCGGAGGTGCGGGATGTCTGATGAGGGGTACGCGGGCCGGGCCGCATTGTCAGCCGCGGACACGGATGTCACCGTGGAGGTACGGCTCTCTGGCCGGATCGAGCCACTGGACGGTCGCTACCACTGGGCCGGGCGGATCGCGCCGCACGAGGAGGTGACCCGGCTCTTCGCCGCCGGCGTACGGTCGGCGACCCTGCGCATCGCCGATCGCGACCCGGTGCCGGTCCGGCTCAGCGAGGTGGACCCGTGGGGCGCGGTCCGGGTCAGCGCGGTCTCCGCCCCGCCATGGCCACCATCCGGGGAGGTCACATGAATACCGTCGACATAGCCATCGTCGGCGCCGGCTTCGGCGGCATCGGCGCGGCGATCACGCTCAAGCGCGCCGGGTTCGGCGATTTCCTCGTCTTCGAACAGGCCAACCACGTCGGCGGGACCTGGCGCGCCAACACCTACCCGGGCATCGCCTGCGACGTGCCCTCCCACCTGTACTCGTTCTCGTTCGCGCTCAACCCGGACTGGTCGGACACCTTCTCCGGCGGCCAGGAGATCTGGGACTACCTGAGCGCCTGTGTCGACCGCTTCGGCATCCGGCCACACCTGCGGCTCGGCCACCCGGTGCACGAGATGGCCTGGGACGACCGGGAGCAGCGCTGGCGGCTGGAGACCGCGCACGGTGTCTTCTCCGCCCGGGTGGTGATCAACGCCACCGGCCCGCTCTCCGATCCGTCCATCCCGGACATTCCCGGGCTGGATTCGTTCCGGGGCACCACCTTCCACTCCGCCCGGTGGCGCCACGATCTGGATCTCACCGGCCGGCGGGTGGCGGTCGTCGGCACCGGCGCCTCCGCGGTCCAGTTCATCCCGCGGATCGCGCCTCAGGTCGGCTCGCTCACCGTGTTCCAGCGGACGGCGCCGTGGGTGATCCCCCGCCGCAGCCGCCCGATCAGCCGCGTGGAGCGCACCATCTACCGCACCGTGCCGGGCGCGCAGCGTCTGGTGCGGACCGCGCTGTACTGGAGCCGTGAGGCGCTGGCGATCGGCTTCCTGCATCCCCGGCTGAACAAGCGGGCACAGGCGCTCGCGCTTGCCCACCTGCGCCGCCAGGTGCCGGACCCGGTGCTGCGGGCCAAGCTCACCCCAACGTACGTGATGGGTTGCAAGCGGGTACTGCTCTCCAACGATTACTACCCTGCCCTGCAACGGCCCAATGTGGACCTCGTCGTGGAGCGGATCCGAGAGGTGGTGCCGGACGGGATCGTCACCGTCGACGGCGTCACCCATCCGGCCGACATCATCATCTTCGGCACCGGCTTCCACGTCACCGATCCGCCGGTGCGGCACCACGTCCGCGGCCGTGGTGGGCAGACCCTCGCCGAGGCGTGGACCCCGACCATGCGGGCGTACCTGGGCACGATGGTCGCCGGCTTCCCCAACTTCTTCCTGCTGCTCGGCCCGAATACCGGCCTGGGACACACCTCGGTGGTCCTGATGATGGAGAGCCAGCTGCACCAGGTCGTCGCGGCGTTGCGGCACATGCGCCGGACCGGGCTGGCCGCCATCGAGCCCGATCCGGTGGCGCAGCAGCGCTTCGCCGAGTTCCTCGACGCGAAGATGGCCAACACGGTATGGACGTCCGGCGGCTGCACCAGCTGGTACCTGGACGCCAACGGCCACAACGCGACCATCTGGCCCGGCTACGCCACCGGCTTCCGGCTGCGGCTGCGGCGGTTCCGGCCGGCGGACTACCGCCCGGTCCCGGTACTGGAGGAGGTGTGACCGATGACCTCACCACTGGCTGGGAAGGCGCTACTGATCACCGGTGCCGCTCGCGGTATAGGTGAGCACGTCGCCCGGCTCGCCGCTGCGCGCGGCGCCCGGCTCGCGCTGGTCGGCCTGGAAGTCGAGCGGCTGAGGACGGTCGCGTCCGACGTGGACGGATTCTGGGCCGAGGCGGACGTGACCGACCAGGCGGCGATGGACGCCGCGGTGGCGGGCGCCGTCGAGGCGCTCGGCGGGCTGGACGCGGTGGTCGCGAACGCGGGCGTGGCCAACCTCGGCACCGTCGCGATCAGCCCGGTCGAGGCGGTGCTGCGCACCGTCGACGTCAACCTCGGCGGCGTCATCCGCACGGTCAGCGCGACGCTCCCGCACGTGCTCGCCGCCCGGGGGTACTACCTGCTGGTCTCCTCGGCGGCGGCGTTCACCGCGCTGCCCGGGATGGCCGCGTACTGCGCGGCCAAGGCCGGCGTCGAGCAGTTCGGCAACGTGCTGCGGATGGAGACCGCGCACCGCGGCGTACGGGTCGGCGTGGCGCATCCGTCCTGGGTGGACACTGACCTGGTGCGCGGCTTCCAGGCCGACCTGCCGTCGTTCCGGGTGGCGCAGCGCAAGCTCCCGCCGCCCTTCGGCACGACCACCACGGTGCACGCCTGCGCCGAAGCACTGGTACGGGCGTTGGAGCGGCGCAAGCGCCGGATCTACGTGCCGCGTTCGGTCGCTCTCGCGCAGGCCCTGCGCACCGCCATCCTGAGCCCGCTCGGTGACCGGGTCATCGCGGCGGGCTCCCGCAACGGGGCGCGGATCGACGAGATGGAGGCCGAGGTGCTGCGGCTGGGCCGGTTCTTCGGGCCGCACAGCACCTCCTCCCAGGCAGGGGGCTGACAGATGCAGATCAACCACATCCGGCGGGGCGCCGGCGAGCCGTTGGTGCTGATCCACGGCATCGGTCACCGGTTGCAGGCGTGGCTGCCCGTCCTCGACCGGCTCGCCGCGGCGCACGAGGTGATCGCGATCGACCTGCCCGGCTTCGGCGAGTCGCCGGTGCCGCCCGGCGGCATGCCGCGGGGCATGCCGGCCACGGTCGCCATGATCGGCGAGTACTTCGCCGCGGAAGGGCTGGACCGCCCGCACGTGGCCGGGTACAGCCTGGGCGGCGCGATCTCGCTGGAGCTGGCCGTGGCCGGGCACGCCCGCTCGGCGAC
>Ga0310828_1001237_pt1 | contig 16199 bp, 15 predicted proteins | sample WT_ome_3_FD_202242 | JGI IMG/M metagenome (GOLD analysis project Ga0310828, IMG submission 202242) | Sorghum-adapted microbial communities enriched on wild type (WT) sorghum from Joint BioEnergy Institute, Emeryville, California, United... ... | reverse complement strand
CTTTTTGCCCTTTCGGTTGCTTCGGGGATGCCATTCATCGTGGAGATCGGCATTTTCCTTGACGTTTTCGTTTCGGTTCTGTTGATCAGCATCCTCAGTTACCGGATGGACCGCACGTTTAAGAGCATCAGTACGGACTGGCTGCGAAAATTAAGGGGGTGAACAGCATGCTGCCGCTATGGACCTTGCTTGTTCCGGGGATTACAGCTGTACTATGTTTTTTTCTGAAGGGAAATCGTCCCGTCGAATGGGTTCATCTCCTGGGAAGCAGCGCCACTGCCGCTTTGGCGCTTCGTCTGGTCTGGGAGGTTTCGCAAGAGGGTACCGTGATCGGGTACAACTCCTTTTTTTACGTGGATGCGCTCGGGGCGACTGTCATCAGCATCATCGCTGTGATCGGTTGGACCGCCTCGCTTTACTCCATCGGCTATATCCGGCATGAATTTCGTGAAAAAATGATCGATCAGAAACAACGAAGGCAATATTACTTGGGGTACCATCTGTTTATAGCCACCATGCTGATCGTTTGTATGGTCAATAATATGGGATTGCTTTGGGTCGGAATCGAAGCGACCACCCTTGTTTCTGCCTTTCTGGTCGCGCTTTACCGCAAAGGGGAGGCGCTTGAAGCCGCCTGGAAATATTTAATAATTTGCGGAGCGGGAATTGCCATCGCGCTTCTGGGGGTTATTCTTGTTTACGCATCGGCTGTCCATACGATGGGGGCTTCACATGATATTTTAAACTGGTCTTATTTGAAGGACCCGGACATCAAGCTGCAGCCTTCGGTTATTCGTCTGGCATTCGTCTTTCTCCTGGTAGGTTTGGGCACCAAGATCGGCTTTGCGCCGCTGCATTTTTGGCTGCCCGATGCGCACAGTCAAGCGCCCACGCCGGTCAGCGCCATCTTGTCCGGCGTCTTGTTGAACTGCGCGATGTTGGTCCTGATTCGCTTTGCCGTCATTTCGGAGCATACGATCGGGGGGGAGTTTATCCAGCAATTGTTCGTCGGAGCCGGACTTTTATCCATCGCGGTTGCGTTCCCCTTCATTCTCGTGCAGCGGGATTTGAAACGAATGCTGGCTTTTTCCACCGTGGAGCATATGGGCATTATTGCCGTGGCGATTGGCCTCGGCGGTATTCTCGGATTTACCGCGGCTTTGCTGCAAATGTTCAATCATGCCATGACCAAATCGCTGCTTTTTCTGGCCTCGGGAAATATGGCGCAAAAATATGGCACAAAGCAAATGGCCCGGATTGGCGGGGCTATCCGTACGTTGCCGTTCACCGGTCTGCTGATGGTCGCCGGAACGCTGGCGATTACGGGAACTCCGCCCTTCAGCCTGTTTACCAGCGAATTTTCTATCGTTGCCGCCGGTTTTGCGCAGGGACATCCGGTCGTCGTTTCGGTCATGATCGGCTGGCTCGCCTTGATTTTTGGCGCAATGATGTTTCAAATCGGCAAAATGGCGTTCGGAATGCCGCGGGAGAAGCTGCTTGCCGGGGAATTGAGCGGATGGTCAACTTACCCGTTGCTGCTTCCCTTCGCATTTGCCGCGGTGCTAGGGGTATATATGCCGCCGGTGGCCACTGATTTGGTTCATCAGGCGGCAACCATTATGATGGGAGGCTGAGCTTCATGAAGATCGAAGTGATCCGGGCGGATCGCCGACAATTGGCGGAAACCTACGAATCCGCGCTGGGATCCGGTTCCCGATTGCTTACCATGGTGGCGAGCGATGAAAAAGATATAGGTATCGATCGGTTTGTGCTCAGATATTTTTTTGCGACGGGAAACGGTCAGGTAACGGAACTGAAAACGGTCGTACCGGAAACAGACCCTTCGTTCTCCTCGCTCGCGGGGAAGCTGCCGGCGGCATCCTGGTACGAACGGGAAGCGCAGGATTTATTCGGCGTGCAACCCGTCGGACATCCCGATCCGCGAAGACTCGTACTGCATGACGATTTTCCCGATGGCGTCTATCCGCTTCGAAGGGATTATCCGCTTGAACAAATGCAGCCGCGGCAAAGCAATGGCGGGTTTTCATTTCCGCCGGTGAAAGGAGAAGGCGTTTTTGAAATCCCGGTGGGCCCGATTCATGCAGGGGTGATCGAACCGGGGCACTTCCGGTTTCAGGTGATGGGGGACACTGTATTTCATCTGGAAGCCCGTCTGTTTTATACGCACCGCGGTCTTGAGAAGCGGGCGGAAGGGATTGACCTGTTGCAGGGCTCCGGGGTTTCGGAACAGCTCTGCGGGGTGTGCAGCGCTTCCCACGCGCTTTCCTATGCGCAGGCTGTTGAACAAATTGCCGGGACCGATGTTCCGGTGCGGGCATTGTATCTTCGCTCTCTGCTCGCGGAATTGGAGCGGTTTTACAATCATGTGGGCGATATCGGGAATCTGTGCGCGGGCATCGGCTTCTCCCACGGATCGAATCACGGGGCCCGTTTGAAGGAAGCCTTGATGCAGATGCATTACCGCATCCTTGGCCACCGCTACCTAAGGGGGATGATCATTCCCGGCGGAGTCAGGCGCGATTTAACCGGGGGACAGTTGTCCGAAATTTTACGTGTGACCCAGGATGTGAAGGTTCAAATTCAACAGCTTGTCAAGGAAATCACGGCGAATCAAATTGCACTGGACCGGTATCGGGGAACCGGGGTGTTGCGGCAGGATATTGCCCAACAATTTGCCGCGGTCGGTCCTGCCGCCCGCGCTTCCCGGATCGGCAACGATGCCCGCCGGGAATTCCCGCATGCGGCCTACCGTCAGCTCGACTTCGAGATTCCCATGCTGGAAGAAGGAGATGTGTTGGCGCGTTTTCTCATTCGCGCTCTGGAAGCCGGACAATCTGCGGAATTGGTCCGGCAGATCATCGGGACCATACCCGAAGGTGAAGTTCTGACTCCTCCGGGAGAGCTGCCGGCTTATCGGTACGCCCTTGGGATCACGGAGTCGCCGCGTGGGGAAAATGTCCATTTTGTGATGACCGGTCCAAACAACACGATTTACCGATACCGTGTTCGTTCCGCATCCTACGCCAATTGGCCTGTGGTGGCTTTCTGTGCTCCGGGCAATATCGTACCCGATTTTCCTTTGATCAATAAAAGCTTTGAGCTTTGTTACGCCTGTTGTGACCGTTAAAATACCGGGAGTGGAAGGGAAGGTTGTTTTTTCATGCTGTACGTTTTGAAGCGTTTATGGAAATACGGTCTGGGCACTTTGCCGCGGCGGCAATTGAATGAGATGCAAACGGCATCAGCTCCGTATATGCCGGATTACAGCCGTCTCCCGCAGAATTCGCAGCGGGGATATGAGGAAGAACTCGAAATGATACAAGAAAGGCTGACGGAACGGATTAAAAAAATATTCGGGCGGTCCCTTCACATCCGTCATCTGGATTCCGGTTCATCCAATGCTTGTGAATGGGAGGTGACGGCGCTGCTGAATCCCGTTTATGATGTGCAACGATTCGGCATCGATTTCGTGGCTTCCCCCCGGCACGCCGACATGTTGCTGGTTACCGGCGGAGTCACCCGCAATCTGGAGGAAGCCGTTCGCAAGACGTACGCTGCGACCCCTGCCCCCAAACTGGTGGTGGCCGTAGGAGACGACGCGTGCGGCACGGGATTCGCCGGCAGAACGTATGCCCATTACGGCGGCGTGGATCAAATTATCCCCGTACATGTCTATGTTCCCGGCGATCCTCCAACGCCTGTCTCCATTCTGCAAGGCATACTCAAAGCATTGGAACAGACACATTAGACTGCGCCTCGCGCTGTGGCAACTTTCATTTTACGGGAAGACGTTTTTTGGTGTATATGTTCCAGATTCAACAAAATGGGGCGTCCGGTCGTCTGTTTTCCATGACTTTCCCGGATAGCCCCTTCTTTTTGTTCATCGGAACCCGTCGTCCCCTCCCCCGGATTTCCCGACAATTTCTGCAGGTGTCCATTGACTTATGTGTACTAAGTGATATAATACACTTAAAACGTAAGCAACAAGGTTTGGTCAGGAGGAGCGCTTATGGAGGAAAAGCGGGTTGGCGCTTTGCGATTCCAGATCGATTTCAGTCAACCGCTGTACGAGCAAATTTTGAACCAGGTGCGAAGTTCCATTGCCAAGGGGGAGATTCAGTTGGGAGATAAAATGCCATCGGTGCGCGAATTGGCCCAGGAGCTGAGGATGAATCCGAATACCGTCATGCGGGCCTACCAGGAGCTGGAGCGTGACGGCCTTACGGAAAAACGTCGCGGCCAGGGGACATTCGTTACTTCATCCTCCGAACGCGTGCAGGAGTTTCGCAAGGACCTGGCCGCGCAATATATCGATGCTTTTCTCGCCCAGATGGAGAGCCTCGGACTGACCTGGCAAGATATCGAAGCCCATGTACAGCGCAAATATTCTTTGGACAAGGGAGAGATGTCGAAATGACCCCGTTCATTGTCAAGTGCGAGCAAATCACCAAGCGGTACGGCAAAAAGGCGGCGCTGGACCGATTCGAGGTTTCCCTTCCCGCCGGCCGGGTCGTCGGAGTGCTGGGACCCAACGGCTGTGGGAAATCCAGTTTCTTCCGGTTGCTGACCGGCTTGATCCGGCCGGACGAAGGCCGCGTCGAGGTTCTTGGTCAAGAGCCGGGCTGGCGTACGAACGGGAATATCGCTTACCTCCCCGACCGCGCCCGCTGGTATCCCAATCTGACCGCGCGGCAAGCACTGGAATGGGGAGACGCTTTTCTTCCCGGGTTCAGGCTGGAGGCGGCGGTGCGTTTCGCCGAGCTGATGGATGTCGATCTGGAAATGAAGGTCGGGGGAATGAGCCGCGGACAGGAAGCCCGCCTTCTGCTTATCCTCTGTATGGCCCGCGATGTGCCGCTGATTATTCTGGACGAACCGTTCGCCGGGATCGACGTGCTCTCGAGGGAAGCGATCGTTTCGGGAATTATCGAATATCTGGAAGACCGGCAGCAGTCGGTTTTGATCAGCACGCACGACATTCACGAGGTGGAAGGACTGTTCGATTACACGGTGATGATGGACCGGGGCCGCGTGATTTGGTCGGGGGAAACCGAGGATCTCCGGGCGGAGTACGGATCGCTTGATCGGGTGTTTCGATCGTTGTACAAAAAGGAGTGGAAACGTTGAGAACCTCTCGCACCTTCTGGGCGCTGGTGCGCCACGAGTTTCGCTGGAAAGGCAGCTGGAGAAGGCAAAACCGGTCCGGCACCGGCAGATGGTGGCGGCTTGCCTACTTGCTGCTTGTGATCCTGATCGGAGCGGGCAGCGCCACCTATTATGCGTTGCAGCACGCCTTGAATCTGCGGGCCGTCTGGTTTGTATACCTGGGCCTGCCCTATATGATGTTTTTCTGGGGAATCGGCAACGTGAAACGGGAATGGGAGAACGACACCTGGGGATTCTGGCTTACCCTGCCGTATCCGCGCCTTTGGCTGGTGGCCGCGAAGTGGCTCGGAACCTGGCTGCAAATCCTGGTTGTCCTGCTCGCCTTTTTCCTTGCCGGAACGGTTTACGTCACGGCGATCTCCCTGTTTCTCGATTCCTACACGCTGGCCGATGCCGGCCGGTCTGTGATTGCGGGGCTCGACGTGCTTGTTCTGGCCGCGGGCTTCAGTCCCGCGATTCTGGCCCTGGGAGTCCTCGCCGCCAGTGCGCAATTCACCGTCTTGCGGCCGCTCAGTCCGATGCTGTGGATCCTCATCCTGTTCTTTTTCGGCTTCTCTTATTCCGGTCTGGGCAGCTGGAAAACCGGTTCGGGGCTGCTGCGGCAGCTGTCCGGGGATCAAACCGTCACCTGGTTCCCGTACAGCTGGGCCATTCTCGCCGCTATGGCCGCAAGCTGGCTCGCCGCTTTCCTGCTCATCCGGTTCTCCGCCTATTTATTCGAGAAAAAATGCAGCACCTAGTCTCACGGAACCGGACACATTCGGAAGACAGATCGGAGGGATTGTGATGAAACCTGCTGCTGCGAAACCCGAAACCCTATTGGAAGTCTCGCACTTGAAGAAAGCCTATGGAAAAAAACAGGCGCTGAAAAATGTCTCCTTCGCGTTGAAGGAAGGCTCGTCATTCGGTTTTCTCGGCCCCAACGGGGCCGGAAAATCGACCACGATGAAAATCTTGGCAGGGATCGTGAAAGCCGACAGCGGTTCGGTCAGGCTTCTCGGCCGGGACATCGCCAGAGACCCCCGGGCCGCTTCCCGGCACATCGGCTATGTCCCTCAGGAGATTACATTGTACGAAAAGCTCAGCGCCTACGACAATCTCGTCTTCTTCGGCCAGGCCTACGGCGTCGCCGGGAACGATCTGAAGCGGCGGATCGGCGAAGTGCTGGAGAAAACCGGCCTACGGGACAGGGCCAGGGATGAGGTTCAGACCTACTCGGGCGGGATGAAAAGGCGGATCAATATCGCCGCGGCCATGCTGCATCGCCCGAAGCTCCTGATCCTCGACGAGCCGACAGTCGGCATCGATCCGCAGTCGCGGAACCATATTTTTGAAATGATCCGTGAACTGAACCGGGAAGGCGTGACTATTCTGTATTCGACGCACTATATGGAAGAAGTCGAGGCCCTCTGCAGCGAGGCCGCGATCCTGGATCAAGGAACAGTTATGACCCATGGGCCGCTCGGGGAACTGCTGGAGCGGTACGGCAACCGGTCGATTTATCTGGAAGCGGCCGGATTGGCCGAACCTCCCCGTGATCCGCTGATTCGCGGCTTTCGCAAGGAGGGATCCGGATGGATCCTTGAAACGCCCAGTGTGGACGAAGCCATGCAGCATCTGCTCGGCCTGGCAACCCGGAACCGCTGGAGCGTCAAGCGGCTGGAAGTGGTCCGGCCGTCGCTCGAACAAGTATTTTTGACCGTTACCGGTACGGCCCTGCGCGATTAATCGAATCGGAAAGGAGAAAACAGCGGTGTTCGCGATAATCATCAAAGAGCTCAAGCTGATCCGGAAGGACAAACGAAGCTTCCTCTTTCTGCTGCTAATGCCCGCCTTGTTTATCGTGATGTTCAGTTCTTTCTACGGGGGAAGCGGTTCCGGCGCGGTAACCCTCCATGCCGTCGATCAGGACCAGTCCGCGGCATCCCGGGAGCTGATCGGGCGGATGGACCGCGCGATGGAGGTCAAGCTGGACGATCCGTCCAGCCTGGAAGAGCAGCTCGGAAAAATCCGGAAAGGACAATATTCCGCTCTGCTGGTCATTCCCGCCGGCTTTGAATCGGGGCTAAAGCAAGGCAAAGCTTCCAGTCTCCAACTCTACGAGGACCCTTCGGCCCAAGCTGCGCTCGCCCCCGTTCAAGCGATTCTGGACAGCATCTCCAACCAGTACCGGGATCAGAAGCTGGCCGCTGCTTTCGCGGCGATGGGCGCCGCCGGAACCCGGGCGGATCAGATCATGGCTTCCCCGATTCATATCGAAAGCATACCGACCTCATCGGATCATTTGGGTTATGTTGATCAGGTGGTCCCCGGCATGACCGTGATGTTTGTGTTCTTTATCATAATTACGATGACCCGGCGCTTTTTTGAGGAAAAGAAAACAGGGCTTCTTTCCCGGATTCGCAGTACCGGCATAAAACCGCTCCATTACCTGATCGGCATGTGGATTCCTTTCGTGTTGACCGTAATCGCCCAATGCGTCGTCTTGTTCGCTTTCGGCCGCTATGTGTACGGGTTGAAGCTGGGGGATATCGCGGCGCTTGCCGTGATTGTCGTCGCCTTGAGCGTTGCCGGTACCGGCATTGGCCTCGGCCTTTCCTTCCTTGTCCCGGGAGAAAGCGCGGCAATGGTCATCACCCAGGTAATTTCGATGGGCGGCGCCATGGCGGGCGGGTTATGGATGCCCTCTTACCTGCTCCCGAAGTTTCTGCAGACGATCGGCCTTTTCACACCGCAATTCTGGGCGCAGCATTCCCTGCAGAACGTATTCGCCCACGGCGCCCATACCGGCGACATTCTCGGGGCCGCGGCGATCCTGCTGATCTTCGGGGCTGCCGGACTGCTGGTCGCGTTCCTCCGCCTGCCCGGTTTTCTGCGGTCGGCCGCCAGTTAACGGCGGCCGGTTTCGCGGGCTTTTGAGACTGGCGGCAGCTGCTTGCCTTTCCAACCAAGGCGGAACGGTTGCTGTATCCGGAAACAAATTCGCCCCGCTCGGGAAACCGCATATTCGATTTGCTTTAAAAGGCGCTCATCAGAAGCATGCCGACTCCGTCCGCCGGCAGGTGGGCGGCATCGGAAGCAAATAACAAAAACGGATAAAAGCATGGGACCCGCCATGAGGATCATTTCCGCAAAACGGCGTCGTTTCAGGGACATAAGATGTTGATCTCCATAATGGATTTTTATCAGACGTTATCCGGACAAGGAGGCGCCCCACTGCTCAATGGTGTCGTCAATCCCGGCCAACCAGGCGGTGGAATCGTTTCCGGCCCGGGCATGCTTGCCCCAGATCTCCGACAAGAGCTTTCGCAGGTCTTCATGCTTCATTCGTCTGCCTTTCCCGTTTCGTTCCTTGACGATACGAAGGATCCGGATATATTGGGCGAGGGTGAGCGGAACAATTTTTTGGACCCGGCCTTCGTAGCCCCATTTGACGCTCATCCAGAAGGTATTCAGGGTATCGCGATGTATCGACGGCGCAAGAAACAGACAGTAGTTGTCCGCCGAACGGTTCGCTTCCCGGTCCTCGAATTCCCGCAGATGGCGCATGACCGGCTGGCCTTCCTGAAACCATTGGTCGCGTCCTCTCAGAAGGGTGACTTCACAGATCATGCGGAAGGATGAATAGACGCATTCGATATCCGGTCGATTCCCCGCCGCCGTAAACAAAGGAAGTTGGTCATCGCCCGCGGTATAATTGGGGGAGATCTCGAGAGCATCGTCCAAGGCCATCAGCGACAAGGTGACGTAGTATTCCAAATTCAACGGATCCTGTCCGCTGACGCTTCTTTTCCGGCCTGCCAATTCGGACAGCTTCCGGATATATTCGTCGATATGTTCCAGGCTTCGTTCCCTTAAAATCGCCTGGTCGTTGTGCAGGATTTGGATCGTTTCCCTCAGCCGGTCGATCTCTTGCCGGTATTCCTGAATGGTATCCAGCCTCTGATCCGCCAAGGGAAACGAGTGCAGGGCCTGTCCCGGATACTGGCGGTCGATCCCGTTCTGCAGCTCCCTGGCCTGTTCCAGCAGATGCTCCCGGACGGACCGAAGGCCGTCCGGGTTTTCCCAGGGGAGCGCGGGCTGATCCGGGTCGGCCATGTAATCCAGGTATTCCCCGGCGTCCCGGAACGTCAGGGCCCGGCCGTCGAAATGCTCCAGCAGCCGGTCAATTTCCACGGTTCGTGTGGGAGCCAAATCGACATACCTTCCGTTTCCCCGATAGTACAGCAGCTTGGTTTGCCGAAAATACCGGATGGCGGAATCGGCGTAATCGTAAAGATTGTTGACCTTGATCCCGATTTTCTCTCCTTCGCCCGGATGCAGGCGGAAAACCTCCATGACCGTTTCCCTGAATCGTTGATCCACGTAACGCTGCGCCGCATTCCGGCCAAGCGATTGCTTCTCCTGACGAAACCCGACAATTCGGCCGATTCGGCCCCCAATCTCCCGGTAATCCGTCATTGTGGTTAAAAACAGGGAGAATTCTTCCTTCGACACACCGACAGGACGGCCGCCCAATTTCTCCCACTCCCGATTCACTCCGCGGATCACATGCAGGACGGCAAGAAACGGATTCAGATCGAAACCGCGGTATCCTTTGTCCGCGGGATTCGGCAGCTGCCATTTCAAAAAATACCGGAAAAAGACATCGGCGAGGCCGATCTCATCCCCCAGCAGTTTTTTGCCCAAATCCGTAATCCGGACAACGCCCATCGATTCTTTGGCAACGGCCAGACCCATCTTCGTCATATTGCTCACGGCCGTCCGCCCCCGAAAAGCATAGGCCTTGTCCTGATCGTCTTCAAAGCTCCGGTTCTCGTAATGCACCTGATGCAGGATTTCAACCAGTTCCCGATCTGTGAATTCCCCGGGTTCTTCAAACCTCAGCTTGAGATCCTCGGACAATCCCGTCGGCCTGTATTCCTTGCATCGGATCAATTCCTTGAAAAACGATCCCTGAACGGTTTCGTTGAACGGCTTTCCTTCAAACCGCGAAAGCACGTGCAAAAATCCCCGGATCCGCTCGGGGTTCCGCAGCGTCGTACTGATACTCCATGTACCGGGCATTCCTTCAGCTCACTCCCGATCCTTCAAGATTTGGCGTTCCGCCCTTTCTTTATCGGCACCTTCCCCCTCGCCGTTTAAGGTGCCGGCCGGGTTGGCGGGAGATAATTGGTAATCAGCACCTCGGAGGTCCTGAACGCCTTCTCCTTGATCTGGTAATTGGAATTCCGGTAATGGTAGTCCAGGTAATGAACATGGTACCGGGCTGCCCAGCGTTTCAGGATCGCGTTCTCCCTTCCCTTGTGCTCCAGCACATTGGACAGGGCAAACCGGACGCCCATGGCATCCAGACGATCCAGCAGGGCGAGCAGGTCCCTCTCTTCCGTTTCCGTCCAGCCGTCCTGCTCGTTATAGGTGGCGGTCGAGATCAGATAAGGAGGATCGGCGTACAGAAAGTCCCCTTTTGCCAAAGGCACCTTCATCTCCCGGAAGTCCGCACATTGAAAGACCATCCGGTTCGCACGGATCCTCTCCATGAATTCGACGAGATGGCGCTTGATCTGTTCGTTGAAATCGCGCTTTCCCACCGGAATGTTGTATTTTCCCTGCCTGTTAAACCGGATCTGGTTGTTGAACCCGAACACCGTCAGCACGAAAAACATCAGATCGAAGTAAGGGGTGTCCCCGGGTCTGGAATTGTAAACGTTTCGCAGCCGCCTGTATTTTGCCTTGTTGTATTCCGCCAGCCCCGCCCCCGATTCGCAGCCGTAAGCCTCGTAGCCGTACTTTGCCGTATTCGTCAGCCCGAATTCCGCAATCATCCCCTCGATGGCCGAGAGGACCTCTTCCGTGCTTGACCGCTTCAGCGTATCGAACAGGCGGATCACTTCCCTCTGCTTGTCGATGCAGTAGATCGTGCCGCCCGCCTGCACATTGGCCGCCACATTCGCCCCGCCGCAGAACAAATCGACGAAGCTGCCCGCCGTTTCGGGAAAAAGGGGCAGAATCTGCCTGAGCAGCTTATGCTTGCCGCCGGTATAGTTCAGGCACGATTTGATATATTGTTGCACTTCCGTTTTCGGCAATAGGGTCACCTGTCTATTTCGCAAAGATAAAGAATTTCCTTGTGGTCGTCAATGTTGGTTTTACCGGTCGTATATACCTGGAAGTCGGTTTCGAAAATCCGTACCTTTCCCCTTGTCCGCAAAACGCCGACGATTTCCTCCTCGGAAATTTTGGCGTTGGACCGGCCCACGCCCTTCTCCGCCATATTGTTGTAGGAAACCAGGATGTATTTGCCGTCAATGTGCGCGATCAGGTCGGCAAAGGCCTGCGGCGCCTTCATCGTGCAGTAGTCGCTCTTCAGATGCGCCCGGTTGGCCATTTTTTTGGCCACGCCGGTTACTTCCGGCTGCTTCCACTCGGCGATGTTCTCGAGAAGGTGATAAGCATCCCCGTACTGGCGCGAGTTGTACGGGGTGTCGATATAGACCAGATCCGCGCGGATTCTCCTCGCCAGGGCGTTGGCATCCTCCTGGAAGATCCGGTTCCCGCGGTTGCCGGCGGTTCGGATCTCCGGAACAAGCAGACGGAGCGGCCCGAGGGAGTCCAGTTTCCTCCGGTAGGCATCGTAATGCCCCACGGTATTCGCTACCTTGTCCATCGCATAGAGAAGAGAGGTGATCAGAACCGCCTTTTCGCGGAAGGCAAGCCGATCCGCCTGCTCTTCGATCTGCTCCCGGATATAGCCGATTTTCCTGGCGTTCTCCTCGGTAAAGTATGTACCGCCGAAATGACGGGAAACGTAATTGTCTTCTTCGATCCGGGCCTGGTTCCACCCGGCGATCAGCTCTTCGATCCGCGCTTCGTCGACGGCTTCATCGCTGAACCAGGTCCAGTAGGACAAGTAATTGGAATATAAAATATCGTTCACGATAACGGTTTTGCCTTCCCGGTTGAACAAGTCCGCCACGACGCCCGTCCCGCCGAACAGATCGGCCACGGTATCGACCCCGCGGCAGTGCTCCTGCACGACCTTCCGAATAAAATCCAGAAGCTTGTATTTGCTGCCCAGGTACCGCCGGTTCTTGATCTGCAGCCGGGCATCCGGCTCCGCCGGCGCAAAAACCCGCCCTTCCTTCCTCCGGATGGTCTGCTGCAGTTCCCTATGCTCTTCCGTCCGCATTCTCAGCCTCTCCCATCCCTAAGCGGCGCGGATATGTCTCCGCCGTTCCCCCCGTTGTGCAGGGTTTGTCTGAAAATATCGAATGATGTCAAGCATCATTTCGTCTGGATTCAGGCGCGCGCGCAAAGGGCGCCCCAATCCCCGCCATCTGCGGCATCCTCCCAATTTTACTATTTCGATTCGCCCGGATGCAACGAAATGTTTCCTGTCGAACCTTGCGGAAACCGGCCGCTGGGGCAGGCGGCAAACCTTTCGCGGATGAACGGCGTCCGCCGTTTTCATCTTTTCGTGCACATGGCCGCCCGCCAAATTGGTATAATACGTAGGAAGGGAGTGGATAAGGATGAATCGACTGATCGACCAATATATCCGCAGCGGGGAACAGGAAGAGCGGGCCCGGAAGGTGGAGGAACTGGCCGCCCGTTTCGCGGAAAGAGCCCCGCAGCATGACCGGGAGGGCTCGTTTCCATTCGAAAATTTCGCCGACCTGCGCGAGGCCGGATATTTAAAGCTGACCGTCCCGCGGGAATTCGGGGGGGACGAAATTTCCCTGTACGAGCTGGTCCTGCTGCAGGAACGGCTCGGTTACGGGGACGGTTCGACCGCCTTGGCCGTCGGCTGGCATGTCGGACAGATTCTTCATCTGCGGACAACCCGGAAGTGGCCGGAGGATGTGTTCGCGGACCTGTGCCGCTCCATCGTGAAGGACGGGACGATGATCAACACCTTCGCCAGCGAAGCGGCTTCGGGCAGTCCCAGCCGCGGTGGGCGACCCGAGACGACCGCTGTAGCGGCGGACGGAGGGTGGCGGATTACCGGGCGCAAGACGTTCAGCACCCTCTCGCCGATTCTCGACCGCTTTGTCGTGTCGGCCTATCTCCCGGATGAGGAGTGTACGGCCGACTTTCTTGTTCGCCGTTCGGACCGGGTGACCCTGGTGGAAACCTGGGACACGCTTGGCATGCGCGCCACCGGAAGCCATGACATCGTGCTGGACGGAGCCTTCGCGGACAAGAATATGCGGCTTCCCGGCAAAGGCGGGGACGACGGAGGCGGCTGGCTGCTGCACATTCCCGCCTGCTATACGGGCATCGCCCTGGCCGCACGGGATTTCGCGCTGGAGTTCGCCCGCACCTACCAGCCCAATTCGTTAAGCGAACCGATCGCTTCCCTCCCCTCCGTGAAGCATTCGATCGGAGAGATGGAGGTTCTGCTGCGCTCCGCGCGCACCATTCTCTATGCGGCGGCGGACCGCTGGGACCGCGATCCGGATTACCGGGCTGCCATGAAGCCGGATCTGGGACTGGCCAAATATGTGGCCACCAACAACGCCATCCGGGTCGTCGATCTGGCGATGCGGATCGTCGGCGGAACCAGCCTGTCGCGCAAGCTGCCGCTCGAGCGGTATTACCGGGATGTCCGCGCCGGTCTGCACAATCCGCCGATGGACAGCTCGGTGCTGCAAAACCTGGCCGTGTCCGCCCTGGCGGAGCGGTAATCCCTTGATGAAAAAAGCGGCCGGACTTCGCCTGCGGAACGCCGCTGTGGACGGAGCCCTTCGGGGGCAGCCGCCAGCGGGCCTTCCGCCGGGTCCGGCTTTTTCCGTTAGAACAAATCGTGAGGATCCCGGACCGAAGCTTCCGGGGTTCCTTTGAGGAAATATTCGTAGCGTCCGAATCGCGACAAGGCCTCCCGGTCAGGGAGCCATACCCACTCGTTAATTTCGCTTTGGCAGCGGTGAGCCCGGAAGGCGGCGAGCTTCGCTTCCAGATGGGCGCCGATGTCTATGCGGACCACATCGTCCCGGGTATAGCCGTACGGCTCCGGGTTTTCCATCGTATTGCCGAACGAAATGAAGTACAGGGATCCCCGCTTCCGGGAGCGCCTGAAAGCTTCCGTCGTCACTTTGCCGATGGCGCAGTGATCCGGATGCCCGCCCAGCCTCTCGTGAAACGTCAGGACCACATCGGGATCGGTCTCTTCCATGATCGCGGAAATTCGCGCGATCAGGCTCTCCGGATCGATGAACTCCACCGTCTTGTCGCGGATATCGAGAAACTTCAGCTCCCGGATTCCAAGGCATTCGCAGGCGTGCCGAAGCTCCTTCTCGCGGGCCGCGGGAAGCGTTTCCCGGTTCAGGTACGGCGGGTTGCCCATGCGCCGTCCCATCTCTCCCCGCGTGGCGCTCACCAGGGTAATGTGAACCCCTTCGGCGGCATATTTGGCGAGCGTGCCTCCGCAAATAAACGATTCGTCGTCCGGATGGGCGAACACCGCGAGCAGCTTGCGCCGGTTTTTTTCGTCAGCTCTCTTCATTCCGGAAACGGCTCCTTTCCCAGATGCAGGGCGACACTCATTCGTCCCTTGTCGTCAAATCCGGCCAGCAGAAGGCGGCCATCGCCATCCTCCTCATAATGAGTGAGCGCTTCCATTCTCAGCCATCCGATCCCGTCAAATCGGAGCGCCGCGCGGAAGGGCCCGTCGCCGGCAAGGAACGCATCTGTGACCCTGACCTTGAAATTGCGGACGAATACGAAGGAAGTCGCTTCGCTGTGAAGATAGACGTCCGCTCCGGCAAAGCGCTTCAGCTTCGCCTCCACTTGCGGTCTGGTAATGTTGTTCATGGCGTTCGATTCCCTCTTTGGAAGAAATTTGGATTGCCCCATCATTGTATCATTTTCGGCGGAAAAATAGCACCCGGGATCGTTGAAGGAAGGATTTTTTGCGCTCAGCTCCGCCAACCAAAAAAAGAGCGCCGCGGCAGGTCCGGCACTCCCTTCGGCACTTCTTCATTCCTGCCCGTTCAAGGAATCTTCACGACGAACGGGACTGTGAAGACCTTGCCGTTCTGCTGAAATTGCCCCCAAATCTTGAAAACGCCGCTGTGCGGGAAGGCGACCATGAACTTCGCGTCGGGACCCGCGGAATTCCCGCTTGCCGGGTGGACGTGCAGATATTCTCCCCCGTCCCGATTCAGAATGACCACGTGGCCGATCGCCCCGAGATAGGGCTGCAGATCGGTAACCGGCTGTTTCGTCCCGGCGTCCCTGATGTTGAAGTCCAGACTCAGCTCCCTATCGGCCGTCAGATGGTCGAGCGAGAGCGTCACTTCCTTGCCGTCCACCACTTTGGTCAGGCTGGTGTCCACTTCAATCGGCCTGGCCGCGGGGGCCGTGCCCGGTACCGTGATCCACCGGCTCCTGCTCATCGCCCCCATGCCGGACGGGGCAAAATCCGCGATCAGTTCGAATTCCCCGGCGGAGGGAAAGCGGGTCGTCGCCGTGAACTCGCCTTGCCCTTGATATTCGGGATGGATGTGATGGAAGAAGGACAGGTCCCTGCTTACGATAATCATATGCATCCGCTTTTCGTGCTCGATGTCGAATTGCTCGACCGGCTTGCCGTCTCTGTCCCGAATTTTGACCGTGACCGTCGTATCCCGACCCGGCTGCGGCTTTTCGTTCGAAAGCGTGAACACTGCTTTGACGTTGTCCGCAGCCGCCTTGTCTGCCGCGGGCGCCATATCCATACGGCCGCCGCCCTGGCCCATACCGGCCATTCCGCCGTGACCGGCATGGCCGGATTCGGGTGCCTGCACGTTCGCAGATGCGGTTGTCGAATCGCCTGTCTTACCGCAAGCCGCAAGCAGCGCGGCGGCAAGCAGGATCGTTGCAGCCAATTTCTTCATGGGTTTGTCCTCCCTATTCGATCATCAAGCGTACGATGAAACCTCATTTTCTCCCCGGCGGCAATTTCCCGTACACCAATCTTCAGCCCTGGGCATATGCTGACAAAAACGCGCAAGGATGATCGCAATGCAGAA
>Ga0310828_1001232_pt1 | contig 16231 bp, 10 predicted proteins | sample WT_ome_3_FD_202242 | JGI IMG/M metagenome (GOLD analysis project Ga0310828, IMG submission 202242) | Sorghum-adapted microbial communities enriched on wild type (WT) sorghum from Joint BioEnergy Institute, Emeryville, California, United... ... | reverse complement strand
TCACGAAGACCGATCGGACGCCCTCGGGCAGCAGGCCGTGATCGCGCAGTTGGGCGGTCACGTGTGCGTAGTCGTCAACCATCGTCAGGCCGATTCCCGAATCGTCATCACACCCGCCGCCACCAGATCCGCGATCAGCTCCGCCACATCGGCCACGGCGACGTCGACCGCCACGTCGTACTCGGCCGAGAGGAGCGCGCCGAGTTCGCCGACCGTGCGCACACCGTCAATGTGCCGCCAGATGAACGTCGCGGTCTCCGACAGCTCGAGCACGTGCTCGTACCCGCCAACCACGAACCTGCCCTGATGCCGCCGCAGCCGGACGTGCATCGGCGTCACCGGAACGGCGGCCGGACCCGGGAGGGATTGTGGTTTCACGAGCGCACGCTCCCCGAATACATGGGCCACATCGTCGCAGAGACGGCACGGTGGTGCACCCGGCTAAGTACCGCAGTAGTTGCTTTTCCCGCGCCGGCCAGCTCGCTTCCCACCACATCGGAGCACACGCGTGCTCTGCTAGCGTTCGGACGACGCGAGGCCGAACGGTCCCGGGAGGAACCATGACGGAGTTGTTGTATCTGAACGACTTCAATGTCACCGAGTGCGAGACGGAGGTCACCGGGGTACGCGAGGAGGATGGGCGCCTTGTCGTCACGCTCGCCGCCACCTGCTTCCATCCCCGCGGTGGCGGCGAGGACTGGGACACCGGGACGATCACCGCCGGCGACGTCGAGATGACCGTGGAGGAGGTGCGCCTCGACGACGGCGGCGAGGTGCGGCACATCGGCTCGATCAAGGCCGGCCAGCTACGCCAGGGCGATCGGGTCCGGGGACGGGTGGACAGTGACCGGCGCCGGCTCAACACCCGGTTGCATTCGGGCGGGCATCTGGTCGACATGGCCGTCAGCCGTCTCGGGTTGCCGTGGACGCCGCTGCGCGGCGCGCACTACCCGCACATGAGCTTCGTCGAGTACGACGGCCCGTTCGAGCCCGACCAGGCCGCGGATATCCGCCGCGATCTCGAGCGGGAGCTGGCCGCCCTGGTCGCGGCCGGCGGCGCCAACACGATGAAGTTCGTGGCCGCCGACGAGCTGCCGACGTACTGCCGACACGTTCCGCCGAACCTGCCTCGGCACGGCCGGCTGCGGGTGGTGATCTACGCGGGCGAGTTCGGCGTGCCGTGCGGGGGTACGCACGTCGCGGATATCGCGGAGGTCGGTCCGGTCGCCATCAAGCGCATCAAGCGCAAGGACGGCCCCATCCGGGTGAGCTACACGGTCGAGGCGGCGTAGGGACGGTCACGCGCGGGCTCCATTCACCGTGGCGGCGACCTGAGCGACCAGGTCCACCGCCTGAGCCGGGTTGAGCCGTGGGTCGCACGCCGAGTCGTACCGGCGGTCGAGGTCCGTCAGTTCCACCGGGTCCGTCCCGCCGAGGCACTCCGTCACCGGGTACCCGGCGAGTTCCAGGTGCAGCCCGCCCGGCCACGTGCCGAGCCGGTGGTGTATGTCGAAAAACCGGCGGACCTCCTGCACGATGTCGACCACGAGCCGGGTCTTGCGCCCCCCGGTTACCCGTCGGGTGTTGCCGTGCATCGGGTCGCAGACCCAGAGTACGGTCCGGCCCGCCGAACGTACACACTCGACGATCGGGGGCAGCAGTTCGGAGATCAACGCCGCGCCCATGCGCACCACGAAGGTCAGGCGGCCGGGCTCGTTGTCTGGGTCGAGCCGGTCGGCGAGGGCCAGGACGTCTTCCGGGCGAGCGGTGGGTCCGAGCTTGACCGCGAGCGGATTGGCCAGGTGCCGCAGAAATTCCACGTGCGCGCCGCCCGCGGCGCGGGTCCGGTCTCCTATCCAGAGCAGGTGGCCGGAGGAGCCGTACTCCCGGCCGGACCCTGGTACCGCCCGGCGCAGGGCCGCCTCGTACTCCAAAAGCAGGGCCTCGTGACTGGTGAAGACCTCGGTCGGATGCCCGTCACCGGGCCGCTGCGCCGCCGCCCGGGCGATCGTGTCGACCAGCCCCGCGTGCGCCTCGGTCGCGGTGCGCCGGAGGGCATCGACCGTGCGGCGCGGGTCCAGGCCACCCGCCTCGACGAACCGGCGGATGTGCCCGCGGGTGCGTGCCGACGCCCGGTACGCCTGCACGAGCCGGACCGGATCCGGCGTGCGGGCGGCTTCGTCGAAGCGCAGGTCGTTCACCGCGTCCCCGAAGTAGGCCGGCAGGCGGACCCCGTCGCGCAGCTCGGTCGGCTCCGACCTCGGCTTGGCGTACTGTCCGGCCAGTCGACCGACCAGCACCGTCGGCACGTCCAACGCGTACCAGAGCACCAGCGCCAACTGGCGCAGCAGGCTGGTGGTCGCGCCCACCCGAGCGAGGGACGCGTCGGAGAACCTCTCCGCGCATGCGCCGCCCTGCACCAGGAACGCCTGCCCCCGTGCCGCCGCGGCGAGGGCGGCGCGCAGCCGGTCACACTCCGCCGCGGCCACCAGGGGCGGTTGCCGAGCCAGCCAGCCGGTCGCGGCGAGCAGTGCCTCGGCGTCCGGCCACGCCGGCTGATGCCGGCGTGGCAGGCGCTGCCACGCTTCGGCGCCGTCCAGCACCCCGATCGTCGATGATCTCACCGGTGCCCACCATCCTGATCCCGCCCAGTTAGCGCGAGCCATGCTGCCGCTGGGCATGATTTCTGGCCCAGGTTGTGTCGTGGTGGTCGCCTGGAAGCGAGCCGCGGACGGGGCACCACCGTGGCACCACCGGTCGGGGGGACTATGCCGGGGTGATCCGGGTCGATCTGATCAAGCCGCTGGCGGACCACCTGGCGGCGCACGCCCGGGACCGGGGTGACCAGACCGCCCTGGCGGACGTGCACCGCGCCGTGACGTACGCGGAGCTGGCGCACCGGACCGGACGGCTGGCCGGGCAGCTCGCCGCGCTCGGCCTCCGGCGTGGCGATCGGTCGCTCATCTATCTCGGCAACCGGATCGAAGCCGCGGAGTGTTATCTGCTACTGGTGCGCGCCGGCGCGATCGGTGTTCCGGTCAATCCGCTCAGCAGCGAGGCCGAGGTCCGGCACGTGCTGGACGACAGCGGCGCGAGCGCGGTGCTGGTGGACCGGATGCGGCTCGCCACGCTGCGCCGGGTGCTCGCCGGCCGGCCCGCTGGCGACGCTCCGCTGGTCGTCGTGGTCGACACTGACCCGGACGCGGGCCTGGACTCGGACCTTGGCTCGGGCGAGTACTCGTACCGTCAGCTGCTGGCGGCTGAGCCGGCACATCCCCCGCGGGACGACCTCGGCCTCGACGATGACGCGTGGATCCTGTACACCTCCGGCACCACCGGACGACCGAAGGGGGTCCTGTCCACCCAGCGCCACGCCCTGTGGTCGGTGGCCGCCGGCTACGCGCCGGCCTTCCAGCTCTCCAGCAGCGACCGCATCCTGTGGCCGCTGCCGATGTTCCACAGCTTCTCCCACGTGCTGTGCGTCGTCGGCACGACGGCGCTCGGCGCCACCACCCGGATCATGCCCGGCTTCGCCGCGTCCGACCTGATCGAAGCGCTGCGCGCCGAGCCGCACACCGTCCTGGTGGGCGTGCCGACCCTGTACCACCATCTGGTCAAGGCGGTGGGTGACGGTGAGCTGGCCGTGCCGTCGCTGCGGCTGTGCGTCACGGCCGGGGCGGTGACCCCGGCGGCGCTACGCGACCAGGTCGAGCGCGTCCTGGGCGTGCCGCTCATCGACAGCTACGGCAGCACCGAGACCTCCGGTGCCATCACCTCGAATCTGCTCTTTGGCCCCCGACCGGGCGGCTCGTGCGGCCTTCCCATACCTGGGGTGTCCATCCGCCTCGTCGACCCGCATGACGGCCACGAGGTGGTGGCACCCGGCGCCGAGGGTGAGGTCTGGGTGAGCGGACCGAACGTCATGCGCGGGTACTACCGGCGCCCGGCCGAGACCGAAAAGGCGCTGCCCGCCGGTTGGTACCGCACCGGAGATCTCGCTCACCGGGACGGCCAGGGCTTCCTGTTCATCACCGGTCGGGTCGCCGAACTGATTATCCGCGGTGGGGAGAACATCCACCCGCACGAGATCGAGGAGGTGCTCCGCGGGGTCGACGGCGTCGCGGACGCGGCCGCGGCGGCCGAGGACGATACCGAACTCGGTCAGGTGCCGGTGGCCTATGTGGAGTTCCGGGAGGGCGAGACGCCCGACGCTGACCGGATTCTCGCGGCGTGCCGCCGGGCACTCTCCTACTACAAGGTGCCCGAGCGCGTGTACGCCGTCTCGTCGATTCCCCGCACCGGCTCGGGAAAGATCATCCGGCGCCGACTGCCGGAACAGTCGCCACGCCTGCTGGTGGATCTGCGGTCGACCCGGACGGCGACCCAGCCACCAGCGAGCGAACAACCGGCCACGCCAGACGCCGGTGCCGGCGCGGACCTGCGGCGGCGCCTCGCCGAGACCCCGGCGCCACGGCGGCTGGCCGTCCTGGTGGACCTGGTGTGCCAGGAGGCGGCCGCGGTACTCGGCGGCACCGCGCTGGCCGCCGGCACCGCCTTCGGCGAGCACGGGCTGGACTCGGTGCGGGCGGTCGCGCTGCGGGATCGCCTCGCCCGGGCCACCGGCGTGCCATTGCCGTCCACTGTGGCCTTCGACTACCCCACTCCGGAACGGCTGGCGACCTACCTGGCCGGGCCGCTGGGCCTGCGAGCGGCCGAGACCACCGGTCCCGCACCAGCCGGTCCCGCACCGGCTGGTGCCGCCGACGAGCCGATCGCGATCGTGGCGATGAGCTGCCGGTTTCCCGGCGGTGTGGCGGGCCCGGAGGACCTGTGGCGCCTGGTCAGCGCGGGCGGGGAGGCGATCTCCCCCTTCCCCACCGATCGTGGCTGGCGCCTGCCCGAGCTGTTCGACGACGATCCGGACCGCCCGGGCCACAGCTACGTGCGGACCGGCGGCTTCCTGCACGACGGCCACGAGTTCGACGCCGGGCTGTTCGGCATCAGCCCGCGCGAGGCCCTGGCGATGGATCCCCAGCAGCGACTGTTGCTGGAGGCGTGCTGGGAACTGTTCGAACGGGCGGGAATCCCCCCGCTGTCCCTGTCCGGCAGCCGGACGGGCGTCTTCGTCGGCATGTTCTACCACGACTACCCGCTCGCGGTGCGCGACGTGCCGGCCCAGGTGGAGGGCTACCTGATCACGGGGGCCGCGGGCAGCGTCGCGTCCGGCCGGCTGGCGTACGTGTTCGGTCTCGAAGGCCCGGCCATCACCGTGGACACGGCCTGTTCATCCTCGCTCGTGGCGGTCCACCTCGCGGGCCAGGCGCTGCGGCGGGGCGAGTGCGCGATGGCGGTCGCCGGTGGCGTGACGTTCATGTCCACCCCGGCATCGTTCATCGAGTTCAGCCGGCAGCGCGGGCTGGCGGCGGACGGCCGGTGCAAGGCGTTCTCGGCCCGGGCCGACGGCACCGCGTGGTCGGAGGGCGTGGGGCTACTGCTGCTGGAACGGCTCTCCGACGCCAGGGCGCGCGGCCATCCGGTGCTCGCGCTGATCCGAGGCAGCGCGGTGAACTCCGACGGCACCAGCAATGGGTTGACCGCACCGAGCGGGCCGGCGCAGCAGCGGGTGATCCGGGAAGCCCTGCGCGAGGCCCGACTGGCACCCGGCGACGTGGACGTCGTCGAGGCGCACGGCACCGGTACCCCGCTCGGCGACGCGATAGAGGCGCAGGCCCTGCTGGCCACGTACGGCCAGGGCCGACCGGCTGAGAGTCCATTGTGGATAGGATCGCTGAAGTCCAACATCGGGCACGCACAGGCCGCGGCTGGGGTCGGCGGCGTGATCAAGCTCGTGCAGGCGATGCGACACGGTCAGCTGCCGAAGACACTGCACGCCGACCCGGTCACGTCCGAAGTGGACTGGTCCGCGGGCGCCGTGCGGCCGCTGACCGAGACCCGGCCGTGGCCGGCTGGCGACCGCCCGCGGCGAGCCGGCGTGTCGTCGTTCGGGATCAGCGGGACCAACGCGCACCTCATCCTCCAGGAAGCGCCGCCGGCCGAGGCGGCAACCGCCTCGCGGACCCGGCCGACCGTCCCTGGCGTACCGGTGTGGCCGGTCTCGGCGCGCGGCGAGGCCACCCTGACCGCACAGGCAGCGCGCCTGAGAGACTTCGTCGCGGCTCACCCCGAGGTCGATGCCGTCGACATCGGATACTCCCTCGGCGCCGGCAGGTCCGCGCTGGAGCACCGGGCGGTGGCGATCGGCGACCGCGCCGCCCTGGTGAGCGCGCTCGACGCGCTGGCCTCCGCCGGCGCTTTGGGTTCGCGCGCGGGCGGGCTGGTCCGCGGTGAGGTCAGCCCCGGCAAGACCGCCTTCCTCTTCACCGGCCAGGGCAGCCAGTGGAGCGGCATGGGCGAGGACCTGTACCGGGCGTACCCGTCGTTCGCCGCCGCCTTCGACGAGGTGTGCGCGGCGATGGACGCCCACCTGCCGCTACCACTGCACGGCGTGGTGTTCGACAGTGGACACAAGGACCTCCTCAACCGGACCAGGTTCACCCAGCCCGCGCTCTTCGCACTGGAGGTGGCCCTGTTCCGCCTGGTGTCGGCCTGGGGGTTGCGGGCCGACTACCTGTTGGGCCACTCGGTCGGTGAGGTGGCCGCGGCACATGTCTCCGGCGTGCTGTCGCTCGCCGACGCCTGCGCGCTGGTCGCCGATCGGGCCCGGCTGATGGACCGGCTACCGGCCGGTGGCGCGATGGCGGCCGTGGCGGCGTCGCCCGACGAGATGGCCGAGGACCTGGCCGGGCTGGAACACGCGGTACGGATAGCGGCGGTGAACGCGCCGAACGCCGTGGTCATCTCCGGCGACGACGAGGCGGTGGCCGGGCTCGCCGCCACGTGGCGGGACCGCGGCCGGCGGGTCAGCCGGCTGGCGGTCAGCCACGCGTTCCACTCACCGCGGATGGCGCCGATGGTGGAGGAGTTCCGGCGGCTGGTGGAGAAGCTCACCTTCCACCCGCCGTCGATCCCGATCGTGGCCACCGCCACCGACGGCGACGGCGGCGAACCGGGCGATCGGATCGCGTCCGCGGAGTACTGGGTGCGCCAGGTCCTCGGTACGGTGCGGTTCCACGACGGGATGCGCCGGCTGGCGGCCGAAGGCGTCACCCGGTTCCTCGAACTCGGCCCGGACGCCACCCTGACCACGCTGGCCGGTGACTGCCTCGCCATCGAGGCGGCCGGGCACCGGTGCTCGGTGGCGCCCGCGTTGCGCAGAAGGCGGTCGGGGGTGGAGACCCTCGCGCACGCCGTGGCGCGGATGTGGGTGAACGGAGCCGACGTCGACTGGACCGCCTACTACGCGGGGTGCGGTGCGACCCGCGTCGACCTGCCCACGTACGCGTTCCAGCGCCGGCGGTACTGGCCGGAGCCGGACCGACCGGCCGGCGCGGCTCCTGGTTCGCTGTACCGCGTCGAGTGGAGGGCGCTACCCGCCGACGCCCCGCCCGCGACACCGCGGCGGATAGCCGTGCTCGGCAGCGACACCCCGGACGTGGTCGACGCCCTGGCCCGGGAGGGGTTGCCGGCCGAGGCCGTGCCGGACTGGGCCACGCTACGCGCCCGGATCATCGGCGGTCAGCGGTACGACGACGTGCTGCTGCCGCTGCGCGAGCCGGACCGGGCCGGCGGAGATGTGGTGAGCACCGCGCACGAGTGCGCGAGCACGGCGCTGGGCGCGGCGCGGCACTGGCTCGGTGACGAGTGCTTTGCGCCGACCCGCCTGGTCGTGGTCACCCGTGGCGTGGAGGAGGTGCGGCCTGGCGACGGCAACCCGCCGCTCGCCGCGGCCCTGGGCCTGCTGCGGTCCGCGCAGACGGAGAACCCCGGCCGGGTGCTGCTCCTCGACCTGGACAACCAGCGGGACGTCCCGTGGCGCACCCTCCTCCGACCGGCCGACGAGCCACGAATGGCCGTACGCGACGGGCAGGTGCTGGTCCCGCGGCTGGTGCCCGCCAGCGCTGGTCCGCCACCGACCGAGAAGGCGGCCTTCAATGGGCTGGTGGTGGTCGTCGGCGGCACGGGTGCGGTCGGCCGCGTCGTCTCCCGCCACCTGGTGCGCCGCTACGGGGTGCGCTACCTGCTCCTACTTGGACGCCGGGGCGCGGGGGCACCAGAGGCGGATCGGCTACACACCGAGCTGACCGAGCTTGGGGTCGACGTGACGATCCGGGCGTGCGACGCCGCCGACCGCGACGCGCTGGCCGCCGTGCTCGACGAGGCGCGGCAGCTCGCTCCGCTCAGCGCCGTTTTCCATCTCGGTGGCGTCATCGACGACGGTGTGCTGCCCTCGCTCACGCCGGAGCGGCTGGATCGGGTACTGCGGCCGAAGGTGGATGCGGCGTGGCACCTGCACGAGCTGACCCGCACCGACGACCTCGCCGCGTTCGTACTGTTCTCCTCGGTCTCCGGGGTGCTCGGCAACGCCGGGCAGGGCAGCTACGCGGCGGCGAACGCCTTCCTCGACGCGCTGGCCGGGTACCGGCGCGGCCTCGGGCTGCCGGGTACCGCGCTGGCGTGGGGGATGTGGGCCGAACGGGCCGGGATGACCCGCGACCTGTCCGACGCCGATCTGCACCGGATCCGGCGCACCGGTATCGCGCCGTTGGCGTCGCCGGACGCGCTGGCGCTCCTCGACGCCGCGCTCGCGGCGACCGAACCGGTGCTGGTGCCGGCCGCGCTGGGCCTCGATGCGCTGCGCCGCCAGGGTGGGCGCGTGCCAGGGCTGCTGCGCGCGCTGGTGGATCCGGTCGGGACGCCGGCCGTCAACCCGGCGGCGCGCCCCGAGTCGCCGCTGGACCTCGTCCGCGACAGCGCCGCCACGGTGCTCGGCCATGGCCAGGCGGCCGACGTGCCGCTCGACATGTCCTTCCGGGATCTGGGCTTCGACTCGCTGATGACCGTCGAGCTGCGCAACCGGCTCGCCGAGGCGACCGGCCTGCGGCTGCCGGCGGGTATCACCGTGGACCACCCGACGCCGCGGCGGCTCGCCGCGCACCTGACCGCGCTCGCCGGCCAGACCTCAGCCGCCGCACCGGCGCCGGCCCAGCCCTCCACTCTCGTCGACCTGTTTGCCCGGGCGTGCGCCACCGGTTCGGTCGCCGACGGCATGGCGATGCTCGGCACGGCCGCCCGGCTCCGGGAGACCTTCGAGCAGCCGCCCGAGCAGTGGCGCGCCAACGCCGTCCGGTCGCTGGCCCGCGGTACCGGCCACCCGGTGCTGATCTGTATCCCTTCGTACACCGCTGTTTCCGGACCGCACGAGTACGAACAGTTCGCCGCATCCCTTGGCGGCGGACGTGACGTCCTCGCCGTCGCCCTGCCCGGTTTCACCGCCGGGGAGCCGCTGCCGGCGTCGATTCCGGCGCTCGTGTCCGCCCTCACGGCGGTCCTTGCCGACGCCACCGCCGGCCGGCCGTTCGTGCTGCTCGGCCGCTCCAGCGGGGGGTGGCTGGCCAATGCCGTGGCCGAACGCATGGGCGGCGGTACCGGACAGCTGGCCGGATTGGTGCTCGTCGACACCTTCCCACCGGCCGAAGGCCAGGCGCGGCTGCCCACCCTCATGCGGCGGATCATGGCGTACGGGCCCGAGAACGCCGTCCTCCACGACGCCGCGGTGACCGCCATGGGCCACTACTTCCACCTCTTCGCGCAGTGGCGTCCCGCCGCGGTCGACGCGCCGACACTGCTGGTACGGGCGACCGAGCCACACGACCCGAGCCTGTCGCCGGCGTCCACGGACTGGCGTGCGTCGTGGGTGTTCCCACACGAGGTGCGCGATATCGCCGGCGACCACTTCACCATCCTCGAGCAGGCCGCCGCGCAGACCGCTGCCGCCGTGCACGACTGGGTGCGGGAGATGGCGTGACCAACGTGGATCCACGACAGTTGCCGGCGCTGGAGGTCATCGCCACCACGCGCGCGATCCGCCGGTACGCCCCCCGGCCGGTCGAGGACGCCCTCCTCGCGGAGGTGCTGTTCGCCGCGACCCGGGCGCCCACCGGACGGAACCGGCAACCCGCTCGCTTCGTCGTGCTCGCCGGTACCCCACAGGCACGCCGCGCCCGCGAACTGGTCGCGGCGAACGCGCAACGGATGTGGCAGGAGGCGCTGCGCGACGAATACGACGGCGACGCGCACACCGCCGCCGACCGGCGCCTCGCCCGCACCATGGACGAGCACGTGCGGCGCTTGGGGTGCGCGCCGGTGCTGGTGCTGGCCTGCCTGATCCGGTGGCGGCCACCGAGCCCGGACGAGGGCGCCTCCATCTATCCGGCATGCCAGAACCTGCTGCTGGCCGCCCGGGCGGTGGGCCTGGGTGGCGTACTGACTCGCTGGCACCGGGGCATCGAGGCCGACCTTGCCCAGATCCTCGACATTCCGCAGCACGTGGCGATCCACGCGACCATTCCGCTCGGTTACCCGGCGGGGCGGCACGGGCTCGTGCGGCGACGTCCGCTGCGGGACGTCGTCTTCGAGGGCCGCTGGGGCCGTCCAGCCCCGTGGGCGGTCGATCCGGCGTGGACAGTGCACGGAGGGCTGGTATGACGGGCGGGGTCTTCTGCGTCGTGCTCGGTGCGGATGGCGCGGGCAAGACAACCTTGCTCGGTAACATGGCCTCCCGCGAACCCGGGTGGGAATATGTCTCGGCGCGGCCGGAGGATCTCTATCCGATAGAGGGTCTGGACTGCTACGACTGGGCTCTCCGGAATCATCCGCGGGAATACGTGCTGCGCATGCGGCCCCTCACCCGCGCCGCGTTCTACATCTCGACGCTGGCGGTGGAGTACGAGTACCACATCGCCCCCGCGTTGCAGGCCGGACGCACCGTGATCTGTGATTCGTACTGGTACCGCTTCCTGGCCAAGGAGCAGGTGCTGAACCCGCGCGGCGGCGCGCTGCTGCGCCACCTGCCGGAGCACCTGCCGCGGCCGGACCTGGTGCTCTGGTTGGATGTGCCCCTGGACAGCGTCTGGCGCCGCAGCCGCGAGGTGACCCTGTTCGAGGTCGACGGGGAGATCTCCTGGACCGGCTTCGAGGCGTTGCAGCGCGCGGTGCTGCAGCGGGCCCAGGCGATGGTCAATCGCGACCGCCTCGCCGAGATTCGTCTCGACGCGCGGACAGGGCCCGAGCGGCTGGCCGACGAGGCCATCGCCGCCGTGGCCGGGTTCGCCGAACGGCGCGTGCGCGCCGTACCCGAACGTCAATCTGTGAAGTGAGGTTTCGCGTGTGCGGGATAGCGGGCGTGGCGTCGCGGACCCGAAGGGTCGGTCCATCGGAGCACGCGATCGTGGCCAGCATGCTGCGGGCCATGCGGCACCGCGGCCCGGACGCCACGGCGCTGCGCACGCACACCGACCGCGCCTGCGTCGGCAGCGTCCGGCTGAGCATCGTGGACCCGCTCGGGGCGGCACAGCCACTGCGCAACTCGGACGGCCGCATCGCCGTCTACTTCAACGGCGAAATCTACAACTACCGGCAACTCCGGACCACGGTGGCCGGCGGTCGCCGCGGGCGTTCAGACGGCGACGGGGAAGCGATCCTCCAGGCCTACGAGCACCGGCCGGACGACTTCGCCCGGCTGCTGGACGGCATGTTCGCGTTCGCCCTGGTCGACGAGCGCCGGCAGGCGGTGGTGTTGGGCCGCGACCGCATAGGCATCAAGCCGTTGTACTACTGGCTCGACGGCGATGACGTCTGGTTCGCCTCGGAACTGACCGCGCTGCTGCGCTGCCCTCGGATCCCGCTGGAGCGCGATGATCGCGCCATCCACGAGTACCTCACGTTCGGGTTCGCGTTGCCGCCGCGCAGCTTCGTCCGCGGCGTGCGCCAGTTGGAGCCCGGCTGCCTGCTGGTCGTCGACGGGGACGGAGTCGGGCTGCGCCGGTTCTGGTCGCTCGACGAGGCGTACGGCACGTCGACGACGACCGAGCAGTTCGGCGAGTTGCTCCGCTCGGCGGTCACCACGACCGTTCCTGACCGGCCCTTCGGCGTCTTCCTCAGCGGCGGCCTGGACTCCAGCGCCGTGGCGGCGTCGGCCGTCGGCGATCGCCGCCCGACCTGTTTCACCGTGGGCTACGACGAGGCCGGCACCGAGGATGAACGGGGCTGGGCCGGCGTCGTCGCCCGGCATCTGGCACTGCCGCGGCAGGAGACGCTGCTGCGCGGTGAGGAGGTGCCCGCGGTCCTTGAGTCGGTGGTGCGGAGTCTCGGGGAACCCATCTACTCGGCGGCCTGCCCGAGCACGTTCGTCATGGCGCGGCTCGGCGCCCGCAGTACGCGAGTGGTGCTCAGCGGTGACGGTTCCGACGAACTGCTGCTGGGGTACCGGCACTTCCGCGCGCTCCAGGACCGCATGTCGGCCGGTGTCGCGTGGCGCGAGGAGTACCGCGAGACACTGGCGGTGCTCGACCGCGACCAGCGTCGGCTGCTGTGCGGGCCGCGGCTGCGATCGTTCGAGGCGGACCTGCCCGACTCCTTCGCCGCGCTGTTGCCGCCGACTCGCTCGCCCACCGAGCAGCTGCGCTACTTCGAGGTCCGGTACCGGTTACCCGGATACCACCTCAATCGGGTCGACCGGCTGTCGATGGCGCACAGCCTGGAGGTCCGTGTGCCGTTCCTCCGCAACGACGTGGTCGCTGGCGCGCTGGGGATGAGCGCCGACGACCTCGTCCGGGACCCGGTCGTGAAGCGCCCGCTCGCCGAGGCGTGCCGTACCCTGCTGCCGGCCACGGTGGTCAACCGGCCGAAGCAGAAGTTCTCCTCGCCGGTGGCCGCCTGGCTGCGCGGCCCGCTGCTCGGCATGGTGAACAAGCACCTGCGGGACGAACGCCGGCTGGAGAGCCTCGGTCTTCGGCCGCCCGAGGTGGGCCGGCTGCTCGACACGTTCGGCCGGGACCCGCGCCGGCACACGCGCGCGGTGTGGGGACTGCTCGTGCTGTGCGTCTGGCACGAGGTGGTCTGGGAAGGGCTGGCCGAGCGACGAACCACACCGGAGCGGTGAGATGGACGTGCGGGTACTGAAGGTGGGCGGCTCCGTCGTCGCCGGACGCGGACCCTGGTTCTGCTACGACCGGGCCAGCGTCAGGTCGCTCGGCGCCGCCCTGCGGCGGTTCACCGGCCCGATGGTGGTGGCACACGGCATGGGCAACTTCGGCCGCGCCTTCCTGCCGTGCTACGCCGGCGGCGTACTCCCGGCGGAGCAGGCGCTGCTGGCCAGGCGGATCCAGCGCGACCTGACCGAGCTACACGACCTCGTGCTGGCCGACCTGAGATCGGCCGGTGTCCAGGTCCGTGGCTTCGCCGCCGAGTCGTTGTACGCGGTACGCGAGGGGAAGATCGTCAACGCGTGCCTGGACCTCGTCGAGTACTACCTGCGCGCGGGTTGGGTGCCCGTGCTGTACGGAGGAACGGTCTGGGACGACGCCGGTCAGTACTCCATCCTCTCCAGCGACCTGATCGTCGAACAGCTGGCGACCGCGTTCCACGCCGACCGGCTGGTCTGGGCCACCGATGTCGACGGAGTCCTGCGCGACGGCGACCACCAGGTCATCCCGGAGCTGACCGAGGCCAACCTCGCCTCGATGTGGCGCCAGGAGTACGACCGCACCGACGCCACCGGAGGCATGACGAGCAAGGTGAACGCGGCCCTGGCCCTGGCCCGCCGCGGCTGCACCTCGGTCGTGGTCAACGGCTTCCGTCCGGACCAGGTGCTGGCCGCGCTCGCCGGCGAACCGGTGTCGGGTACCGTGATCCCGGCGCGGTGAGGCCGCCATGCGTCGTCTGATAGTCCATCCCGGACAGTTGCTCAAGGGCAGCGTCGCGGCGCCGCCGTCGAAGTATCACGAGCACCGGGCGCTGCTGATGGCCGCGCTGGCAGATGGTCCGAGCACCATCAACGGTCGCTCCGGCTGCCGGCACGTCGAGTTCACCGTGCGCGCGCTGCGCGCCCTGGGAACGAGGATCGACCGGTTCGCGGATGGCTACCTGGTGACGCCGCGGCCGTGGGCCACACCGCCCCGCCCGGTGAGCGCCGGCAGCTCCGGCACGACCCTGTATCTGTTGCTCGGGCTGCTGCACAGGTGCGTCGGCGGGGAGGTCACCCTTACCGGGACGCGGTCACTACGGCACCGTCCGATCGCACCGCTGCTGGAGGCGTTGACCCAGGCCGGCATCGCGGTTGCCGGCGGTCCGGCGAGCGTTCCGGTGCGGGTCCGGCCCGGGCCGTTTCGCGGCGGGCAGGTCCGCGTCTCCGGGTTCCTGTCCCAGTGGACGTCCGGCCTGCTCCTCGCGGCGCCGTTCGCCCGCGACGGGCTGCGGCTGCGGGTCGTGCCACCACGCAACGAGGTGCCTTATGTGGCGCTCACCGTCGACCTGCTCCGGCGGTTCGGTATCCAGCTGGAGGCGGCGCACCACGACGGCTGGTACGCGGTCCAGCCCGGCCAGCGATTCGACGCCGCGACGATCGATCTGCCCGCCGACTACTCGTCCGTCGCCTTTCTGCTGGCTGCCGCGGCTCTCCTGCCGCACAGCGACGTCACCATCGACGGCGACTTCTCCGCCGACCACCCGGAACATGGCGTGCTGGCCCTGCTCCAGCAGATGAGCGCCGACATCACCCTCGCGCCCGACCGGCGTAGTGTGCGGGTGCGCGGCGGCGCCCCGCTCAACGGCATCCGGGTCGACTGCCGCGACACCCCGGACCTGCTGCCCATCCTGGCGGTGGTGGCCACCCAGGCGCGGGGGCGTACGGTTTTCGACCACGTCACGCACGTCCGTCGCAAGGAGAGCGACCGGGTACGCGCCATGGCGCAACTGTCCGCCATGGGCGCCCGGATCGAAGAGTCGCCGGACCGGCTCATCGTGCGCGGTCGGACCGCGCTGCGCGGCGCCCACGTCTCCACCTGGAACGATCACCGCGTGCAGATGGCGTTCGCCGTGGCCGGCCTGGTCGCCGGCGGGGTCACGTCGATGCCGTACCCGTTCGCCTCCCGCCTGTCCTATCCGACGTTCTTCGACGACATGCGGCAGCTCGGCGCCGACTTCCAGGTGGTGGGGGCATGACCGACGTGGCGGCGCGCCTTCGCACCGACGGCCGGCTACCGGCCATCCGCATGGTGGTCGTCGATGTCGACGCCACCCTGGTCAGCGACACCGGCAGCGTCGACGCGGCGTGGCACCGCCTGTTGGCCCAGCTGCGGCGGCACGACATCCTTCCGGTCCTGTGCACCGGCAGGGCGCAGCAGGCCACGGACTGGCTGGCCCGCGAACTCGCCATCGACTACTACATCTGCTCGAACGGCGCCTCCGTCCATCGCAACGACGACCTGCTCTGGGACGCGACAATCCCCGCCGACCTGACCGCCCGCATCGTGGCGTGGTTCGTGGCGCGCGGAATGGCGTGTGTGCTGAGCACGCCGGAGGGGTATCTCACGACCTCGATGACACCCGCCATCGAGTCGGCGAGTGCGCAGCGGCGGTGCTGGCCGACGGTGGTGCGACCGGCGAGATGGCGGGTGCCGGCGTACAAGCTTCAGCTGTGGTCGGCCGGCCATCTGGACGCGGCGTGCCATGCCGAGTTCGGCGACCACGTGGCGATTCTGAGCCACCCGCAGTACCTGTCCGTCGGTCCACGCGACGTCGACAAGGGTGTCGCGTTGGCCCGGCTCGCCCGCGCGGTCGGCGTCCGGCCGTCGCAGATCCTGTCCATCGGCGACGACCGGAACGACATTCCCATGTTCCGGCACAGCGCGATCGCCGTCGCCGTCGGGCCGGCCGCCCCCGAAGTGGTGGCGGCCGCCGACTACTGGCTGCCCAGCGAAGGCGGAACGACCGTGGCGGACGTCCTGTCCGCCCTGACCTCCGCCGGCCGTGGCTAAGCCCGCGGCACACTCCGCCGACCGCCCGGCACGACCGCGATGCCCTCGATCTCCACCAGCAGGTCGGCGCGGCAGATGTCCACATTGAGGTACCGGATGGCCGCGGTCGGCGAGAACGCCTCCCCGCACCACTTGCGCACCACCGGAATGTCGCTCTCGTGCCGCACGTAAACCTTGATCATGCGAAGGCTGTCGAGCGTGAGGGCGGCGGGGGCGCCGTCGACCCGTACCGCGGCCAGCAGGTGCCGGAGGTTGTCCAGTGTGGTGGTGAGCTGACCGGTGAGATCACCGGGGTG
>Ga0310828_1001230_pt1 | contig 16273 bp, 14 predicted proteins | sample WT_ome_3_FD_202242 | JGI IMG/M metagenome (GOLD analysis project Ga0310828, IMG submission 202242) | Sorghum-adapted microbial communities enriched on wild type (WT) sorghum from Joint BioEnergy Institute, Emeryville, California, United... ... | reverse complement strand
ACGCCGGCGGATGCCAAGGCCCGCGGCATTCAATGCGTCTACCAGGAAGTTGATACGGCATTGGTGCCGGAGCTGAGCGTGGCTGAAAATATTTGGCTCGACCGGATGGCGTCGGGCGCCGGCCGGAGGTGGCTTCGCTGGTCGAAAATCTGTGCGGAGGCGGAAGCGGTACTGCGGCAGCTGGATGCCAGGATCCCGGTGCGCCGGAAAATCAGCGAGCTGACGCTCTCCGAGAAACAACTCGTGCTGATTGCCCGCTGTCTTGCGGAGCAGGCCAAATTCATCATCTTCGACGAACCGACCGCGCCTCTCAGCCTGGAGGAGGCGGAGCATCTGTTCAAAGTCATGGAACGGCTGAAGCGTTCCGGTGTCGGATGTATTTTTATTTCCCACCGGCTGCCGGAAATATTCCGGATGTGCGACCGGATCACGGTTATGCGGGATGGCCGGCGCGTCCTGTCCGCGGGCAGGGAGGAAACCAGTGAACGGGACGTCGTTTTCCACATGCTGGGCAAAACCTTCGAGCAGGAATTCCCCAAGCTGGAAGCGGACAGGGGAGAACTGCTGCTCGAAGTGAACGGGCTCGGCGACGGCGGCAAGGTACGGGATGCGACGTTCCGCCTGCATCGCGGCGAAATCGTCGGAATCGTCGGTGTCGTGGGGGCCGGCAAGACCGAGTTGTCGCGGCTCCTGTTCGGGGCCGATCCGGCGGCCAGGGGGACGGTCCGGCTTCGCGGCCAAGGAGTGAAGTTCCGCGAACCGGCCGACGCGGTGAAAGCCGGCATCGTGCTTGTGCCGGAAGAACGCCGCAAGCAGGGAATCCTCGTCGCCGAGCCGGTCCGGGTGAATCTCGGCCTCGCCATCCTGGGCAAGCTGAGCCGTTTCGGTTTCCTGCGAAGAGGGGCGGAGGCGGTTAATGCGCGGGAAGCCGTGGAACGGCTCGGCATCAAAACAGCGTCCATCCAGCAGCCGGCCGGGTTGCTCAGCGGAGGCAATCAGCAGAAAGTGGCCATCGGCAAATGGCTCTCGACCGACGCGGACATCTTCCTGTTCGACGAGCCGACCAAGGGCGTCGATATCGGGGCCAAAAGCGACATTTTCCGGATCATCGGGCAATTGGCCCGCCAGGGCAAGGGAATTGTCTATCTGTCCTGCGAATTTTCCGAGATTATGGGCATTGCCGACCGCATTTATGTCATGTGCGACGGCCGGCTGATCCGTGAATTCCGCCGCCCGGAAGCAACCGAAGAACAATTGTTGTACTATGCCAGTGCAGGACAGGAGGCGCTCGCGTGAAGGACAAGCTGCTGAATTTCTTTTTTCGCTATGGGACCATTCTGGTCATTGTGGCGGTTGTAGCCTTTTTCTCCTTTCGATTGGAATATTTCTTCACTTACGGGAACCTGGCGGACATCCTGCGTTCCATCTCGATCGTCATGTTCGTCGCCATTGGCGTGACGTTCTCGCTGATCGTCGACGGGTTCGATCTTTCCGTCGGATCGACAGTTTCCTTGTCAACGGTGATTTCCGCCTCCCTGATGGTTTGGTACCAGCAGCCCCTCTATATCGTCATTCTGGTGCCGCTCTTGACTGGGGCTGTTGTAGGCCTGATCAATGCGTTCCTGATCGTCCGCATCCGCATTCCCGACCTGTTTGCTACGCTGGCGATGATGTATATCATCGACGGGGTTCACCGGACCTATACGAAGGGCTATTCCGTTTACGACAACATGCAGATGAGCGATGGGGCGAAGGCCCCGGGGCATTTCACGGAAGCCTTCAAATGGATTGGCCAGGGAGAATGGCTGGGCATTCCGGTACCGGTCGTCCTCATGCTGGTTGCTGTCATCGCTGTGCATATTTTCCTGACCTACACCCGCTGGGGACGGCAAATGTACATCACCGGCGGCAACCGGGAAGCGGCCCGCCTGTCCGGCCTGAGGGTTAACCGGGTGCGCATGCTCGCGTATGTATTGTCCGGGCTGTTTGCCGCTTTCGCCGGCATCCTGTTCGCTTCCTTTGTCGGCTCGGGCCAGGTGGATGCCGGTTCCCCGCTGCTTATGGAATCGGTAGCCGCCGTGTTCGTCGGCTTCTCCGTTTTCGGCGCCGGCAAACCGAATGTGGCGGGCACTTTCCTCGGGGCGGTGCTCATCGGCGTCCTGCTGAACGGGCTGACAATGATGAATCTGGAATACTACGCCCAGCCGATCGTCAAGGGAGTGGTTCTGGTGCTGGCACTCGCCGTTACTTTCGTCCAATTGAACCGGCGCAGGGCATAATGAACTGCTCTCTGTCAAGTAAGACAGTGAAAATAACAAAAATCGAATTGCCTGGACTCCGTGAATTGCGGAGTCCGGTTTTTTTTGCTCGCATCGATTTACATAGGGGGGGTAAGGTAAATTGGCCGCAGGAGAGGCGATGGTATGGCCGAGAGTAATCTGATTTCCCGTCCCAATCGGATTGAGGGACAGATTCGCGGAGTAAAAGGAAATCGGGATGGCGATAACGCATTCGGATTCCAATAGCCGCCGCCGGGCTTCCGGCTCCCTGAATTGCCGAAGCCGCCATGGCGCTCAGCCCGGTTCCCGTTGCGCCCAACGCGCTGCGTCTGTAAAGGGTGAAATTGCTCCGCCGGGAACTAACCGAATAGATCCGGATTGCCGAAAACAACGGGAAACCGTTGCCCGGAAGTACGCCTTAGTCAAGGCAAGTCGGGATCCGCCGGCTCTTCGGCCCAGTCTTCCTCCAGGGCAAATTCGAAATCCTCGATATCGAAAACCTGAACCGGAATCCCCGCTTCGATCACCTTCTCCACAAAGTCCAATTGGTCGGTAAGGATGGGCGCTTTTTCCTGGATCGCCGTCAGGATCAGGTCCGTTTCCACCGGATCGAACATTTCTCCGTATTCCGCATGCTCGAAGGCGTTGACGACGGTAAATGATATGTGGCTGCCGGCCAGGAGCGGCGCGCTTTTGCGCCAGGGCACCTGCAGCGCCTTCTCGATTTTTTTGCGGTTCAGGGCTTCCTCGAAAAATTCGATCAGCTCGCCGATTTTGCCCCGAACATGCGCTTCGTCCGCTTCACTCGTCATGATCGGATCGGAGCTGGCCCTCATCTCGTAAAGTTCGACGATCGTTGAATACGGCACAAGATATTCCACAGGCCGGGCGGGCGCGACCAATTGGCCGTAGGTGGCCACCAACACGGCTTCGATGACGAAACGCTGCACGGTTCGGACTCCCTTCATTGTTCCTCTTCTCTTTGTAATGGATGAAAACGTGCCGATTGGGCAAAAGATAACATCTATTATAGCAATATGCCGGCGAATTATTAAGTCCGGGATTCGGGACAGGTTTTGCGCGAATGAAAAAAAACGGAAACAATCGGTGCCCAAAGCAGGTATATTCGTGCAAAAGGAGAAATAGGGTAGGGGTAACCGCCTGTTTTCATTTGCCGGTCCGGACTCGAATCACGCTGCAAAAAAATATATCCACAAAAAAACAACTGTGCTATAATTGAAACGGAAATAAACAAAACAAAAAGGACATAATCGGAGGTATTCACATGATTTCGAGTCTTTGGAATAAGGAGAAAGCGGCACAACTGAAGGGCGGATTGGACGAGCTCGTCTATCGCTCCAATTTGCTCGGCGCCGACCGCAGGGTCTGCAACTGGGGCGGAGGCAACACTTCCATGAAGACGACGGAGAAGGATTTTCGCGGCCGCGACGTCGAAGTTATGTGGGTGAAAGGCAGCGGTTCCGACCTGGCTACGATGAAAGCCGGCAACTTTACCGGCCTGCGCCTGGAAGATATTCTTCCCCTGATGGAACGGGATGACATGAGCGACGAGGAAATGGTTGCATATCTCAGCCACTGCATGATCGACAGCAAGCATCCGCGCGCTTCCATCGAAACACTTCTGCACGCGTTTTTGCCCTTCAAGCATGTGGACCATACGCATCCCGATTCCATCATCAGCCTCTGCTGCGCGGACAACGGCAAGGAACTAGCGAAGGAAATCTTCGGCGACCGTTTCGTATGGGTACCGTACGTCCGTCCCGGCTTCAAGCTTTCCAAAATGATCGCCGAGGGCGTTCGCAATAACCCGAAAGCCGAACTGGTTCTGATGGAGAAACACGGCCTGGTTACCTGGGGCGAAACGAGCGAAGAAGCCTATAACAAGACGCTGGCAGTCATCAACGAGGCCACGCAGTTTATCGAGTCCCGCGTGAATGAGGAAAAAGTATTCGGCGGCGCACGCTATGCATCACTGCCGCAGGAAGAGCGCCGGAGCGTCCTGGCCGAGGTTATGCCGCTGATCCGCGGAGCCGTCAGTGAAGGCAAGCGCATGATTCTGTCCTATGACGACGCCGACGATGTGCTTCAATTCGTCAACAGCCGCGATGCCGAGTCGCTGTCCCAGGTCGGCGCCGCCTGCCCGGATCATCTGGTGCACACGAAAATGGTTCCGTTATTTGTAGACTGGAATCCGGAAAGCAAGGACGTCGCGGCCCTGAAGGAACAGCTCAAATCCGGCATTGCCGCCTTCAAGAAGGAATACGAGGCCTATTTCGAACGCAACAAGAATGAAGGCGACGTCATGTTTGAAGCCGCTCCGCGCGTCATTCTGATTCCGGGTATCGGCATGGTGAACACGGGCAAGAGCAAAGCGATGGCCAATGTGAGCGGAGCCTTGTACCATCGGGCAATCGCCGTTATGCGGGGCGCGACGGCGCTTGGAAACTTTGTTTCGCTGAGCGAGAACGAATCCTACAATGTCGAATACTGGCCGCTTGAGCTGTACAAATTGACGCTGGCCCCGGCGGAAGCGGAGTTCTCCCGCCAGGTTGCGTTTGTGACCGGCGGCGCGGGCGGAATCGGCAGCGAAACCTGCCGCAGACTGGCGAGCGAAGGCGCGCACGTCGTCATCGCCGACCTGAATCTCGAAGGCGCCCGGAAGGTGGCCGCGGAGCTCAACGAGAAATACGGGGAAGGCCGCGCCATCGCGGTGAAAATGGACGTAACCAAAGAAGAGGAAGTTCAGGCCGCATACGCGGAATCGGCTCTTGCCTTCGGCGGCGTGGACATTCTGGTCAACAACGCGGGTCTTGCAACCTCCAGCCCGTTCGAGGAAACCTCCCTCAAGGAATGGAACCTTAACATGAACGTGCTGGGCACCGGATATTTCCTTGTTGCCCGCGAAGCCTTCAAGATGATGAAGGAGCAGTCGATCGGCGGGAACATGGTCTTCATCGGTTCCAAAAACTCGGTATATGCCGGCAAGAACGCTACGGCCTACAGTGCGGCCAAAGCGCTGGAGGCCCATCTGGCCCGCTGCATTGCGGCTGAAGGAGGAGCTCTCGGCATTCGTGTCAACACGATTTTGCCGGACGCCATTCTCCAGGGTTCGGCGATCTGGAATTCGAGCTGGCGCAACGAACGTGCCGCAGCATACGGCATCGAACCGGATCAGCTGGAGGAATACTACCGCAAGCGGACGACGCTGCTGGTTAACATCTATCCGAAGGATATCGCCGAAGGCGTTGCATTCTTCGCTTCCTCGAGATCGGCGAAAACAACGGGCTGCATGCTGACGATCGACGGCGGGGTGCCGGCAGCCTTTACCCGTTAATCAGCCTGTTCGGCAATTATTCAGGAATGAAGAGGTGACTGTAAATGGCAAATCGTTCTTATGGTGAGAAAGTGTGGTTTATTCCCGACGGTTACATTCCCCCGACCAGTTCGGGCAGCCTGGAAAGCCACGAATCGATCTGTGTGCTGAACTGCGGGGAAGAAGAAGCCAATCTGGAGATTACGGTCTACTTTGAAGACCGGGATCCGATCGAGAAGATGAAAGCAGTCGTACCGCCTCTGAGAACGAGCCATATCCGCACCAGCACGCTGCAGGGAAACGGGGAATTCATCCCCAAGGGCGTTCCTTATGCCATTAAAGTGGAAAGCAGCGTGCCGGTCATCGTGCAGTACAGCCGTCTCGACACTACGCAGGCGGAGAACGCCCTGATGACGGCTATCGGATTTCCTGGGAAATAAGCTCTGGGCAGATAGAACTGCCTGTACCATGCGAAAGGGGGTGTGCGAGGCTCCGCCGGGAGCGGCATGAATCGGGCCGCGCGTACTGCGGCTTCCGGGCCCCGGGTTTCACAGGGCAGACCGGCTTGGCGGCCTTGCCCCCCTTCTTTTTTTACTGCTCAACCCATAGCAGAAACTTTATCCCGAAAGGATGAGAAGAAATGTCGGATCGCGCTTACGCTCTTTTTGAGGAACAGCAGAAGGCCAGGGGAATCGATCTGGAGAAGGTCAAGTCCCGCTTGAAATCGCTGAAGGTGGAAACGCCTTCTTGGGGATACGGGGACTCCGGAACACGGTTCAAAGTGTTCAAAAAAGTTGGGGTTCCCAGAAATCCGTTCGAGAAGTTCGAGGATGCCGCGCAGGTTCATAAAGTGACGGGAATGAGTCCGTCCGTAGCTATCCACATTCCGTGGGACAAGGTGGAAGATTACGGGAAGCTGAGGCAGCATGCGGAAAGTCTGGGGCTGAAGATCGGGGCTATCAATCCGAACCTGTTCCAGGAAGATGAATACATGCTCGGCAGTGTGACGAACGCGGATGCCGCCATTCGCCGCAAAGCGACCGACCATTTGCTTGAATGCGTTGATATTGCCAAGGAGACCGGATCCCGGGATCTCAGCCTGTGGTTTGCCGACGGCACGAACTATCCGGGACAGGCGGATCTGCGCAAGAGAAAGCACTGGATGTTTGAAGCGCTGAGTGAAATGTACAAGGCGATGACGCCCGACATGCGCATGCTCATCGAATACAAATTTTTTGAGCCGGGCTTCTATCATACCGATCTCGCCGACTGGGGCATGGCTTACAACATGGCCCTCAAGCTCGGTCCGCAGGCCCAGGTGCTGGTGGATACGGGTCACCATGCCCAGGGCACGAACGTGGAGCACATTGTCAGCTACCTGATTGATGAAAAACGGCTGGGCGGCTTCCACTTCAACAGCCGCAAGTATGCCGATGACGATTTGATTGTCGGCGCCATCAATCCCTATGAGCTTTTCCTGATTTTCTATCAGATTCTGGAGACGGCCGAAGACCCGGATCCGGGCATCCGCAATACGGTGGACAATATCGCTTATATGATCGACCAAAGCCATAATATCGAAGAGAAGATTCCGGCCATGATCCGTTCCCTCCTGAATGTGCAGACCCAGTTTGCCAAGGCGCTGCTTGTCAATCTGGACGAAGTTCATCAAGCGCAGGAGAAAAATGACGTATTGGCTGCCGAAGATGCCGTACGCAAAGCGTTCGAATTCGACGTGGCGCCGCTTCTGTCGGCTGTGCGCGAAGAGATGGGAGTGCCGCAGGACCCGATGAAAGCTTATCTGGAGAGCGGCTACGGCCAATCCATCCTTGTCCGCGGCAAGGGCGGTGCCAGCTGGTGAGCATTCTCGCATTCGATCTCGGTGCCAGCAGCGGCAGGGCGCTGACCGGCCGGATTGCCGGGCGCAAGCTCGAAATTCGCGAGATTCACCGTTTTCCGAATGATCCCGTGCAGGTGGGCGGCCGCCTGCACTGGGATATTCTGCGTTTGTTCCATGAGATCAAAACCGGTATGCTCAAAGCGAGGCACGAAGGAGAGGGCGGGCTTCAGAGCCTGGCCATCGATTCCTGGGCCGTTGACTTCGGATTGATCGGGCGCAACGGCGAATTGCTCGGAAATCCTTATCATTACCGGGATCATCATACGGATGGGATCATGGAGGAACTGCAGGAAACAATCGGAAGCGAGGAGATCTTCACGCGGACCGGCATTCAGTTTCTTCCCTTCAATACGATTTACCAGCTGTATGCCATGAAGAAAGCGGCTTCGCCGCTGCTGGAATCGGCGCAGTCCCTGCTTATGATTCCGGACCTTCTGCGCTACTTTCTGACAGGCGAGAAGCACAGCGAATTTACGAACGCCACCACGACCCAGCTGTACAACCCGCTGAAGCAGGATTGGGACCGGGAACTGCTGGCCAGACTCGGACTTGACGATGCCCTGTTCCAGGAAGTGTTGCTGGCCGGGGCGCCCGCTGGTACGCTGCTGCCTTCCCTGGGCCGCGAGCTCGGTCTGGGAGCGATCCCGGTGACGGCTACCGCCGAGCACGATACCGGGGCAGCCGTCGCTGCCGTTCCGGCCGATTCGCGGGATTTCGCGTATTTGAGCTGCGGCACCTGGTCGCTGATGGGCACCGAAGTGGATGAGCCCGTCCTGGGCGAACAGGCGCTGGCGATGAATTTCACTAACGAAGGCGGCGTCGGCCGGACTTACCGGCTTCTGAAAAACATCATGGGTCTGTGGATCATCCAGGAATGCCGGCGCGTATGGGAGAGAGAGGGCCATTCGATTTCCTTCTCCGGGATGGTGGAGATGGCTCGCCAGGCCAAGCCGTTCGTCAGCCTGATCGATCCGGACCACCTGATGTTCCTGGCCCCCGAGCATATGCCCCGCCAGGTTCAGCAGTACTGCCGCGAAACCGGCCAGCCGGTGCCGGAGGATACGGCGTCCATCGTCCGCTGCGTGTTCGAAAGCCTGGCGCTGAAATACCGCTATGTGCTGGAGTGTACAGAGAAGCTTTCGGGCAAGTCGTTTGGCGGCCTGCATATGGTTGGCGGCGGCATCAACAATACGCTGCTGTGCCAGTTTACGGCGAACGCCATCGGCCGCCCGGTCTGGGCGGGGCCGGTCGAAGGAAGCGCCATCGGCAACATGCTGGTGCAGTGGATCTCGCTGGGCGAACTCCGGGATATTTGGGAAGCCCGGAAGCTGGTCCGGGAGTCGTTCCCGCCGGTCACCTACGAACCGCAGGAGCGGGAGGCCTGGGAAGAAGCCTACGGGAAATTCAGACGGACGACGGGCGTTTAATCACGATGGAAAGAAAGTGGTAGGCCATGCTTGCAGCGGAAAGATATGAATTGATTGTCCGCCTCGTCAACGAGCGGGGGAGTATGCGCGTATCGGAATTGAGCGAAATGTGCAGCGTGACGGAAGAGACCATCCGCCGGGATCTGGATAAGCTGGAGCAGGCGGGACGGCTCAAGAGAAGCCACGGAGGGGCGGTTAGCCTGAAAGACCAGCAGACGGAAACGCCGTATTCCGAGAGGGAAATCCTTCATACCGAGGAGAAAAAGCGGATCGCCGAGGAAGCGGTGAAGGTGATTCAACCTCATGACCGCATCGCTTTGGATGCCAGCTCCTCCGCCTGGTACATGGCCAAAATCGTGCCCGACATCCCGCTAACGGTGCTGACCAATTCGGTCAAAGTGGCGGTTGAGCTCGCCGCCAAGGAAAAAATTGAAGTGATCTCCACCGGAGGGAGCTTGTCCGCACGCTCCCTTTCTTTTATCGGTCCTCTTGCCGAACGGTCTCTGGAGCTTTATCATGTAGATAAAGCGTTTATTTCCTGCAAGGGGGTTCATCCCCGGAGGGGAGTCAGCGAATCCAATGAACTGCAGGCCCGGGTCAAGCAGAAAATGATCGGTCTGGCGGACCGGGTCTATTTGCTGGCGGATTCCAGCAAGTTCGGAATTCAGGCCTTTACGCAGGTAGCCGGATGGGAAGCGATTGATACCGTCATTACGGACGGTAAAGCCCCCCCGGAGCTTCTCGGGAAGCTAAGGGAGCTGTCCGTTCAGGTAATTCAGGCATAATCGCAGCCGGCTTGAATCCGGAATCTTGGGGAAGTGATGCTTTGGAAATAGCCAGAATCAGCACACGCAAAATTTACGAAGAAATTACCGATACAATCAAGGAACGCATTCTTGCCGGCGAGCTTGCCGCCGGCGAGAGGCTTCCGTCCACCAAGGAACTGTGCGACCGTTTCGGCGTGGGACGTTCGACAATCCGCGAAGCGCTCAGCGCGCTCAAGGCCATGGGACTGATCGAGATCCGCCAGGGCGAGGGCTGCTTTGTACGGGCGCCGGAGCCGGGGGCGGTGCGGCTTCCGGTTTTTGATTCCCGGCTGATGAGCAGGCAGACGGTGCTTGAGCTTCTGGAAGCGCGGAAATCGCTGGAGATTTCCAACGCCTCCATTGCGGCGGAAAAGCATACCGAAGCGGATCTCCGGGCCCTGGAGCAGCATTTGCGGTCAATGTCGCGGCATTTGGGCGACGAACGCGAAGGCGAGCGGGCAGACATGAAATTCCACCAGGCGCTGGCCGCAGCCACCCGCAACAGCATTATGCAGAAGCTGCTCGATTCGATCTCCAGCCAGATGGAAGTGGCGATCCGCGAAACCCGGCGTCTGCGCATGTATTCGGATCCGCAGGTTTCCGAGAAGCTGTGGCAGGAGCATACCGCAATCTACGAAGCGGTCAAACGCAGGGATCCGCAGGCGGCGCAGGACACCATGCGGGAGCATCTGCTGCACGTGGAGGAAGTGGTCGCCCGTCATTTGCTATAGTCTGTATTGGGCCGCACATGTCTGACATCTGATCACCGGATAACCAAATTTGCAAGACATAAAATGAGAAAAATCAGTTCGAGGGGAGAACTCGGCATGAAAGTAGCCTTATTTGTCACATGTTTGGTGGATCTGTTCCAGACCGGCGTCGGGAAATCCACCGTGGAGCTGCTGGAACGTTTGGGGTGCGAAGTGGAATTTCCCGAATCCCAGGTATGCTGCGGGCAGCCGGCCTATAACAGCGGCTATGTCAAAGAGATGATCGATGTCGCCAAAAATATGATCCGCGCCTTCGAAAATGCGGAATACGTCGTCACTCCTTCCGGCTCCTGCGCAACGATGTTCCTCGAGTATCCGCATCTGTTCGAGGATGACCCGGCATGGAAACAACGGGCTCAAGCGTTGGCCGACAAGACATACGAGCTGACCCAATTTATCGTGGACGTGCTCAAGGTCACCGATGTCGGCGCCAAATTGGAGGGCAAGGCTACCTATCACAGCTCCTGCCATATGACACGCTTGCTGGGAGTCAAAGAGGCCCCCTTCAAGCTTCTTGCGAACGTGAAGGGCCTGGAATTCGTACCGCTGCCGAATGCCCAAAACTGCTGCGGCTTTGGAGGCACGTTTTCGGTCAAGATGACTCCCATCTCCGAGCAGATGGTGGACGAGAAGGTGGACTCTGTGGTCGAAACCGGTGCCGACTATTTGATCGGCGCGGACTGCGGCTGCCTGATGAACATCGGCGGGCGGATCGAACGCTTGGGCAAGAAAGTCAAAGTCATGCATATCGCGGAAGTATTAAACAGCAGGTGAGGGGGAGAACAAGGCCATGGCGATGAAAATCACGGATAAAAAGTTTAACGACCGGGTCGGCGACGGGATTCAGGACAAGGTGATGCGCCGCGCCATCTCATCCGCCCAGGAGCGTTTGCAATCCCGCAAGCAATCCGCGGCCGATGAGCTTGGAAACTGGGAGAAATGGCGGGATCTCGGGCAGCAAATCAGGCAGCATACGCTTGAGAATCTGGACTATTACCTGATGCAGCTCAGCGATAATGTCTCGAGACGGGGGGGGCATGTATTCTTCGCCAGGACGAAGGAAGAAGCCGCCCGGTATATCCGGGAAGTGGCCGAGCGCAAGCAAGCGAAAAAAGTCGTAAAATCCAAATCGATGGTCACGGAAGAAATCAATATGAACCAGGCGCTGGAAGCGATCGGCTGCGAAGTCGTGGAAAGCGACCTCGGGGAATACATTTTGCAAATCGACGATCATGATCCGCCATCCCATATTGTTGCCCCCGCTCTTCATAAGAACAAGGAACAAATCCGGGATGTGTTCAAAGAGAAGCTCGGCTACGAGAAATCGGAAGATCCTTATGAAATGACGAAGTTTGTCCGCGCCATTCTGCGCAAAAAATTTATGGAAGCGGAGATCGGCGTTACGGGCTGCAACTTCGCCGTGGCAAATACGGGTTCGCTCTGTCTGGTGACCAACGAGGGAAACGCGGATCTGGTGATGGCAATTCCCAGGACGCAGATTGCCGTAATGGGGATGGAGCGTCTTGTTCCGACGATGGAGGAACTGGACGTTCTGGTCGGTTTGTTGTGCCGCAGCGCGGTCGGACAAAAGCTGACCAGCTATATTACTGTTGCCGGGCCGATTGCCGAAGGCGAAGGAGACGGGCCGGAGGAGTTCCATCTGGTCATTGTGGACAATGGCCGCTCCGAGATTCTGGGCACCGAATTTGGTGAGGTTCTGCAATGTATCCGCTGCGCGGCATGTATTAACGTTTGTCCGGTTTATCGTCACATCGGCGGCCATTCGTACGGCTCGATCTACCCGGGTCCGATCGGGGCGGTTTTATCCCCGCTGCTGGGAGGATACGATGACTACAAGGAATTGCCTTATGCCTCGAGCCTGTGTGCCGCATGCACCGATGCCTGCCCGGTAAAAATACCGCTCCACAAGCTGCTGCTGAAGCACCGCCAGGTGATCGTTGAAAGAGAAGGACGCGCTCCGTTAGCCGAGAAACTGGCCATGAAAATGTTCGGAATGGGGGCTGCTTCCGCGGCCATGTACCGGCTTGGCTCCAGGTTTGCCCCGGCGGCGATGAGCCCGTTTACTTCCGGGGATCGCATTTCCAAAGGAGTCGGGCCCTTGAGAAACTGGACGGAAATTCGCGAATTCCCTGCGCCAAGCAAAGAAAGATTCCGCGATTGGTTCAAAGACCGCAAGAAAGGGGAGGATCGCTGATGGCGGGTACCATCCAGAATCGGGATTCCTTCCTGAATCATATTGCCGGCAGGCTTGGACGGGAGCGCAGGACGGGCGGAGTCCGCCGTCCGGAATGGAAGCATAACGTCAATTGGGAAGTTCTGAACGATTGCACGGAAGACGAGCTGCTGGAAATATTCAAGAACCACTGCAACAAAATTCATACGACCGTGATCGAAACCACCAGAGGGGAATTGGCGGGCGTGTTGAAGCAGCTGGTGGCGGAAAATGGCGGCGGTCCCGTAATCACGTCGCAGGATCCCCGTTTCGGGGAGTATGGCCTGACTTCCCTGCTGAAAGAGGAATGGCCCGCGGAAGGTGTTGAGGTCAATCATTGGGACGCGGAGAAGAAAGAAGAAAACTTCGCCGTTGCCGAAAGGGCCAATTTCGGGATCGTCTTCAGCGACTATACGCTGGCCGAATCCGGAACCATTGTCGTCAAGACCTCGAAGGGGCAGGGGCGGGCGCTTCATTTCCTGCCCACCATCTATATTGCCATCATCCCGCGGAATACGATTGTTCCCCGCATCACCCAAGCGGTTCATGATCTCAACCGGCAGGTGGAGAATGGGGAACCGGTCGCTTCGTGCATCAACTTTATTTCCGGCCCCAGCAACTCCGCCGATATTGAAATGAATCTGGTCGTAGGGGTGCACGGGCCGCTGAAGGCGTATTATCTGGTTGTATAGTGGTGAACCAAACATTCCTCCGCCATCCATTTTATGCTCCGGTTATAAAGTTTCCCCTGTCCCCTCATGGAAGGCGGAAGGGTTTCACTGCGGCATAAACCGGAAGGAGGGGAAGACATGAGCCGCGTAACGAGCAAAGATGTGGCGCAGCGTGCCGGTGTTTCGCAGAGTGTCGTATCGGCTATCCTGAACAATACCCCGGGAATCCGGGTCAGCGAAGAAACCAGGCAATCCGTGCTGAAAGCGATCAGGGATTTGAACTACCAGGTCGATATCCGGGCCCGGGGATTGCGCAAAGGCCGAACGTACTGCATTGCGGCGATGGGCAATATGAACACTCCGTTTTTCTTCCAGATGCTTCAGGGAGCGATGGCCGTCTCTCTGGAGTCCGGTTACTCGCTGCAGCTGTACGGCGCCCCCGGCGGAGAGCGCGAACCGCTTCTCGGCTGGTTTACCCAGCGAAGGATTGACGGCATTCTCACGCAGGATGTCACCAGCTACCATGATGCGCAATGGCTGAATACCGTCCATACCCATAAAATTCCCTATGTTTCTCTGGAAGGCTATCCCGAGGACGACCGGGTGTCGTCGGTATTGATGGATTATGCGCACAGCATTGAGATGGCCCTCGATTTCATGTGGGACCGGGTGCCCATTCCCCCGGTATATCTGGAAATATACGGCGGCAGGGAATATAAGCCGAACTGGGGGGATCGGCAGCGGCTCGCTTCGTACAAGACCTGGATGGAACGGAACGGACTTGAACCGCAGATCCGGACCCGCATGGACCGGCCGTGGGCGGAGGACCAGGCCTGGTGGGTGGAATGGCTCGGCTCCGTCCGGACCCCGATCTCCGTTCTGTCCAACTGGTCGCGGGGAGCGAATCACCTGTACCGCGCGGCTTATCGGCTGGGACTGCGCATCGGCAAGGATATTCATGTCATGGCCGCGGACAACACGGAGCGTGTCAACGAATATCTGGTTCCCGTGTTAAGCTCCATCGAGGTTCCCTATGCCGAAATGGGAGCAAAAGCGGCACGGCGCCTCATTGATATGATCGAAGGGAAGAAAGACCTGAACGATACGGGGAAAATATGGCTTTCCCCAAGGCTCATCGAAGGGGAAAGCATCGGCCGGTCGTTCCGGTGACGAAAGACGGGAACGGGAATGGAGCCGGTTCGGAGGATGAACGGGCGGCGGGCTGGCTGGAGGAGATTGACCGCATTTTCCCGGAATGTTTCCTATGCAAGGGGAGCGGGGAGTTTTTTCTGACACCGTGTATCCCGCCGCGGTAAAAATGGAAGACTGGGCGAAAGGATTATATCCCGCTGGCTGCAAGCCGGCGGGATATTTTGGTTGGCGGCATATCGAAAAATTAGGGGAAATTTGTATGAACATAGAAATATAATGTTTTACGATAAATAATTATTGATAAACGATAAATATTCGGGTAACATTGAATTCAAAATCAGGAAATTGGCAAACAACGGTTGGAAAAATCCATTTGTGAGGTGCATTTATGAAACGCGGAACTACACTCTTTTTAAAAATAGCTGTCATCGTTCTCGGCATCCCGGTTCTCGCTTTATGCGTTTTTCTGGTGCCCGAATTCGCAAACCTGGCGGCAAAGCTGTTTCCGCAGTTCGCTTTTGTCAAGTATCCGGTTTACATCGTGTTCGACGCGTCGGCTGTCCCTTTTTACCTCGCGCTTTATCAGGCATTTAAGCTGTTGGGTTACATTGACAAAAATATGGCGTTCTCCGAATTATCCGTAGAAGCTTTGAGGAAAATCAAAGCCTGCGCCGTGACAATCAGTATTTTGCATATTTTGGCGCTGCCGCTCTTTTATTTCTTTGCGGAGAAAGATGATGCCCCGGGCGTGATCTTTGTCGGATTGGTTGTTCCTTTTGCTTCCCTGGTGATCGCCACCTTCGCCGCTGTCCTGCAGAAGCTTCTGAAAGAAGTTATGGATATCAAATCGGAAAATGACCTGACGATTTGAGGTGAACCACGTGGCAATAATCATCCATATTGATGTGATGCTGGCCAAGAGGAAAATGAGCGTCACGGAACTTGCGGAGAAAGTTGGCATTACGATGGCGAACCTTTCCGTCCTAAAGAATGGAAAGGCTAAAGCCGTCCGTTTTTCGACACTGGAAGCGTTATGCCAAGCTCTGGATTGTCAGCCCGGAGATATTTTGGAATACCGCAGCGGCAACAACGACAGGGAAAAACAATAAAGCTGCCGCCGTCATGTACCCCAAAAAGCCCGTTCGCATGGGAACGGGCTTTTGAACGTAAGGCTGACCATCCGGCAATCAGTCGAATTTGACCAGCTGGTCGACCTGAACCGGAAGTCCTGTGCGCAGAGAGATGTTGCCGGCGATTCCCGTCAAGATGGACATCGCGCCATCGACGTGGGAAGCGGCACGGTTAAACTTGTCGCGGACCGGCTCGCCGAAGATATCCCGCAGCAGGATGGGATCGCCGCCGCCATGTCCGCCGACGCCTTCCTCGATCTCCACATCGTACGGCTCGGCAAACATCGGGAAAACTGTAATTTTCTTGCCCTTAACGGCGCCCTCCTCGGATTTCTTGCCGCCGGAATTGACATAGGACTGCTCCACAACCTTGACTTCCAGCCGTCCCTTGCTGCCGTTGAAGACGACGTTGAAGCCTTCCCAGGGAAGGTAGGCGTTCAGCGAGTACGTCATGATGGCGTTGTTCTTGTACTTGACCATGACGCCCAGCGTATCTTCTATGCTGATGCCGTCGCCGAAGACGCTCTGGTCGCGCTGATACCCGTCATACTTCTCGGCATCGAGGTACAGG
>Ga0310828_1001229_pt1 | contig 16277 bp, 15 predicted proteins | sample WT_ome_3_FD_202242 | JGI IMG/M metagenome (GOLD analysis project Ga0310828, IMG submission 202242) | Sorghum-adapted microbial communities enriched on wild type (WT) sorghum from Joint BioEnergy Institute, Emeryville, California, United... ... | reverse complement strand
GAAATTCATCAGACCGGGATGCAGACTGCGCAGTGCCGGGAAATCCACTTCGTTGCCTTCTCCATTGAGCCATTCGTAGATCCGGGCCAAAATCTCGTTCTGCCGGCGCACGGCATCGATCGGAATGTGGACGTATCGGACGGAACGGCCGGTTGCGCGGGCGATGGCTTCTGCGATCTGCGGAGGGGTCAGCGCATCGCCGGCGATTTCGAGCGTCTTGCCCGTAAAGGTTTCGGGATCGTTGAACGCCAGCCTGACGAAGGCGCCGATGTCGTCCACCGCGATCAGCTTGACGGGCACATCCGGGTTGGTCGCCTCCGTCAGCGTTCCGTTTTGAACCCCGAACCCGGAACTGGCGTAGTTCTCCATGAATCCGGAAGGCCGCAGGATTGTCGCCGGCAGGCCGATCGCCCGGATGTATTGTTCGATCTCCCACTTGGCAAGATTTCGAAAGCGGGACTGCTGGTCTGCGCCGTTCACCGACGAATAGACGAAATGCCGGACTCCCGCATCCCGGGCCGCGTCGACTACATTTTTGCCCAATTGCAGCTCTTCGGCGGCCGAGGCATCGCTCGGGTTCCAGTCGGGCGGCTGCACGCTGAAGACGCCGTGTACGCCCTGCATCGCGGCATCCAGCGATGCGCCGTTTCCCATGTCCCCCGCGACAACCTCCGCTTCGGCCTGCGCCAGCGCCCGCGCCGCCTGGCTGGAAGGATCGCGGGTCAATGCGCGCACCCGCCAACCGTCGGCCAGCAGCTGTGCCGTCGCCGAGCCGCCTTGCCGGCCGGTGGCGCCAAGCACCAAAATCGTCTTGACCTTCAAGGTCATGCGCCTCCTTCTTTCGATCTTGTTGAAATTGTAAATCAAATTTGTTACCGTTGTAAGGAGACACTTTGAATCGTCTTGCTTACCTTTCGTAAGCAAGAACTCGGGAAGGTGGCGGGACGCAAGTAACGATCAAACCTGCCTCGCCGCTGTCAACGAAGCCCTGCAAGTGATCAGCAACAAATGGGCGTTCGCCGTTATCGCGCAACTCTATTATCAGCCCCAGGGCTTCAATCAGCTTCGCCGCAATCTGGGCAACATCACCGTCAAATCGCTGACCGACACCCTGCGGCATTTGGAACGGCATCAGATTCTGAGGCGCCGGGTGTTCCCAACGATCCCTGTAAGCGTAGAGTATTCCCTGACGGAAAAAGGCCGGGAATACCGCGCCATTCTCCTTCAGATGCGCCAATGGGGCGAAAAGTGGATTGCGTCGCGCAATGAATTGTAACGGAAGATCACCGTTCCCCCATCTCCACGATTCGGCTCTCCGCGATTGCCGGTCTTCTCATATATCGCCCGATATATCCCAATTGCCGCTTGACATCCCCTTTTTTGTTTCGGTGCATGCACATAGAAACGTTTTCCATTTTCGGGGAGGTTTCTCTCGTTCGCTTAGCTTTCGACGGATGAGTTTCAGCGCCACCGGCTACCATTGTTAAGCAACATCTCAAACGGAACGAAGTCATACGTCTTCTATTCGCCGTTCTTCTTCATCCTCCATGGTCACCAACATACGGACGTGCGTGTTAACTGAAACCTCGCCCTAAACGTATGCAACACTGCAATGTTCCCGGGGTTATCTTATACTTCTTTTTGACTTCTCGAACCGCATCATCCATAAATTCTTTCAACAATTTTTCCCAATGGAGTATAAACAAAAAATCGGCAAACCCTGACAATGCCGTGAAGATGGTTGCCATACATGCGATCCGAGCTATCGCAAATCCTCCCGCACTTGTGCCGGTTAAATCGAAACGAAAGCGTCCCCTCGCTTACCAAGAGGCAATACTCGTCATTGAGCGCGTTTGGGAAGCGCTGGAACCCCTGTGCCGAACGATTGCATCCGGTCTTGCCCGAAACCGCTCAGACCCTTGCCCGGCACGGTCACCTACGCTTGAACGACACTATCATCTCCCAATTGCTCAAAATTAGTCGTCCGGTTCTGGTACAACTGTATCTTTCAGAAACCACTTGAGCAGGGGAGGCGCTACGACGGTGGTGATGACAATGACCATAATGATCGTCGTGTACAACTCTGACGGAAGCAACCCGGAATTCAGGCCCAGCGCCGCAATAATCAGGGCAACTTCACCGCGCGAAACCATTCCCGATCCGATGGCCAGGGAAGATTTTGCATTGTACCCGGTTATTCTGGCGCCCAATCCCGAGCCAATCAGTTTGGTTGCAATAGCCAAAACGGACAATAGAAAAAGGGGCAGCAGTTGTTCAGCCAATCCATCAAATGTAACCATCAGACCGATGCTGGCAAGAAAGACCGGAACAAAGAACGAATAAGCGACAGCTTCCATTTTCTTCTCAATCTGATGTTTGATTTCGGTTCTCGAAATCGCAAGTCCGGCAGCAAAAGCGCCGATAATACCGGCAACTCCAAAGTATTCCGCAGCCAATGAGAATAGCAGACACAAAATAATGCCAATGCCCAGTACCGTTTCGATTCCCTTTAACCGGGCGAACTTCCGCAAGGCAAAGGGAATGCCTTTCCAGACCATGATTACCGCGAGAACGATAAAGATCACTTTCTTGACAATCACCCACGCCAGGCTGATTTCACCGGCCGTAAGCAATCCGAGAACAATCGTGAGGCCGAGCACGACCAGAATATCGTCAACAATCGCCGCTCCCAATACAGTCGTGCTTTCCCGAATGTTCAATTTCCCCAGTTCCCGGAACGTTTGCACCGAGATGCTCACAGACGTTGCCGAAAGCAGCAATCCGAGAAACAGTGCATGTCCCTGTTCCATTCCGAGCCATAACCCGCCGGCATATCCCCCCGCAAGCGGAAACAGGATGCCTCCCACCGCTACAGCAATGGAAGTATTGCGGTTTTCGTTCAATGCTCTCAGGTCAGTTTCCAGACCAGCCAAAAACATCAAGAGAAGAACGCCGATCTGGGCAAAAACCTCCACAATAGCGGAAGGCTCTACCAGGCCCGCCACGGCAGGACCAATCAACACGCCTGCCAAAAGTTGCCCCAATACGGCAGGTTGCCCCAACCGCATGGCAAGATCTCCGGCAAGTTTGGCGGTTATAAGAATAATGGTTAACTGCAACAAGAATTCCCCGACATGATTCATGTTAAAAATTATCACTCCCTTGTCATTCTGCTCCATATCATTTTCTCAGCCTGGTGAGACTATGCAAAGTAACGTCGCAATACCGCAATTCCCCCTTTTGGCCTAAATAAACAGGAGGAGCCTGTCAATGACAGGCTCCTCCACGTGAAACGGTATGAATATTTCAAAATACAATGAGTATTATAGGATACCTCCCTTTTATAGTCAAGGAAGATGAGAAAATCCATTTGCAATCCTCACATCCTGTATGCCACATCTATGCTCCCGTGTAGCGAAACCGCTTGATTCGTTCGCCAATGTCGTCCCGTACGCGGCGGAACACCGCCAATAGAATAATCGTTCCGTCATAGGCGGCGTACACGCGACCTAAGTTGGGGAAGCCTTGCAAGGGATAATCCCATACTTGGATTTCCTCAGCTACAATCATGCCAGATATCCGCCATCAATCAAATGGCGACCGGCGCCTTGATCGCCGGATGATGGCGGTAATTGACAAACTCGAAATCTTCGTACACATAATCGAATATGCTGGGCGGCTTCCGCTTGATGACGAGCCTCGGCAACGGAAACGGTTCGCGGCTCAACTGCAGTTTCGCCTGCTCCAGATGGTTGCTGTACAGATGTACATCCCCGCCGGACCAGATGAGTTCGCCCGGTTCCAGATCGCACTGATGCGCCATCATATGCGTAAGCAGCGCGTACTCGGCAATGTTAAACGGCAACCCAAGAAACACATCCACCGAACGCATCGTCAGCATACACGACAGTTTGCCCTTCGCCACGTAAAACTGAAACATCACATGGCACGGCGGCAACTTCATCCGTTCGATGTCCGCCACGTTCCAAGCGTTTACGATATGGCGGCGGGAATCCGGATTGGTCCGGATCGCCTCCACCACCCGGGCGATCTGGTCGATCATGCGGCCGTCCGGCGCTTCCCAAGCCCGCCACTGCTTGCCGTACACCGGTCCCAGGTCGCCGTTTTCGTCAGCCCATTCGTCCCAGATCGTCACCCCGTTTTCGTTCAAATACCGAATATTGGTATCCCCTTTCAGGAACCAGAGCAGCTCATGGACGACCGACCGAATATGAATCCGCTTCGTGGTCAGCAACGGAAAACCTTGTGACAAGTCGAAACGAAGCTGGCGACCGAACACCGATATCGTTCCGGTTCCCGTCCGGTCCGTCTTGGGAACTCCATGGTCCAACACGTCTTTCAGCAAGTCCAGGTACACTTTCAACGGCATCACCTTCATTTTCACGATACATATACCTTGCCAGTCACCATTTGATTTCCTGTCAAAACGGTTCCACTTTCTTGACAATTGCACACCAAAGTATATAATATAAGGGCATCAGGATTGGTTCTTCTCCCCGATCCTCATTTTATCTTTACGGGGTTTCGATATGCAATGGTCAAAAGGAGAACTGGAGGACAAAATCAGCAAGGCTCTTACCCAGTGGGAAAAGGAATATTTGGGCCGCGGCTCCGTTTCGGTCAAAACGGATATTGTGCGAAATATGGTTATCGTATTGCTGAAGGGGGTTTTAACCCCTGCCGAGCGCAATTTGGCCCAAACGACCGAAGGAATGCTCTCCATTAAAAAAATCCGGGCCGATCTCGTGGAATCGGGCAGCGACCAATTGAAGGAACTTATCGCAAACCTGACGGGTTCAAATGTGAACAGTTTCTACACCGACGTCAGCACCCGAACCGGGGAACGGGTCATGGTATTTATTCTGTCGGACAATCTGGAAGAACAATACTCATAGTTTCGGTGGATCCTTTAAACGGCCGGGCAAGGTCGGTTAAAGATAAACCGGGAAATATCGCGCGTTTTGTTCCGTGTCCATTGGTTCGGAACGTGCCGATTTTTCCCGGTTTTTTATTACAAAAAAAAGGATGTGAAAACACATGACATTCCGAAAAAATACTGTGGATTATGACATGCTCATCCTCGTCGGTATTGGTCCAAAAGCGGACCTTGCGTTGGAACGATTCCTGGATGGCCATAAACAGAAAAAACCGCTGATTTTCCGTTGCGAAGAAGTGCTTGTCTGGGATCCTTACGGTTCTCTTGCCCGTAGCATCCTCAGCGCGCTCATGCGCTATTCGGCCATTCAGGAAATCTGGATTCTTGGATATAAGAGCAAGCAAGATTCCACTTTCTCCATTTTGTCGGAAAACGCCGATAAACGAACAGCTTCAACCGCAACCTATTTGATTTCTCATCTGTCCGGGCTGTCCGAAGACCGATGGTTCCATGTTCCATCAGATGAAAGCTCGGGGGCCTGGAAAACCGCCCATTTGCTGCAAAACCATCCGCTGTTGCCCCGTCCAGTCAAGGTGAAAGTTGCGCTTCTGGACAATCAAGATCACCTGATTGTCCAAGAGTGATTCCTGTGGAGTGAGCCCCGTGCACCATTATTTCCAGCGATTGCGCCAACCGGTTTACCTGCTCGGAAACGCCGGCGATTTCTTTCATGGAAGCGGTTTGCTGCTCAGTCATTGCGGCCGCTTCCTGCATTCTTCTTATTGATCCGATCGTCGAAGTTCCGGAACGGATTTCCTGTCTTTTGCAACGAACCGATTCCCTCGAAGATGCGCTCCGCGTTTTCTTTCACTAGACGCACCAGAGAAGCTACGCTTTCCGTCACTGGGTAACCTCTGATTGATTTCTTCTGCCGCTTTTATCGACTGATCGATCAGTTTGCGGATTTCGCCTCTCCAATGTTTGGATATGCCATCTGCTGAGGCCGGCCATTGTCTGTAACATTCCCAATCAGGGCAGCTTTTCCGCTCCTTGATCCCCTTTTGCATTGCATTGAGTACCTCCTTTCACGTGATACTTCCGGATACAAGTCCCGCAATCGAATAGGTGATAAAAAACAGCGACTGGAAATGGAATAAAAATCCACCTGATAGGAAAAAAAGATAATGAAATGATGGGATGTGATCCATCCGGAGGTTCGTCGATGGCAAGAAAAAGACAAAACCAATCGATCCGTAACGACTTTTTCGAAGACATTCAATCCGCCCTTGGATATCCCCCGGACTTGGTCTGCCGGTCCTTGTTTGTCCGGGAGGAACAAGCGGTGCATTGCGTATATCTGGAATCGATGGTCGATAAAAAAACGATTGATGACTACATTTTGAAATCGTTCACGGAACATACGTTTGCCGAAGGGGAAGCGCCCCGTTCGGCCGGGAGCGGTTTTTTGCGCGAAGTTTCCTTCTCCGATCCATATGAAGAGTTGCGGGAACATGCCGTAAAATCTCTCCTTGCGGGTCATTGCGTGCTGGCCGATTTTGCCAGGGAACGCGTTTGTCTCATCAATGTGACCGAACCCAGACAACGTTCCATTGACGAACCGAAATCGGAATCGACTATTCGCGGGCCGCACGAAGGGTTTACGGAAAGCATTCTGACCAACGTGGGGCTCGTCCGCAAACGAATCCGCAATCCGTTTCTCCGGTTTGAAAAGATGAGCGTCGGCAGTCAAACCGGAACGACCTTGCTCATGGTGTACATGGAAAACCTCGCCCCGGATTCGCTGGTCCGGGAAGTGCGGGGGCGACTGTCGGCCATCCGGACCGACAGCGTGCTGGAAAGCGCGTATGTGGAGGAATTCATCCAGGACCGGATCTGGTCTCCCTTTCCAACGTTGACCAACACCGAGCGCCCCGACGTGGTGGCGGCGCAGCTGTTGGACGGCAAGGTGGCCGTCATGGTGGACGGGACGCCCAGCGTCCTGCTTGCCCCCATGACGTTTTTCGAGTTTTTCAGTTCTCCTGAAGATTATTATCAACGGGCGGATATCGCCACATTTATTCGCTGGATTCGGTTGATCTCCTTTTTTACGGCCGTGTTCGTCCCTTCCCTGTATGTCGCGGCCACGACGTTCCATCAGGAACTGATCCCGACCCAGCTCCTGATCAGTTTGTCCGCCCAGCGGGAAGGCGTACCGTTACCCGCTTTCTTCGAAGTGTTGTTAATGGAAGTCGTGTTTGAGATTATCCGGGAAGCGGGGCTGCGTATGCCCCGGGCGGTCGGGCAGGCGCTTTCCATCGTGGGGGCGATTGTACTGGGCCAGGCGGCGGTGGAAGCCGGTCTCATCTCCGCCGCGATTGTCATTGTCGTTGCCATTACCGGCATCACCAATTTCGTCGTTCCGGTCTACAGCTTCGGCATGTCCCAACGCCTGCTTCGCTTTTCGTTCGTGCTGTTGGCCGGTTTTATGGGGCTGTTCGGCATTTTGTGCGGCGCTCTGTTTCTGGTTGCCCATCTGGTGTCGCTCAAGTCATTCGGCGTTCCGTACATGATCCCCGCGTCGCCGTCCAAAGGAGCCGACTGGAAAGATGTGCTGGTGCGGCTGCCCCGTCCCTGGCTGGATCCGAACCGTCTCCCCGGATATATCCGGAACCTGAAACGAAAAAGATAAATTGGAGGAGCACACATGACCTACCGGTATGCAGCGGGTGTGTTCATCCTGATGATGTTTACTGCTCTGCTTACGGCTTGCTGGGACAAGACGGAGATGAACGAACTGGCGCTGGTCAGCATGGTGGGGGTGGACATCGATCCGGACAGCGGCAAAAAAACGGTGTATTACCAGATCATCAACCCGCTCAGCGGCACTTCCGCCAGAGGAACGCCGGGAGGCGAACAAGCCCCCGTCTACACCTACGAAATCAGCGGGTCGTCGTTTGGGGAAATCAAATCGACGATTTACAAAATGCTGCCTCGCAAGTTGTTCATCGCTCACTCCAAGGTATTGCTCGTTTCCCAACGAGCCGCCGGACAAGGCATCCGCGATATCGTCAACTTTATCGAAATGCAACCCAACGGCCGCTCGTCGGTCCCGATGCTGATCGTCGATGGATCGATATCCCAGGTCATGAAAACATTTACTCCGCTGGAGCGGGTACCGTCCGACGCGATCGATTCCAGGCTCAAACTGTTGATCCGGAATTCGCTCCTTGCGGGAAAACATATCAAGGTCAATGATGTCATCGAACGGATGGAAAAGTCGGATACGATCGTATTGCCGATGATCGCCGCAACTTCAGAGAACCCTTCTTCCAACAGCGGGGAAACGGCGGCGGATATCGATGCCAATCAAAACAACTTTATCATCGGGGGAGGGGCGGTCTTCCGGGATTACCGCATGGTTGGCAAGCTGAATGACGCGCAACTGGTCTGGTACCATTTGCTGAACGGCGATGAAGGACGCCACGTGCGGCGGTTTCAGGTGGAGGGAAAACAGGTATCGATGGAATTGAGGCTGGTTCGCATGCAACGCGACGTCTTCCGGCAATCCGACCAGCCTTCCGTCCGGATCCGCCTGGATCTCCAATTGTCCGCCACCTGGGCAAACGAGTTCGTCCCGCGTTCCCGGGCAGAAGTGAAGCGGCTTGAAGGCAACCTAAACCGCATCATCGAAAACGAGTCGCTCGCATTTTATCAAATGACACGGGAGCGGGGCTGGGATCTGCTAAGAATCCGGGACTTGTTGCGCAAACAGATGCCCAATCATCCGGACATCGACCAGGCGGCGAAAAACGCAAAAGTCACGATTGAGGTGGCCACCCGGCTGCTCCGAACGGGCAGCATGAATCAACCTTATGAAGGAACAGGATGAGGCCCATGATTTCCCGTTTCCAGTTTTATTTGCTGACGATCAACTATATCCTCGGAACCACCCTGTTCGTGCTGATCCAGCGTCTGGTCAAACAGGGCGGACAGAATGCCTGGTTCATGCCCTATTGGGCGGGAGGTTTCGGCGTACTCGTCGGTCTGTTCTGGATTTTGCTTTTCCGGCACTACCCGGGCAGAAGTCTGGTGCAAATCCCGCTGGACGCGTGGGGACGACCTCTGGGAACGTTCGTATCCGTCCTGTATTTTTTATATTTCTGTAACCTGGCCGGTTGGGTTTTGCGAAATTTAAGCGATTTTATGAACGGCACGATTATGCCGGAGACGCCGAAAAGCGTTTTTCATGTGATGTTTTTGCTTGTCGCCTGTTACACGGTTGCTCAGGGGGCCGAAGCCGTCGGACGATTGAATCAGATTATCACTCCGTTTTTGTTCTTCCCGTTCTGGTTGGTTCTGCTATTGGCGACGGTGAACTGGGATTGGGAAAGACTTCAACCCGTTTTCCATTCCGACCTGGGAGCCATCCTGCAATACCATTCCTTTCTCGGCTTTCCCTATATGGAAACCATTGCGCTTACCATGCTGTTTCCGCTGGTCAAACAGGGGGCGGGCCGCCCCTTTTTGCTTGGGTTATGGACCGCTTCCGTTTCGCTCAGCATGACCTTGTTTATGATTATCGGTTTATTGGGTGTGGAAAGGGCGTCCCGGCTGACCTTTCCGGTGTATACGGTCGTGCAGGAGGTTTCCATCGGCGAGGTGATCGTCAACATCCATGCCATCATTTCTGTCATTTTGCTGATTCTGATTTTTATCAAGCTGTTGGTACTGGTTTACGGGGCTTCCGAAACGCTGCGTCAAGTATTTCGTCCCCAAACCCGGTGGCCGCACTTTCTGGCTTTGACGATTCTGTTGTCGGCCATGGCCCTGTCTATCTACGAGAATCCGATCCAAAACGGGGAATGGGATGAAAAATATACATTTATCTATGACAGTTTCTTCGTTCTGCTGATCCCCTTTTTGCTGCTGGTGACAACCTGGATCAAACGCACGTTCGGGAAGCGAACCAAAAGGAGGATGAGTTGAACATGTTGATATTTCACATCTTGCTGGTGCCTCTGATCGGTTTTCCGGTGTTGGGATTGCTTCGCAAGAAGCTGTACCGGGATGCCGCCGTTTTCGGGGCTGTGTCGATGATGGGGTACGGATTATGGTTTCGTATCGTGAATCATCGTCCTTTTATCATTACGATTTTTATTGAGAAAATGATTGAGACCTTTGTAGCATAATGAAGCTTTTTTCCACCATGATATAAACGAAAAAACGGGATGAGTACCACGGGGGTATTGTCCCGGAGAAGTTTCACGTGAAAGAGGCGGTAGAGCTCGCTTAAAAGGAGCGGGATTGCGAAGGATAGGTAACACTTTAGGTTTAACAGGTCTGAAACCCGACATCATTTTGAACGATCCGTCTTTAGGTATTCGATGTACTTGAGGGTTAGGTTGAAAAAAAGAATATTTGCCAACGAGCTTAATAATATCCAGATACCATTTACCTGGGTGTCCTTTATCGTAATGAATATTTGTCCCGTTACGAATAACCGTAAAAGCGTCATAATTACCAATAACCATGTCAGCAATAAATTCATTTTGGTTACGACGCCAATTACATTTAGACCAAATGTCTCAAAATCGAACGAATTTAGTTTTCTTGCCAATGTCATTCACCCTTCCGATGTTATCACCCCATTTTGATTAGTTTCCAATCTTATCCGAAAATATTCAAGTTGGTACAGCAATCCGTCCGCATGAGAGTGAATACGCCCGCTTATCAAACGGATAAAATACACGATTCATACAAATAATGGAATCAATAGAGTGGTAAAGGGGTATTGCTATGGACAATGTCAAATTTTTCAACCGTTTGTTGCGTTCCGTTCGGCGGAAGTCTGCAAATACCGGGGCACGAGTCCATGATCCGCAAACCGAAAAAGAACTTTCAGATCATTTGGGTGAAAACCTCGAATGGCTTCAGAAGATCTATGCGGATTGTTCCGACGTCATTTTTCACGACTTTTTCATTGGCGATCGGACCCGAGCCGTACTAATTTATATCGACGGTCTTTCCCATATGGAAGAGATCGACCAACATGTGCTCGCGCCGCTCCAGCACGACTTCCCTCGGGAACATACGCTTCCGAACATTCGTCAAAAAATCGCCGTCACGTCCATTAAACCTGTGAAAACCGTCGCCGATGTTATTGGCGAGCGCATTGTCGGCCGGTTCCCCGGAAAAATCATCGGGGGCGCTTACTGGCTTTTTTATTTATATCTCAATGGGATCATCGTACGGGAATACGGCGAATTTGTAGTCGGCGCCTTGTTTTCCAACACCCCGCTCATCGTGGTGTCGGGCAGCATGGTGCTGGTATGCGCCATAGCCGTACGGGGAGGAGTGGAAATTGTGGGGAGGTTTTCCGATCTTTTCCTCCCCGCTTTTTTCATTCTGTTTTTGCTCATTATTGTTCCGATCATTCCCGATCTGCGCGTGGCGCATATGCTTCCGGTCATGGGAGAAGGGATCATGCCTTCGATCGCGGGTTCTCTTGTCTTGCAAATCTGGTTCAGCGAATTGCTCACCGCATCGTTTTTGCTCCCCTTTGTATCCGATCAAAAGAAAGCGGCAAAGAGCATTTCGTATACCTTATTAGCGGTCATCCTGACGCTGGTTGTTTCCAATTTGGCGACGCTGCTGCTTTTGGGAGATTTGACAGGCAGTTATACGTATCCCTTTCTGATTTTGGCGAGGTATATCAATCTGGCCGAGTTTTTCACCCATCTGGAAGCGCTGTTCATGGCCATCTGGGTGTTGGGCGCGTTTGTGAAAATCTGCGTATTTTATTACGTAACCGTTCTTGGCGCCGCCCAATGGATGAACCTGTCCGACTACCGGCCGATCGTGTTCCCGCTCGGCCTTCTGTTAACGTTGTTCAGCATATGGGTTGCGCCCAATTATCAGAAATTGACGCACGCGATATCCACATCCGTTATTTTTGCAACATTGACTATGTTCGTGATCGTTCCCGGACTGTTGCTTTGCACGGCCTGGGTAAAAAAAACGGATGCATGTATGAAGCAATTCGGCAAGCGCTTTTTGGCGGCTGCTTTTGTTGGTCGCTTTGTTCAACCTCTCAAGCAGTTCCTTTGGCGTGTCGTCAGGCCACCGCTCTTCGGTATTGTCCATATAAGAGGTGATATAGCAGAGGCCGTTGATCACAAGCCGAAGCGCTTCCTTGAAGACGTCAAATCCGTCCCGGATTTCAGCCGCTTCCAGCTTTGACGAATGATGCTTGTTGTCGCGCACTTCGATGGAACGGCCATCGATTTCGTATACGCCCGATTGATCGGGCAAATCGCTCCTATCACGGGATTGGATTTCTTCCTCCAGCGCCTCCGCAACAACGGTTGCCACCGACACATCCGGCCGATCCAACGTAAGCGGCAAGTAATAGTATCGGTCCGGATTGGTGATCCAGTTGGTCCGATCCCGGTAATCCACATCATGACGGATCGTCGAGAGGATGATTTGCAACGGCATATCGGGCAGAACGGATATGTACGCCCCATCCACAAAGTTCCCTTCTCCCCACAAATCCAAATCTATTTGTTTCCCAAAGCTCATATAAAAGGATTTGTAAGGGAAAGAGAGCGCAGACACCGGCACCTCGTCAATATCGGTTTGTCTGAATTGTTCGATCATCTCCGGTTCAAAATGAAAGATATTCCGTCCATGCACAGCAAATACAGCTTAGTGAATGGCTAATTAATTTCTTTGGAAATGAGGCGTGTGTCGGCAGGTCTCTTTTCAAAGGGCAGTTCGCTTACATCTTCGTTATACTTTTTCATGATCAACCTGGCTACCTCATTAAGCTGCTCCAAAGAAGGCATTCCATCGGAAACTTGACTTCTGAAGTAGTTTACAAGCTGTTTGATATAGGGTCTCGAATGCCTGTACCGTTCCGGATGGTATCGTAACATCCTGTCTCCTCCCGCTCTTCCTGATTAGAAATCATTGTCGACATCTTCCTCAAAGCCGATCCCCATGCGGCCTAACCATCGCTTCTCCCGACATTCCGGACAACGCTTCGGATCGTCCCATCCGCGTTTAGCAAAATATTTTTGCTCCGATGCTTCAAAAACAAACCGATTTCCGCATTCCCAGCATTTGAGCCGTACCGGTTCGTATGTTTCAAGACTTGGCGCTGTCAGATTCAATTCTTTACGCCAGGCAAGCAATACACTTTCTTCACGACGATTCCACAGCACTTTCAATTCGGGAGCGAGAAACAGATTCTTGTTGAAACGGAACCCGCGAATGTTTCGCAGGTGAGGAGTCTTGCCGCAGTCTAGCGCATCGCAAGGATAGCGAGCGGGGACAATCGCGTTTGTGACAAATTCGGCCAAGGTACTTTCTGTCCTTGTTAAATATGAATACTTCCCAGGCATGCGTGATGGATGAGATTTGCCGGCAAAACCGCGCAAGTTGGGGAAGCTCGTCCAGATTAGACAAAACGACCGCCAGATCAATGTCGCCGGGATAGGGATCGCCGGCTGCCATCGACCCGCACAGGACCACTTCCTGGACCGAGGCCAGCTTTTTCGCTTTATTGGCAAACTCCTGTGCCGCTTGAGTAAACCGAATATAGTCATTCATACAAGCTTCATTCCCTTTACGAAAATTCCAAATGGCAAGGCTCGTTTCAACAAACTTTATCGATTTCATAATCAACGGAATCGTCAGCTTCGCCCGTCAAACAAGTAAAGCATGAATGCCATCCTGCAACAGCGGTTCCAATCGCCCGAATCGGTTGACCGGATTGGCCGCAGGACGTTCCTTTTTCTTTCGCGGAAACGGAACCATAGATTGAATGAACACTTCATTGACTATGTATTTTTGACGATAACTTGCTTCATCATCTTGTTCCTTTTGCCGATGCGCCCGACTCGAAAATCTTCGACCTTTGCATGGCCGCGGAAACCTCGTTTCTGAAAGCGCTATGCCGCGGATACCTGCTTCTGTATTTTTCAATCAAATTCACGCCTTCTTGCCTCTCTCCCCTTTTCGCCAAAGTCTCGGCCATAGCGACCAACAGCCCCGCCGCTTTATGATAGCTCCCCCGATGCTGGTTTCCCACGATCGCGTCCACTCTTTTTCCGACCTCATCCATGCACCATCTCAAAAAAAACTGCTCCTGCTCTCCGGTCAGCGCAATCGTTGTTATCGTATGTTCAATAACGCTCCGATACTTCCCGATATACTCCGCGTCGCCATGACCGCTTGTTTGTCCGATCGCATCCTCCCATTGCTTGAGCAGCACCTTCGCGCCCTCTCCCCCTTTGGAAAACACGATCATCAGATAAGCGACCATTACAGGCTTGGGGTTGTCGCTGTTGCTCCATCCGAGCGGACCCGCCTTGCGACAATGTTCAAATACCTCCTCATATTTTCCCGCCAAAAGTAACGCATTAAAAAAGACTCCGTCTCGCACGTAAGCCATATGCCGCTCGCGATTGTAGCCATTGTTCGAGAGTGTCCCGCTCCTGCTTCGAAGTTCCGCCATCCTCTGCTCCGCTTCCTCGCGAATCTCTTCAAAGCAACCGCATTCAATGGCCGTCGTATACAGATCGACCAAACGTTCCATGGAAGGGGACGAGTAAAAGCTCTCTTTGTGCCCCTCCAGCTTTAACTGCAGGTCATCCCGGCTCTCACCGAGTTTCGCAATGACATCCGCGACCTCCGCCCTAACCGTGTAGTCCCGTGGAATCCTGGACAGCCCTTCTCGGGCCACCCGGATGATGACATCCGTGTCGCCTTCCGCCTCCAGGGCCCTAATCCAATCCATATAGGCCAGGGGATACGTTGCCGCATATTCCCTTGCGAACTCGGCAATCGCCGGTACGCCGCCCTTCATGATCACCGCTTCCCTGAGCCACTCGCTGACCTGCCAGTGATCTTGATTTTTCAAAAATTCAATCCAATCTGCCAAAAAAACGTCAAAGTCCGGCAGCGAAACGTCTAATGCGCCAGTGATGCTTTTTAGCTTAATGCCTGAACCCAGATACCTGTATTTGTTCATGGCATCGTATATCGAAGCCGGCCGTTGTTCCGGAGCTGAATTCATATATACACAGCGGAGAAAAAGGGCAACCTGCTCGTTCAGATCGACCTCAAGCATGTTTGCGTAGTCCGCGCCGGGAAGATGTCCCGGTTCCTCGCCCATCTCCAGTATGCCGAACAGCTTCAGATAAGCTGCTTCAGCCGACTCGTAATCCCTTTGCAACAGCAGACTTCTCGTTTGCAGGAAAAAGCCGTCCATTTCCCGCGCCCAGCTTTCATCGCCCCAGTCCCGCTCTTCATGGATATCGTCATCCCACCCCCATCCGTCGCAATAATCGCCATCTTCCACCCTTTGGGCAAAAGCTTCTATCCCCTCAATAAGTCTGGTCGCATCCGGAAGAGTTTCTTGCTTCCCCCGCTCACGGGGGATCAATTTGTTCAGAAATTCTTGTCTTGTGGATGAAGGCTCCTCACTGGCCCAGTACAAGATCAGACTCCGGAAATCATCTGCCGTAAACCGGCTTATACGCGTCCGTACCTCTTCGATAAACTCCTTGTAGCTCAGTGCAGCCATGCTCAGGCTCCTTTCTTATATGCTCGTCCGTACGGATATGCGCTGGAGGCGACGGAGATCATCGCCCTGTACGGGTACCGCTTATAGTCATATTGTATCAAATAAGTAAATAAAGCCACCAACATAGATCGTTGAATGGCTTGAGCTTTTATTCATGCTTGCCTTAAATTATATTTTTAGCATGGGAAGACCATATTCACTTTGAACAAATACCATGTCCGAATCACGTGAAACCAAAGTTAACCGATGCTCCAAAGCTGCGGCGATGATCAATGCATCCGGAGTTTTGAGCCTCCGTCCTTTGGCCTTTTGATCTCGACGGATTTTCCCTGCTAATCGTGCAATTTCGGAATGAACGTGTAGGCATCTGCGTGGATTAAAAAGCTTTACACATTGCAGCTCATATTCGGAACTTAACCCGCTGAAGACTTCGCACTCCGAGATAACGGAAAAATAAATCCTCTTTTTTTCCTCGTTCGCTTTCCGGACAAAAGCCAATGCTGCTTCTTCGTTCGCCAATCATGCAATCGCAATATTGGTGTCCAATAAATAACCATTCTCGCCCATTTTACGAGTCCCATTCCTCACGCATACGACTTACTTCTTCTTGTAGTTCTTTGGCCCGTTCAGGGGTCAGAACCCCTGCAGATTCAAGAATATCATCAATCGAATAATCGTCTTCCAACTCGATGGTTTCGTTATCCAGATCAATGGTTACTCTACGATCCGTTATGTTTAACTTGGCTAGCAAAAACTTGAATTGTTCAGCCGTTTCCTTATCCAGCTTTT
>Ga0310828_1001227_pt1 | contig 16277 bp, 12 predicted proteins | sample WT_ome_3_FD_202242 | JGI IMG/M metagenome (GOLD analysis project Ga0310828, IMG submission 202242) | Sorghum-adapted microbial communities enriched on wild type (WT) sorghum from Joint BioEnergy Institute, Emeryville, California, United... ... | reverse complement strand
TTCGATGAGCGGATCGCGCAGGTGCGTCGGGACAAGGAGTCCGCGATCGATGCGCAGGACTTCGAGCGGGCCGCGCAGTTGCGGGATCGGGAGAAGCAGCTGCTGGGTCAGAAGGCGCAGCGGGAGAAGGAGTGGAAGGCCGGCGACCTGGATGTGGTGTCCGAGGTCGATGATGAGCAGATCGCCGAGGTGTTGGCGAACTGGACCGGTATTCCGGTGTACAAGCTGACCGAGGAGGAGACCTCGCGGCTGCTGCGCATGGAGGACGAGCTGCACAAGCGGGTCGTTGGGCAGGAGGACGCGGTCAAGGCGGTGTCCAAGGCGATCCGGCGCACCCGGGCCGGGTTGAAGGACCCAAAGCGTCCCTCGGGTTCGTTCATCTTCGCCGGCCCGTCCGGTGTGGGGAAGACCGAGCTGTCCAAGGCGCTGGCGGAGTTCCTGTTCGGTAGCGAGGACGCGCTGATCCAGTTGGACATGTCCGAGTTCCACGACCGGTACACGGTGTCGCGGCTGGTGGGTGCCCCGCCCGGCTATGTCGGGTACGACGAGGGTGGTCAGTTGACGGAGAAGGTGCGTCGGCGGCCGTTCTCGGTGGTGCTGTTCGACGAGATCGAGAAGGCGCACCCGGATGTGTTCAACACGCTGCTGCAGATCCTGGAGGACGGGCGGCTCACCGATGGTCAGGGCCGGATCGTGGACTTCAAGAACACGGTGATCATCCTGACCACGAACCTGGGTACCCGGGATGTGGCCAAGGCGGTGTCGTTGGGCTTCCAGGCCTCGGAGGATTCCGAGTCCAACTACGAGCGGATGAAGCAGAAGGTCAACGACGAGCTCAAGCAGCACTTCCGGCCGGAGTTTTTGAACCGGATCGATGACACCATCGTGTTCCACCAGCTGTTGGAGGAGGAGATCCTGCAGATCGTGGACATCATGATCAGCCGGATCGAGGCCCAGCTGCGGAACAAGGACATGGGTCTGGAACTGACCGCCAACGCCAAGCGGTACCTGGCGAAGAAGGGCTTCGACCCGGTGCTGGGTGCCCGGCCGCTGCGGCGGACCATCCAGCGGGAGATCGAGGACAACCTGTCCGAGCGGATCCTGTTCAACGAGCTGCGGCCCGGCCAGATCGTGGTCACCGACTGCGAGGGCGACCCCACCGATGTGGACAAGTCCAAGCTGGTGTTCCGCGGCGCGGAGAAACCGGTCCCGGTACCCGACAGCCTCGCCAGCGGATGGGCGGCGGCGCCGTGACCGGCGTGCGGGAGCCGGCCGTCGGGCGGCCGGCCGCCGGCTCCTTCCGACCCACACTGAGGTTCCTCGGGCCGGTCGACGGCCGCGACCCGGCCGGCCCGTACGCGATCCGGACCGGGCAGGTGCTTCGGCTGCTGACCCGCCAGCTGTTCGCCTACCCGGTCGCGCCGGCCGCCGGCGCGGCCGGCCACCGGCCGGTGCCCGACGTGGCGGCCGAGATGCCGACGGCGGCCAACGGCGGCATCGGCGACGGTGGGCGCACCTACCGGATCCGGCTTCGAGCCGGCGTCCGGTGGAGCGCCCAGCTGGTGCGGGGTGTGGTCGCCGGGGACTTCGTGCGTGGGCTGAAGCGGACCGCCCACCCGGCCGCCGCGGCCGTGCGGCCGGCCCTCGCCGCGGTCGTCGAGGGCATGGCGGAGTACTACGCGGCCTACGACGAGGCCTTCCCGGACGGGGTTCCGCACGCTCCGGCGCTGGCCCAGTTCATTCGCTTCAACCAGATCGAGGGCGTCCGCGCCGAGTCCGACACCGTGCTCGCCCTGCGGCTGCGCGAGCCAGCCAACGACCTGGTCGACATCCTCGCCACCGGATATACGGCTGCGGCGGGACGCGAGTACGACTACCACCTGCCCGACAGCCCGGAACTGCACGGCAGCGTCCCGTCCGCCGGCCCGTACCGCCTGGCCCGCCGGATCCGCGCGGGCGGCGACCTGGTGCTGGAGCCGAACCCGGTCTGGGATCCGGCCACCGACCCGGTGCGAACGCGACCGGCGACGCGGATCGACATCGTGCGCGACGCGGCCGGAGCCAGCCTCGATCCGGCCTGGTCGTTCGGGGTGGCGTCGTGGTCCGCGGCGGGTTCACCGCCGGTGACGTACGGCGTCAGCCTGAGCCCGTACCTGACATTCCATCCGGCCGCTGGCCGGCCGTCCGTTCACCTCGCGGTCCGGCGCGCCGTGGCCTGCGCCGTGGACCGGGCCGCCGTGGCCGCGGCGGTGGTGGCGGCCGGCGCCCGGCACGCCACCGCGCAGTTCGGCCTGCTGCCACCGGGAAACCCGGGAGCGGGCGACCGTCCACACTGGCTGGACGTGCCGGAGAGCGGCGATCCGGGGTATGCTCGCCGGCTGCTCGCCGAGGCCGGCTGGGCCGAGGGGGTGCGCCTGGTCGTCGCCACGCCACCGGGCGGTCAGTGCGCGCCCGTCCTCGCCGCGCTCATGGCCAGCCTGACCCGGGCGAACATCACCCTCGTCCCGGCGGTCGATGGCCCGGCCGACCTGACCATGGCGGAGTGGTCACCACGGTGGGCCGGCAACACCGGGCGGGACCTGCTGGATCGGCTCTCCTGCCCGAATGGCGTGCCCGCCAGCCGCGGCGGTCTGCGGGTGGAAGCGGTGGACCTGGCCCGCCGGGCGCTGCGCGAGGGTGACTCGCGCACCGCCGGCGAGCTTTGGCGCCGCTTCGACGTCGCGGCGATGGACGACGCGTGGGTCGTGCCGGTCGCCGCGGCCGCCTGGCCGCGCACCGTCGCGGACAGCGTGGCCAGTGGCTCCGCCCGCTGGCGCGGCGCCTGACCGCCGCGGCTGCCGCGGGCCGCCCGACGGCTGCTGTCCATCCGCCGTGACGGCGCGGGTTCTGCCCATCCGCCGCGGCGGTGTGGGCTGCTGTCCGTCACGGCGGTGTGGGCTGCGGTCCGTCCGTCACGGCGGTGTGGGCTGCTGTCCAGCCGCCACGGCGCGGCGGTCACCTCGCGGCGAAGAGGGCGCGCGTCAGCGTCGGCTTCGCCGCCTCCTGGAAGTCCACGTCCGGGTCCAGGTCCCGCACGGTGCCCTCGATGACGAGTAACGACAGCAGCGGAAAGACCAGCTCGGGTGAGGCCGCCACGCCGTGGTTGCGCTGCAGGTCGAACAGTTCGGCGGCGAACGCGATCAGGCTGAACTCCTTGGCGGACGTACGGTGGCTGCGCGCGACCAGGTCCGCGACGCCGGCGGTGAACGACGCGACGTCCGCGTCCGGCCCGATGCCGAGCGAACTCTGGATGACGATGGACGCGCAGCGCTCGCCGCGCCCGAGCGACATGTTGAGGAAGAACTCGGCGAACAGCAGGCGCATCTTCTCCGTCAGCTGCACGCTGAAGCCCGCGTCCAGCACGATGACCTGGCCGCGTTCGGTGAAGTACAGGTTTCCCGGGTGCAGGTCGCAGTGGACGAAGCCGTTGATGAACAGCATCTGGTAGACCACGTTGAGGGTGGCGACCGCGAACGCGCGCCGGGCGGCGGGGGAGCAGCGTTCACTCGCGGTCAGGTCAAGGTCCGGCACGAAGTCCATGACGATGGCGGTGGGCCGGCACGCCCCGGGGTGCACGCGGGGCACGCGCACGCGAGGGACCACTGCCAGCTCCTCGCGCAGCCGGTCGAGGTTGGCGGCCTCGCGGGTGAAGTCCAACTGCCCGAGCACCGAGTCGCAGAGGTTGCCGACCACGTCCTCCACCGGTACGCCGCGGAACATCGGCAGCTTCGCGACCAGCCGGGAGCCGCGTCGGATGAGGTCGAGATCGGCGCGCATCCTGCCAGCGATCCCGGGGCGCTGGAGCTTGACCGCCACTTCGCTGCCGTCGGCGAGCTCCGCCCGGTAGACCGAGGCCACACTGCCACTGGCCACCGGTTGCGGGTCTACAGCGGAGAAGATCTCGTCGACGAGGTCGCCGTAGGCCAGGCGGAGCGCCTCGCGACCCTCGGCCGGGCTGAGCGGTGGCACCGCGTCCTGCAGGACGGACAGCTCGTCGCACAAGTAGGGCGGTACCACGTCACGGCGGGTACCGAGCACCTGCGCCGCCTTGATGAACGTGGGCCCGAGGCGCACCACCATGCGGGCCACCCGGCGGGCGAAGTAGCGGCGGCCGGCCGGCCGGCCGCGCGCCAGCGCGACCGCGACGGCGCCGGCCATGCCGGCCGCCATTGCTACCACGACTACCGTGGACACCACAAGGGTGCGGCGGGCGAGCGCGAGCCTGCCGGGCCGGGCCTCGTCGACTGTGGTTGGCCGGGGAGCCTGGTCGATCGTCGTCATACCGGAGTTCCTTCCCGTCCCCCTGCGTCAGCCGGCCCGGCGCCGGCCCGTGTCACGTCGGGCTCACCATCCCGGGCACGTCCAGCGCGCGCAGCCCGATGTTCGCCGCGTCGCAGTACCACAACCGCAGCCCGTCCCAGGTGAGGGCGGTCGGCCGGCCAAACACGTGGATGCTCAGCACGACGCGCCCGGCCAGCGTGTCGTACACCGTGATGGCCTCGCCCAGCCCGTCGGTGTAGGCCAGGTACCGGTCGGTGACCGTCACGCCGTTGATGCCCAGTGGCGCCGGCATCCGCAGCCGCAGGCCGAAGTCGCTGGTGGCGCGAAGCTCCAGGCAGTCGCGGTACCCCACCCAGATCCCGTCCCGGCCGGCCTCCATCCCGGTGATGACCGAGCCCGGACGGGGGTTGGTCGCCACGCGGACGTGGGTACCGGAGAACCGGTCCACCATCCACAAGTGGCACTCCGGCCCGGCCACGTAGATGAGGTTGCCGGCCACCGTGGTCAGGCCCGCCCGCAGGTCCGGGCAGATGACCGGGTCACCCGATTCGCCGGTGCGCGGGTCGACCGGCACCACCCTGGACCGGGCCGGATCGGCGTACCAGAGGGCGTCGCCGAACCAGGTGAGGCCGGCGAGCGCCCCGGCATCGACCGACAGGTCCCGGACCGAACCGGCGGTGTAGATGATCATGATCCGGTACCCCGGCTCAGTCGGCAGTCCAGGCGCCAGTCGGTGACGACGCGGTCGGCCCGGCCATCCGGCTTGCGTACCCGCACCCGCACCACGTCACCGGCGGCGACCTGGGTGTGCCGCAGTGGCCACACCCAGACCGCCCAGTTGCAGCCCGGATACGAGGGCAGGTTGGTCAGCCGGATGCCGGGCGCGAGGGTGGCCTCGAAATAGCCGAGGATCGCGTGCAGGCGACCGGGCCGCGTCAGTGGCAGCGTGAGTACCCGTTCGGGTTTGATCGCCAGGTCGCCCGTGGCGGTGTCGGTGAGGGCCTGCGCCGCGCCCAGCAGGATCGGTTCGCGGGTGAAGAAGTGGAGGTGGGCGGCGGGTTCGACGAGCTGCTGCACCACGTCCAGGCGCATGTCCAGGAAGCCGTCCTGCCAGATGCCCCAGCCCTCGCCGTCCAGTTCGGCCGGGGCGAGCCGGGTCACCATGCGTTCGGGGATGACCACGCCGCCGGGGCGCAGGTGGCGTCGGGCCACCGCGCGCACCACCCGAGCCATGTCCTCCTCCGGGCCGAGGTTGCCCATCAGCTCGGCCACCACCACGTCGACCTTCCCGGGCAGCCGCGCCAGGCGGGCATCGCCGGCGACGAGCGTGACCCGGTCGGCCCAGCCGTTCGCCGCGATGAGGTGACTGGCGACCGCGACCAGCTCAGGATCCGCTTCAATCGCATATACGTGTTCGGCTCCATGTCGGAGCGCGAGAGCGGTCAGCGCCAGCGTGCCGGCGCCCACGTCGGCGACCACCGCGCCAGGCCGTACGACGGCCGCCAACGCCTTGTCGTACGCGGCAATCCGAGGTCTGTCGCCGAGCATCGCCTGATGCATCAGCAGGCGGCGTTGGTCCACGCAGACACCTCCTGCCGTCCCGTTAACGACCCCTCAATACTAAGAAATCAGATAGTACTCGGCAAGCTTCGGGGCGCGGGCGTCGAGACAGTCACAACCGTTCCGGCAGGACCGCACGGTCAGCGCGCGGTCGGCGTACCCGAAACGGTCCAGCATCTCCCGAGCCAGCGCCCGTACCGTCGCGAGCATGCGGTACCGCCGGCCGCCCGTGCCGTCATACACCTCGAGGACGGACTTGTCCACGAGGCGATCCAGCAGGTAGGGCATGTTCCACTGCTCGCCGGCGATCTCGCGCGCCACCGCCGCGGCGGCCTCGGCGCAGAAGTCCTCGGCCAGGGCGCCCAGCGACGCGAAGCAGCGCTGTTCGGTGGCGTCGAGCAGCGCGAAGCTGCGGTACATCGCCGCGCGCAACGAGCCGTGGTGGCTGGGCCCGCCGCGCCGCGTCGGCCGGATCTCGCGCAGCGGATCGGCCAGCCGCGCCACCAGCTCAGGCAGCGTATCGGTGCGCATGCACGCGGCCGCCAGCTCGATGGCGAGCGGCAGCCCGTCCAGCTGGCGGCAGATCGTCGCCACCATCTCCCAAGTGGACGGACCCAGTCGGAAGCCGGGCCGAACCTGCGCCGCCCGCCGGGCGAACAGCTGCAGCGCTGGTTCCGGCGGCCGCCCCGCCGGGTCCGCCGGGATTTCGGCGTCGACCGCCAGGGGGCGTACCTGGTAGACCGCCTCGTACGGCATGCCGAGCAGTTCGCGAGAGGTGACCAGGACGACGACGCCGGGATTCGCGCGCAGCGTGTCGTCGATGAGGGCCGCGGTGTCGTCCAGCGCCAGCTCGGTGTCGTCGAGGACGAGCAACAGCTGGTGGCCGTCGAGATACTCGGTGAGCATCCAGGGTTCGCAGTCGCGCGACCGGGGCAGCCCGAACGCGTGTGCGCACGCCCGCAGCACGTCCTGCCGGGTCCGCGCGGTGGACAGGTCCACGACGATGACCCCGTCGGAGTACCTGTGCCGCGTGGCGTCGGCGACGGTGAGCGCGAGAGCGCTCTTGCCGACGCCGGGCGGCCCGGTCAGGGTGACCATCCGGTGGCGGTCGAGCAGCCGTACCAGCTGCCGGGTGTCCTCGGCCCGGCCGAGCAGACCGTCGATGACCGGGCCGCGCCCTCGCCAGGTCCGGTCCGGCGCCGAACCGCTCTCCACCGCGCCACCCACCGAGCCGCTGCCATCGAGCACCTCCCGGTAGGCGGCTTCCAGCTCGGGGCTGGGGTCCACCCCAAGTTCGACCTGCAGCCGCCCGCGCAGCACGGCGTAGCGTTCCATGGCCACCACCCGCTGGCCGGTGCGGGCGAGTGTCTGCAGGCACCGCGCCTGCACCATCTCGTTGAGCGGCTCCATCTCGGAGAGCCGTTCGGCAACGGACAGGACGGATGTGGCGCGGCCGGTCTCCAGGCCGAGGCTGATGTAATCCAGCGTCGCGTTGATGAGCTCCTGCCGGATGAGCCGGACCTCGTCCCGCTGCGGCAGTAGCGCGAAGAGGTCCTCCAGCTGCGGATCCTCCCACTTCGCCAGGGCCTGGCCGAGCATCAGGAACGCGTGCTCTGGCTGCTTGGACTCGCGCAGCACCGTGGCCTGGTGGGCGAGGTGGCGGAAGGCCTGCAGGTCGATGCGCTGCTCGGCGATGGTCAGGCGGTATCCCCCCGGCACCGAGCCGATGACGTTCGTGCGTTGCCGGCGCGGCATCCCGGAATCCAACGCCTGCCGGAGCCGCGCGACGTACGTGTGCACCAGATGCGAGGCGCTCGATGGTGGTTTTCCTTCCCACAGTGCCGCGGTCACTTCGGCCAGGCTCACCGGATGCCCGGGCTGCAGCGCGAGCAGCGCGAGCACCGCACGCTGTTTCGGCGGCCCCAACTCGATTTCGACGTCACCCAGGGTCGCGCGTACCCGACCGAGGATCTGGATGGCTAGCAACGATTCCGACCCAATCACGTGGCCCCCCAATGCTCGCCGCGGTTTGGGCTCCTACCCGTTGCATGCACATCTTACCGTGCAGATACGTCAATCAGTAACCAAGGCGAGTCAAATCCGTGACCGATGCGCATGTGAAGCAAGAAGCTTCAAGTCGGCGTCAAGACGCCGGCCGTACCGTGAACGAGGCAGTGGCCTTCGCAAGCATCCGGGGTGCACATGGGCATTCGGTATCGCTCGGCACGGAAAGCGCCGTGACCGTCGGCATCCTGGGCCGCGGCCGGATGGGGACCGCGCTCGCGACAGCGATAACCGCATCCGACGAACGCGTGGTGCTGGCCGGGCGGGCTCCAGCCTCCGATGTGGATATTGTCGTACGCCAGGCAGACATGCTCATCCTCGCCCTGCCGTTCCACGCCGCGCTGGACCTGGTCGGCGAGGGCAGGCTCGGTGCCGGTCGGGGCCGGACGCTCGTCGACGCCACGAATCCGTACCTGAGCGGACGGCACCCGCGCGCAGGGGAGTCGGGCGGGCAGTTGCTCGCCTCCGGACTGCCGGACTGGCACGTGGTGAAGGCATTGAACACCGTTCCGGCGGACATGCTCGCGCGGCCGGTGCTCGACGACCGCCCGGTGACGGTACCGGTGGCCGGGGATGACCCCGGCGCGAAGGCGGCGGTCTTCGGGCTGGTGCGGCGGCTCGGCTTCGCTCCGGTCGACGCGGGTGGCATCCAGCACGCCGGCGAACTGGAGGCGCTGGCGTACCTGCTCGTGACGATCAGCGCTCAGCACCGCCTGGCCGGCCGGGTCGGGTTCCAGCTCGCCGTGGCCGAGCCGATCCCGGCCAGCCTGCCGGTGCGGTGAGCCTCAGGCGGCCCGCACCGGCTCGGCCTGCGCCGGCGCGGCCGGTTCTGGGCCCAGCCCCAGCAGGTACAGGCAGCGCGGGACCGCGGACGCCGAACCGGATGTGGTCACCGCGCCGCTGACCACCGCCTCGATGGGGTCGAGCACGCCGGCACCGAGGTCGAAGAAGGTGTGTTCGTCGGTGGAGATCCGCAGCACCGGATCGGTGGCCGGCCCGTGCCCGATGGACACCCGCCCGTCCGCCGCCGTGACGTGGAAGACTTCACCGGCCACGTCGAACTCGTACGTCTCGTCGGCCTTGACGCGCTCTGGGTCGACCATCGCCTCGATCGCCAGTGCCGCCCACCATGGCCGGGTCACCGAGGCGCGCCCACCCCGATGCTCCCGGTGCGCGGCCAGACCGAACCGGGCCAGCGCGAGCACCGGCTCGCGCAGCTTCATGCCCAGCTCGGTGAGGGCGTAGCCGCCGGTGCGTCGCCCCGCGTCAAGGGGCCGGATGACGCCGGCCTCGGTGAGCATGGCGAGCCGGTCGGCGAGCAGGTTCGTGCCGATGCCCGGCAGCGCGTCGAGCAGGTCACGGTAGCGCCGCGGGCGTGCCAGCAACTCGCGCACGATCAGCAGGGTCCACCGCTCGCCGACGATGTCCAGCGCGAAGGCCAGCCCGCACTGCTGGTCGTACGTGCGTCGGTCCCGTTGCTCCTTCACGGGGCACATCCTTCACCGCTTGCCGCCGGGTCCCTCCCGGCTGGCCGCTCTTTACGAAGGAATAGTACGCCGTGCGCGCTCGATTGTCCCGGCGGCACGCGTGCGACGCCGGATGGTCTTTCCGCCGATGATCAAGAGGGTGATCGCGTTGGCGCCGAGCACGACCATCGTCAAGGGGTCTAAGCTGCCATTATGTACGTGTGTCGAAGAATCGGAGGTGATCTCAGGTGCGGCGGCGGGCGCCGCCGAGGTTACCCGGAAGGTGAGCTGGCCGGTCAGGTCGCCGTGGTCGACCAGCCTCACGTGATATGCGACTTGGTAGTACCCCGGCTGGCCGATCATGATGGGCAGCTCTACCGAGCCGTCCTCGACCTGCGGGGAGCCCGCGGCGACACCGGCCCCCCGGGCGTTCAGGACGGCTACGTGCGCGACATTCGGATCGACGTCGCCGCCGAACGTCAGCCGGACGCTCGACGGGGGCCGCTCCAGTACCGCCCCATCCGTCGGCGTCGCCCCGACCAGTCCGGTCGCCGGGCGCGCGAACAGCGCCATCACGACACCGACCGCCACGGCGAGCCCGGCCGCCATCGAGACCAGCGGTACCCATCGGCGCATCACACCGGTGCGCTCGCCGCCGCTACCGCTCGCACCGCGCAGGTGCAACGGACGTATCCGGCGTTCGCGGTGCGGTGCAGGTACATCCCCACGACCATCGGCAGGAACACCGCGGCGTTGTAGAACAGATGCAGTTCCACCCGCGGCACGATCAGCTGGATGATGCTGGTCGGGGCCGCCTTGCCGAACAGGTACGCGTCCGCCTGTGCCTGGACCAGAAGGAGCAGGTGCTCGAAGTGGTGCCAGACCTGGATACCCAGCGCGACCAGCCACCAGGTACGGGCGGTGCCGGCGAAGGCGTGCCGCAGTGACCAGAGGCCGACCAGCATGACCAGCGCGTAGCCGTAGTGCAGCCACTCCTGCTTGACCAGCCAGGGGAACCATATGCCGAGCACACCGCGCGCGTCGGGCACGGACCAGTTGAGCGCGTAGATCTGGACCGCCTGCGCGACGTGCTCGGCCCAATGCGCCAGGACGATCAGGAAGAAGACGGCGAGGGCCGGCCGGTGCCAGGTCCCGTTGAGCCGGTCGACGAGGCCGGACGTGGACGGTTGCTCGTTCGTGCGGTGAACTGTCATGGCACACCCAAAGGAGTGAAGGAGCGCATCTGTGCATACGGTAGGGCCGCAACGGCCCGTCACCGTCTTCCAGATTGCGTACTTCGCGGGTCCAGTTCGTGCCGCAGCGCGGCGATGTGGTCCGGCCGGGTACCGCAGCAGCCGCCCACGATCCGCAGACCGTACTCCTCGCGCCAGCGCCGGCACAGTGCGGCGAACGCCGCTGGGCCCATCACCGCGGGCAGGGGCCGGTCCACCGGCGTGGCCGGCGGCAGGCCGGCCCGGTCCTCCAGGTTGGGGTAGGCCCCGATCGGTACCTCCACCACGTCGCGGAGCCGGTCCAGCGCCGGGCCGGTGTCCGCCGGCGTGGTGCAGTTGACCAGGACGGCCTCGGCGCCGGCGGCCACCGCCGCGACCGCGGCGTCGGCAATGTCCTCTCCGGACAGTAGCCGTGCGTCGCGGGTACAGACGAAACTGACCCATGCGGAGGTACCGGTCTCACGCGCGGCGGCGACCGCGGCGACCGCCTCCCGCGTGGTGTTCATCGTCTCCACCAGGATCAGGTCGACGCGCGCGGCGGCGAGCCGGTCGGCCAGCCAGCGGTGTTCGCGGCGCAGCGCGGCGTCGTCGGGCACCAGCTCGGGCCGGTAGCAGTCCTCCACCGGCGCGAGCGAGGCCGCGACGAGCGCCTCGGTCCCGGCCGCGGCGGCGCGCGCGAGCGACACGGCCGAGGCCACCATCGCCGCCGCGCCGCGGTCGTCGAGCCCTGCCCGGTGCAGCGCACGCAGGTTGCAGCGGAACGTGTTCGCGGTCAGCACCGTGGCACCCGCGCGCAGGTACGCGGCGTGGATGCGGCGGAGCATGGCCTGGCCGTCCACCGAGCGCAGCGCGGCAGAGGCCCACCACGGATCGCGTACCGGGAACCCGCGCCGCTGGAGCTCCGTGGCCAAGCCGCCGTCGAGGATGCGCATGTCTCGATCGTAGGATGGCAGCATGTCGCGTCCGGCACGCTCGACCGGGCCCGCAGGGGCACGTCCGGTCCGAATGCACACCGAAGCGCCCGGCAGCGGTCGCCGGCTCGGCGCTGGAGCCGACGATGGTGTGGCTTCGGGCGCGTGGCGGGTGGTGGGGGAGACCGTCTACCCCAAGGGCGACAATCCACTGGGCAATCCCTTCTACGGGTACCGGACGACCGATCTCGTGCTCCCGGACGGCCGCTCCGCGCGGTATCACGGCATCCTTGTCGGGGACGTGGTGTTCGCCGTGCCGATGGAGGAGGACCTCACCACGCACCTGATAAGACAGCCGCGCCCGAACGCGCGGGCGCCGCTCGCGGCCGACGTGCCCGCGTACCTGGAACTGCCGGGAGGCAGCGTGCACCCGGGGCTCGGGTTGGCCGCCTCGGTAGACCGCGAGATGTGCCAGGAGATCGGACTGCGGGCGCGCACCATCGAACAGATCGGCGTGTTGATGACGTCCGTCGGGGTGTCGGAGGAGCGGGACACCATCTTCCTCGCCACCGACCTCTATTCGGCTGGCGACGATGACCACGACGAGCCGACCGAGCAGAGCATCGAGCTGGTCAGCGAGCCGTTCGGTCGGCTCTACGACCAGGTCCGGACCGGCGCCGTACCGGTCTCCGCCCAGACGCTCGCCTCGCTCACCCTGGTCGCGGCGCGGCTCTGATCGGACAACCATGCCCTCGACGCCACCTCCGCCCGAAGTGGACAGATTCCTGATGGCTCTGCCAAAGGTCGAACTCCATGTCCACCTTGAAGGCTCGGTGAGACCGTCCACGTTCCTGAAGCTGGCGCGCAAGAACGGACTGGATGTCCGTTGCCGGACCGAACGGGACGTGGTGGCGTTGTTCCGCTTCCGGGACTTCGCCCACTTCGCACAACTCTACGACTACTGCACGTCGCTCTTCCGGGACCCCGAAGACTTCGAGCTGGCCGTCACCGAACTTGGTAGCTATGCCGCACAGCAGGGGGTCCGCTACCTGGAGGTCACCTTCACCGCCGGGACCCACTTCCGAAGCAGGGGCATCCCGTTCGATGAACAGATCGACGCACTGGCCACCGGGGCGGCCAAGGCCCGCCGGGACACGGGGATCGAGATACGGTTCATTGTGGACCATGTTCGTGGACTGTCAATCGAGGACTGTTATCAGACGGCACAGTGGTGTGCCGACGGGCGGGACCAGGGCGTCGTCGCGCTCGGCCTAGGCGGCATCGAGGCAGGGCGTCCCGCATCCCAGTACGACAAAGCCATCCGTTGGGCGGCGGAGCGGGGTGTGCCGTTCGTGCCCCATGCTGGCGAAGCCGCCGGCCCGGAGAGCATCTGGGATGCGCTGCAGTACTCGCCGCCCCGACTGGGACACGGATTCCGGGCCATCGAGGACGTCGAGCTGATGGAGCACCTCAAGGCGAACGACGTACTCCTTGAGATCTGCCCGACGAGCAACGTCCGCACGGGTACCGTGCCGTCGCTGGAGGAGCATCCCGTCCGTCGACTGTGGGACTTCGGCATACCGCTGAACCTGAACTCCGACGACCCGTCGATGTTCAACACCGACGTGCTGAACGAGTACCGCATCGCGATCTCTACATTCGGCTTCACCCCGGCGGAGCTCGCTCGGATGGGGTTCATGGGCATCCGGGCGGCACTGGTCGACGAGCCCGAGCGCGCACGCCTGACCGACCTGTTCACCGGTGAGCTGCGCAGGCTGGGGATCACCGTCGACCCCCGGTCCGGTGAGCCGTCGTCCGGCGTGCCGGGACCATCGCCCGAGCCGCCTTCCGCACGGCGCGGGTGATGAACCGACCTGCGGCTCCGGTTTGGGACCGGGTACACCAGGAGTGTCGGGTGCGACACCCAATGACATCTGTCGACATCTGGTGTTAACGATGTAACGCGCGCTTGTCCTCGGGTCCTTCCTCGACTTGGCGGTGTCTGTCGCGCGGAAGCGCTTCCACCAGTGGCGGAACGGGGGACCCCGAGACATAGACCATCTCGGTAGATTCCCGGTGGATTCCGGTACGACGGGCAGGGCGCACTCGTATGCCCTGCCCGTTCATCGGCAGCGAGGGGTGGATCATCGATGGATGTCGAGTTCCGGATCCTGGGACCGCTCGAGGTGTGGGCGGGTGGTTCCCTGGTGAAGCTGCGCGGCCCGCGGCAGGAGCGCTGCCTGGCGGCGCTGTTGTTGGAGCCGCGGCGGCTGGTGACGCTCGACCTGCTCATCGACGCGGTGTGGGATGGGCGCCCACCCTCGACGGCGCGCCGTCAGGTGCAGGATCTGGTGAGCGGCCTGCGGCGGACGCTGGTCGATCGCACCGGGCGTACCCAACTGATCACGACGGGCCGGACGGGTTACGTCCTTCATGTGGACCCCGCCGAGCTGGACGCGCTGCGGTTCGAGCAGCTCGTGACCGCCGGGCGGGATGACGCCGCGGCCGATCCCCGCGGTTCGGCGGCCGCGTTGCGGTCGGCGCTGACCCTGTTCCGGGGGGCCACGCTCGCGGGGATCAGCAGCCGGGCGCTGCAGCCGGCGACGGCGCGGTGGGAGGAGCTGCGTCTCACGGTGTGGGAGGACTGGCTCGCGCTCGAGGTGGAGCTGGGCAACCACGGGGTGGCGCTGGGCGAGCTGCGCGGTTTGGTGGATCAGCATCCGCTGCGGGAGCGACCGGTGCAGCTGTTGATGCGGACGCTGTACGCGACTGGCCGGCCGGCCGAGGCGTTGGATGTCTACCGTCAGTTCCGGGCACGGTTGGCGGATGAGGTCGGGCTTGACCCCAGTCCCGACCTGCAGGAGCTGCAGCGTGCAATCCTCGCCGGTGATACCGACGTCGCTCGGCCGCCGGCCGCGGCGAACCAGGCGACGCTCTCGGCCGCCTTGGCGCCGGCCACGCCGGTGCCGGCGCACCTGCCGCCGGATGTGCGGGGATTCGCTGGGCGGGTCCGGGAACTGGAGGTGCTGGACGCGGCCGCGTTCGACCGTGGTGAGCAGCCGACCGCGGTGGTGATCGCCGCGGTCGCGGGCACCGCGGGTATCGGCAAGACAGCGTTGGCAGTGCACTGGGCGCACCGGGTGGCGGATCACTTCCCGGATGGCCAGCTGTACGTAAATTTGCGCGGCTTCGACCCGTCCGGCGTGGTGATGGATCCGGCCGACGCGGTCCGGATCCTGCTGGAGGAGCTCCGTGTCCCGGTGTCGCTGATACCCACGACCCTGGAGGCCCAGGTCGGGTTGTACCGGAGCCTGCTGGCGGACAAGCGCATGTTGGTGGTGTTGGACAACGCGCGCGACGCTGACCAGGTGCGGCCGTTGCTGCCCGGCGCGCCGGGCAGCGTGGCGGTGGTGACCAGCCGCGACCAGTTGACCAGTCTGGTGGCGGTGGAGGGCGCACACCGGATCACGCTCGACCTGCTGACCGATGTGGAGGCCCGGCACCTGCTGGCCCGCCGGCTCGGTCGGCAGGCGGTGGAGGCCGAGGCCGAGGCGGTTGACGACATCATCGAGTCGTGTGAGCGGCTTCCGTTGGCGTTGGCGATCGTCGCGGCACACGCCGCCGGCCGCCCAGACTTCCGGATCGCGGACCTGGCCGACCAGCTCCGGCGCACACGCGGCAGTCTCGACGCGTTCAGCGTGGGGGATCCGCGGATCGACCTGCGGGCGGTGTACTCGTGGTCATACGAGTCGTTGAGCCCAACGGCGGCCCGGATGTTCCGGCTGTTGGGTCTACACGCCGGGCCGGACTTTTCGGTGCCGGCGGTGGCCAGCCTGGCCGGGGTGCCGGTCGACCGGGCGCGGCGGGCGCTGGCCGAGCTGACCCGGGCGAACCTGGTGGTCAGCCAACGGTTCGGCCGGTTCACCCTGCATGACCTGCTGTGGGCGTACGCGGCCGAACTGGTGTGCGACACCGACAGCGCGACCGAGCGCGCCGCGGCGCAGCGGCGGCTGCTCGACCATTACCTGCACACCGCCTACGCTGCCACGATGCTCCTGCGACCCGGGCGTACCCTGGCCAACCTGGCGGATCGGAGCGCCGACGTCGTACCGGAGGAGCTGACCAGCCGGGACGAGGCGCAGGCCTGGTTCGCCGCCGAGCGTGAGGTACTGGTGGCGAGCGTGCGCCGGGCCGCGCAGCAGGGCTACGCCACCCACGCCTGGCAGCTGGTCTGGGCGCTGGGGGACATTCTCGAATGGCGCGGTCACTGGCGTGAGTTGGCCGCGGCGGCGCGGGTCGCGCTGGAGGCGACCGTGGCGCTGGGGGATCGCGAGGGGCAGGCGGAGACCCACAACGAAATGGCTCGGGCCCTGTGGCGGCTGGGCGAGCACGACCTGGCACACGCGCACGTCGAGCGGGCGGCCGCGCTCTTCGGCGAGATCGGCGACCGGGCGCGCCAGTCGGTGATGCTGCGCAACATGGGCACCCTGTACTACCAGCAGGGCCGGAATCAGGAGGCGCTGGCCTGCACCGAGCGCGCCATCGAGCTGATGCCCGCGGACATCCGGACCGCGGAGCGGGCGTACATGCTCAACGCACTCGGTTGGCTGCACGCCCAGCTGGGCAACTACGAGCTGGCTCGCACGTACTGCGAGCAGGCGTTGGCGGTCCAGGAGATGGTCGACGACGCGGCCTTCCTGGGCGTCATCATGGACAGCCTCGGT
>Ga0310828_1001226_pt1 | contig 16289 bp, 17 predicted proteins | sample WT_ome_3_FD_202242 | JGI IMG/M metagenome (GOLD analysis project Ga0310828, IMG submission 202242) | Sorghum-adapted microbial communities enriched on wild type (WT) sorghum from Joint BioEnergy Institute, Emeryville, California, United... ... | reverse complement strand
TCCTGCCGGTCAAAATCCTGTCCGGGGTGGACACCCAGAAGGGCATCCGGTGGGCGGCCGACCACGGCGCGCAGGTGATCAACATGTCCATCGCCCACATCCGGATCGGTGAGCACTGCTCCGCCAACCTTCAGTCGGCCATCAACTACGCGATCGAGCGGGACGTCGTGATCGTGGCCGCTGCGGGCAACGAAGGCGACGAAGAGAACGACACCTTGGAGCCCGCCTCGTGCCCGGGCGTGTTAGCCGTGGGCGCGGTCGACCGGTCCGGCCGGCCGTGGGTGAAGACCCAGCGCCAGGACTACGTCGACGTGGCTGCCCCGGGCGCCGACCTGCCGGTGCGGGACTACTACGGCGAATGGACGAAGACCAGCGGCACCAGCAACGCCTCGGCCCTCGTCGCCGGCCTGGCGGCGCTGGTCCGGGCGAAGTTCCCAGACGCCTCGGCGCGGGAGGTGGTCCAGCGGATCATCGCCTCCGCCCGCGATACCGGCCCGCCCGGTCTGGATGACACCACCGGGTACGGCATCGTCGACCCCGTTCGGGCGCTGACCGCGGATGTTCCGCCGGACGCGCCGAACCCGGTGTTCGCCGAGTACGACGCCGAGGTGGAGCGGCGGGAGAAGGCGGAGCAACGCGAGAAGCTGGTCGGGATCCTGCCGTGGGCGATCGGTGGGCTGTGCCTGGCGGGCATCGTCGCGACCGTCGTGATCTTGATTGTGTGGAGCGTTCGGCGGGACCGGCGGGCACGCCAGGCACACCTCGCCGCGGGCGGGTGGGGCAAGCCGTGACGGCGTATCCGCCACCGCCACCACCGCAGGGGCCGAATCCTTCGGCGCCGCCGTACCCGCCGGCAGCGCCATATCCGCCGGGGGCGCCGCATCCGCCCGGAACGCCGCACCCGCCCGGGGGACCACATCCGGCCCAGGCGCCCTATCCGCCCCAGGTGCCGCATCCGCCCGGAGCACCGCATCCGTCCGGGGCACCACATCCGCCGCAGGGCGCCCTCTATCCGCCCCCGCCACCGGCCGGTGGGCGCCCGCACCGGTCGTACACCCGGACCATCGTCATCGTCAGCCTTGTCCTGCTCGTGTGTGGCGGTGGCGCGGTCGCCGGCAGCATCTTCGCCTGGCAGCAGGCCAGGGGCCTCGGCGAGCCGGCACCGACGCCATCGGTCGTTTCGGATGGTCCGATCTACCGGAATCTGCCCAGCGCCTGCTCGATGCCGGCCACGGTGGTACGCAGCCTGGTGCCCAGCGCCGAGGAGACCAACGGAGGGGACCGGAAAGCCAGGCCGGACTCTGACGAGGGCCCCCTCACCCATTGTCAATGGGACATGTCGGTCGCCGAAGGCAAGCGGCGCAAACAGACCCGCACGCTGAAGGTCACCGTCACCGGCTATCTGGACGGCGACCAGCCCGGGGCCGACCGGGCCAAGCAGACGCTCGACAGCACGCTGAACATATTGCGGAGGTACGCCGGCAAGACGGACAGCGGGTTTACGTATGGTGACGTCGAGCGCGTGGACGGCCTGGGCCAGGAGGCGTACCGGCAGGACATCATCACACGCGTGTCCTATACGTATGGCGGCACCCAGATCTGGGTGTTGATCGACAACCTCGTCGTCGAGGTGAGATACGACGGTGCGGACAACTACACCGGTAAGGGTACGGGCAAGCCGATGCCGACCCAGCAGGCCCGCACCGGCGCGGAAACCGCCGCCCGTGAACTCGCCAAGCTCGTGACGTCCTGCGCGGACTGCCGCAATTGACCTTGCGATCGCCGCTTCGCCGGCTGCTCAGTCACACCGTCAGGTTCGCTAGCCGGCGGCCGGCCAGGAGGAGAAGACGGCCAATGCCTCGGCGTCCGACGGCACGGTCAGCACGTTCTCCGCGATGAACCCAGCGAGGTCGGGGTAGTCGGCCGCCGCGCTGCGGAAGGTCTGCGCGGCGGCGTGGGCGTCGTACTCGGTGTGTCGCAGCGCGACGCCGGGACCGAGCAACGCCCAGTGCGCGCCGGCGCGGCCGTACGGCATGCCCACGCTTCCCGGGTTGACGAAGCGACGACGGTCGCCCAGCCGGTCGAACGGCATGTGGGTGTGCCCGAGCACGACCGTCGGCTCCGCGCAGCCGCCGAACGCCTCGCGGTACCGGCTCACTGGTGAATCCACCAACACGATCTCGGTATCGCTGCGGGTGGTCGCGTGGCAGAACCGGACCGGCCCCAGGCCGGTCACCTCCAGCGTGACGGAGAGCGGCAGGTCCGCGATCAGATCGCGGTGGCGGCCGGAGAGCCGCGCGGCGGCGTACTCGGCGGGTAGGCGCGCGATATCGGGCAGATCCTGGTTGATCTTGCCGTCGTACGCGTCGACCAGCTCCCGCTCGCAGTTGCCGTGCACCCAGACCGCCCGGTCGCCCAGACTGGCCAGCCGGTCGAGTGTCTCCGCCGGCATCGGCCCGGTGGCGATGTCGCCGTTGAGCACGATGGCGTCGGCACCAGCCGCCTCAACCTCGGCGAGGACCGCGTCCAGCGCCGGCAGATTGCCATGGATGTCAGCCAGTACCGCGACCCGCATCCGCCGATTCTCGCCGCCGGGCGGCGGCCGGTCTGACGATTTCACCAACGGCTGAACGGATTCGGCCGCCCACCGCGGCCGCCGCACAGCCGAGGACCCCACTGCGGCCGCCGCACAGCCGAGGACCCCACTGCGGCCGCCGCACCGCCGAGGACCCCACAGCGGCCGCCGCACCGCCGAGGACCGCCCCACCGCGGCCGCCACGCAGCCCAGAGCCGGTCTACCGTGGCAGCCGCACAGCCGAGAGCCGGTCTACCGCGACAGGCGCCACAAGCGCTGGCGAGCCCGGGCCCTGGCCGCCCGACGCCGCCGCAGGAAGATGATCGTCCCGGCGGCCGCGGCGGCGGCACTGGCCGCGGTGGCCGCAGCGGCCATCGGCGCCGCCCGGCGGCGCATGCGCTGCGCCTGCTCGGTGGCCTTGTGCGCCCGCTCGGTGGCCTTGTGCGCCAGCTCCTGGGATTGCTGCTGCATCTGGTGTACCCCCGTGATGATCTTCTGCCGCGCCCTGGCCTTCCTCCGGTCGGCCGCCTCCCGGGTGCGGGCCTTCACGTCCGCTTTCCCCGCCAGGGCCTGCATGGTCTCGCCCAGGTCGTCGCGCGTACGCTCGATGTCTTCCCGGATCAGGTCGGTATTGCCGGTGGCGACCGGCCTGGACCCGGTGGGTCGGTTCGTCATCGGTGTGTCCGCCTCTTCAGCTCGTCGATATCTGCCCGGACCGTGCCGACCGTCTCCTTCGGTACCGGCGAGACCCGTTTGACCTGGCTGCGACCGGCGACCGCGAGCAGACCGGCGAGCGCCAGCAGGCCCACCGCCACGATCAACGCGGCGGCCCAGCCGGGCAGCACCAGGTCCAGCGCGAGGCCGACAGTGACCAGCAGTGCGGCCAGCCCGAACAGGGCGATCACACCACTGGTGCCCAGCATGCCAGCCCCGAGGCCGGCCTGCTTGCCTTTGGCGGTCATCTCGGTACGGGCCAGCGCCAACTCGTCGCGCACCAGGCGGGTGATCTGGTCGCCGGCCTGACGGACCAGCTCGGCCGTGGACGCCGAGCCGTCGTGCGACTCGACCGGCGCCCTGCTTCTGGCGTCTGCCATGTCGGTTCATCTCCCCTGCTCGACCGTCACGCACTCATTCCGTGCCCGGATCGGCCAAGCGCTAACCCCTCTCCCCGGCGATCGCCCAGGGCAGGGGCGGAGCGGGGGCGTCAGCTACCCGCGGGATGCGGGGGTTGACCGAGCGGCTGCCACCCGACGTACCACCTCGATGCGGTCCGCGCGCGGCCGGTGCCCCGAGCCAGCGTGCTGGCCCGGGGCACCGTGCTGGCTTCGCGTACCACCGGCCGGTCAGCGCGCGGCAGCGGTCCGGGGCCCGTACCGCTGCGCCGCGCGCGCCCTGGCCTTCGCCGCCTCCACCTCGCGGTCGCGCGGTGGAGCCTTCGTGACCAGGCTGTCCAGCAGGGTCCGGGTGGCCGCCGCGACCGCCCGGACCGCCTCCTCGAACGCCTCCTCGTTAGCCGCGGACGGCCGCGTGGTGCCGCTCACCTTGCGTACGTACTGGAGGGCGGCGGCCTCAATCTCGCTGTCGGTGGCAGGCGGCTCGAAGTTGTGGAGCACCCGTATGTTCCGGCACATGCACCAACCATGCCAGGCCGGACCGGCCGCTCGTCACTCGGCGGGGTAACCCCAGGCCCGGGCGACCTCCTGCAGTGCCGGTGAGAGGTCGATGCCGTCCGGGCGCGGCCGAGCCGGCTGGATCTTGCCGGTCTTGATCCGCTGGGTCCAGTCGCCCAGCCCGGCCTTGATCGGTCCGTGGTCCTGGTCGCCGTAGTCCAGCATCTGCGGCTCCCACTCCACGCCGAGGTACTCGCACACCTGCCGGGTCTCCCGGACCGGATCCTCGACCAGGTCCTCGTAACGCAGCGTGTGCCCACTCAGGGCGCGCCGCGCCTCCTCCACCTTCCGCGCGTACCGCGTCACGCTCTCCATCGTCTCCGCGAGGCTCTGCTTCGGCCGGGCCCGTTGCCACGAATCGACGATCGACGCCGGGTGCCGCAGCAGGAAGATGAACCGCGCGTCCGGCCAGGTCCTGGCGATACGCGGCCACATGAACACATGCCGTGGCGTCTTCTCCACCAGGGTCGGCTTGCCGCTGCGCTGCAGGGCCGCGGAGAGCACCTGGTCCCACAGCATCGTGGTCAGCTCCGCCTCACCGAATCCCAGCGCGGTCATGCTGTCGCGCACGTATTTGTCCCGCATCTGCACGGTCAGCGCGTTGAGATGCAACTCGTGCGGCGCGTACAGCTTGGAATGGCTGTTGAGGATCACGCGCAGCAGCGTCGATCCGGACCGCACCGACGAGAAGATGAAGACCGGGGCCTTCAGCCGCACCGGGTGGCGCCGAGCCAGCCGCGGGATACGCCCGTTGCGTCGCACGAGCTGGTACCCGGTGGCGGTGGTGAAGCGTACGTATGTGCTCTCCATCCAACCCATGGCCGCGGATCTTAAGCAATCGAGCTGAGTTGCGACACTTCGCGCGCCGGGATGTTGCTCGGCACCCCGCCGCCCCTCGCCCGCGCATGATCCTCTGTACGGTGGGTAGCCGACAAATATGCGAGCAGTTGTCTTCCGCGGACCCCGCGAGGTTGCCGTCGAAGAGGTGCCGGATGCCCGGATCGAGCGCCCCACCGACGTCCTCATCAGGGTCACCAGTACCGCCATCTGCGGTTCTGACCTACACATGTACGAGGGCCGGACCCCGATGGAGGCGGGCCGCGTACTCGGCCACGAGAACGTCGGCGAGGTGGTCGAGATCGGCCCGGCGGTGGACCGGATCAAGGTGGGCGATCGGGTCTGCGTGCCGTTCAACGTGGCCTGCGGGTACTGCCGCAACTGCGAACGCGGCGAGACCGCGTACTGCCTGACCACCAACCCGGGGCGGGCCGGCGCGGCCTACGGCTACGCCAACATGGGCCCGTACCGGGGTGGGCAGGCCGAGCTGCTGCGGGTGCCGTACGGCGACGTGAACTGCCTGCGGCTGCCGCCGGACGTGGCGGAGAAGGAGAACGACTACGCGATGCTCGCCGACATCTGGCCGACCGGGTACCACGCCACCGAGCTGGCCGGCGTGCAGGCAGGCGACTCGGTGGCGGTGTTCGGCGCCGGGCCGGTAGGGCTGATGGCGGCGTACTCGGCGATGCTGCGCGGCGCCAGCATGGTGCTGGTGGTGGACCACCAGAGCGACCGGCTGCGGCTGGCGGAGAAGATCGGCGCGATCGCCATCGACGACCGGCAGGGCGATCCGGTCGAGCAGATCCTCGAGCACACGCGGGGCCAGGGCACGGACAAGGGATGTGAGTGCGTCGGCTGGCAGGCGCACGACGCGGAAGGCCACGAACACCCGGCATCGACCATGAACAACCTGGTCAGGTCGGTGCGGGCGACCGGCGCGATCGGCGCGGTGGGGGTCTTCGTGGCGCAGGACTCACGCTCGCCCGATCAGCTGATGCGCAAGGGCGAGGTCGCCTTCGACATGGGCCGCTTCTTCCAGAAGGGGCTACGGATCGGGTCCGGGCAGACCAACGTCAAGGCGTACAACCGGCGGCTGCGCGACCTGATCGCGGCGGGGCGGGCGCAGCCGTCTTTCCTCGTCTCGCACAACCTCGGCCTGGACGAGGCGCCGGACGCCTACCTCCACTTCGACCAGCGCGACGACGGCTGGACCAAGGTCATCCTGCACCCCTGACCGCCCCATCCTCCGCGCCGCCCCGAACCCCTGACCGCGCGCCGCCCCGAACCCTGATCGCCCCGGAGCGCCCCCGAACCCCTGATCGCCCGGAACGCCCCCGAACCCCTGATCGCCCCGGAGCGCCCCCGCGAACCCGGTTGATCATGAGGTTAGCGGCACGCGATATCGCTCCTCACCATGATCAACGGGGCTGAGGCTCGGTCGCGATGGTGAGCAGTGCGATGTCGTCGATGGGCTGTTCCTCGCCGAGCGCGGCCATCACCTTCGCGCAGACGGTCTCCGCCGAGTCGGCCTCGATCATGCCGCGGAGCCGGTCGATACCATCGTCGATGACCTCGCCGCGGCGTTCGACGAGCCCGTCCGTGTAACACGCCAGAACAGCACCGGGTGGTAAGGCGAACGTGGTGTTGTGCCGCTGGATCTCCAGCTGGCCGGTGCCCAGCGGGAGGTCGACCGGCAGGTCCACCACGCGGGTCGGGCGTCCGGGTACGGCCAGGCAGGGTCGCAGGTGGCCGGCGACCGAGCACTGCACGGACCGCCGGTCCGCGGAGACCAACGCGTACAGGACGGTGGCCAGGTTGCCCGCCTCGAAGTGGTGCATCTTGTGGTCCAGTAGGGTCAGCGCCTCGGCCGGGTCGTCGGAGATCAGCGTGTACGCGCGCAGCGCGCTACGCAGCCGGCCCATCACCACTGCCGAACGCAGGCCGTGCCCGGACACGTCGCCGACCACCACGCCCAGCGATCCGGATGGCAGGGCGAAGACGTCGTACCAGTCACCGCCCACTCCCGCGGTGTGGCCGGGTATGTAGCGGGCGGCCATGTCCAACCCGGGCACCTCGGGCAGGCGGGTCGGCAGCAGGCTGCGCTGCAGGGCGAGGGCGGCATCGCGGTCGATACCGCTGGACCGGGCCTGGCAGGCCAGGCTCGCCCGGTCCGCGGCGAGCTGGAGCAGCCGTACGTCGTCGTCGGTGAAGTGACGCGGCGTCACGCTGCCGGCGTGCAGGACACCGATCACCTCACCGCCGGCGAACATGGGCACCCCGGCCATCGACCGCAGGCCCTTCTCCAGCAGGATCGGGTTGACGACATTGTCGGAGGTCACCTCGGCGAGCACGACCGGACCACGCTCCCGGGCGATCCGGCCGGCGAAGCCGCGCCCGACCGAGACGCGTACGCCCTGCCGGACCTGCTCCTCCAGTCCCTTGGCCGCGGTCGCCACCAGCTGTTGCGCGAGCGGATCCAGCAGCAGGATGGCTGAGGTGTCCACCTGCAACAGTTCCCGTATCCGGTCCAGCAGCAGGTCAAGCTGGTCGTCGGCGTCGAGCTGGGACAGGCCGGCGTCGGTGAGCGCCTCGATGCGCCGCAGCAGCGCATCGTTCTCCGTGCCCCCGGCCCCCTTCACGGCAGAAGCCTAGCGTCATGCGGCGCAAGGCCCCAATGCCGTGCCGACGTGATTACCTCCCGGGCTCCGGCCGGCGAAGGTCCTGTGATCGGTCGAGTACGCGCAGCCACGAGCGGTCGGGTTGTCGGCAGGACCACCATCCGGCGCTCACTTCTACGCCGCCGGAGGGCCCGGCAGGTGCGCCCTCCGGTTACTCCTCGTGCAGTAGCCGGCACTCAAAGCTGGCCTCGGCGCAGGCGCTCAGCAGAGGATGCCGAGACCGCCCACCGTCGCCACCAATGCGCCTCCGGCAGCTCGCCGGCGGCGACGACGAGCGCCTGCAGCGTACCGGCGAACGTGTCCGCATCGGCGATGCGGACCGCCTCCACCAACTCCGCGATCTCGTCCCGGCACCGCCGCATGATCTCCGCGACCAGATCCCGCCCAGAGGCGGTGAGCACCACCCAGTTGGCCCGCCGATCCACCGGGTGCTCGTGGCGGGATACCAGGCCCTTGCGCAGCAGCCGATCGCACATCCTCGTCGCGGTCGAGGGATACACCCCCAACTCTCCGGCGAGGTCGACGATGCGTTGCGGGCCGGAGGTGGCCAGCAGGACCAGGGTCCGGAACTGGGGCACCGTGACATTGGCGTCCAGCTGCGCCAGCGACCGCGCGGTCTGGGCGATCACCATCCGGCCCGCGGCCAGCAGGGCGTCAACCACCAGGGCACGGCCGGCCAGCTCGTCGGCCGTCCGGTGCCGTTCCTGTACCTGCACCACTGCCAGCTACCGCATGACCGCGAACCGCTATCTCGGCCGGAACACCCGGTAGGTCAACGCGGTCCCGCTGACCACCGCGGCGATGAGCACCACCCAGACCACTGTCGGGCTGAAGCCGGTCCCCCCGCCGGCGACCTGGCTGCGCGCCGCCTGCCGGAGTGACCCGCTGGCCGCCAGATCCTGCTCGGGCAGCGCGGCCGGGGCAAGCTCGCCGTAGCGGACCAGCCCGGTGCTCTCCAGCATGGTCATGTGCCCCATCACGACGGTGGTGGCCTCTTCAGCCAGTTGCCGGATGATGTCGTTGCGGGTGCTCGCGCGGACCGCGCCGATGATCGGGAAGATCTTGCCGTGCGCCGCCCGCAGCCGGCTGACGAAGATCTGGTCGAACTCCTGATTGGACGATGCGCCGCGCATCTCCTTCAGCCACCCCTTCTGCTCGGGGGTCGGCTCACTGGGCAGCGGGACGCCGAGCTTGTTCGCCGCGTCGACCACGTCCTGGTCCAGCTTCACGTGCTCTTGCGCGATTTTGGCGCCGATCTCGCGGACCCGTGCCTTGTTGCCCCGGGCCGCGGCCATCTGCCCGGCCGGCATCTCCCAGAGGCCGGCCAGCCGGACTCCGTTCAACAGGGTCAGGTCAGCGGCGCCGAGCTGGGTCGGCACCGCGGGGGCGGCCACCGCGACGGCGGGCAGGCCGATCACCGCGGTGACCAGCCCGACCAGCACCGCCACCGCCCGCATCGGGGTCAGCCGGCGGCTCAGCATTTTACGTGCAGGGATGCATGTATCTTGCCCGTCATGGTGTGTGGTTCGGATCCGGTGGCTGGAAGGTTCAACCGGTCGGCGAGAATCTTTGCGCTCGATTGAACCGACTACCCGGTTTCATACGTACCGGCCGACGACCGCCACCGCGCCAGTCCGATCCTGTGGCGGCGACAGGCTGACCGGACGGATGCGAGAGGTCGGAGTGCTTATGCCGCGGGCTAGCACCAAGCGAGTGAAGGAGCCGGTACAGACCACCAGCAGCCGGACCGGTCGACCGCGTCGCAGGCCGTTTCTCCTGTTGGCGACCGGTGGTACCGCCGTCCTGGCGACCCTGACCGCGGCCAACCTCACCGAATGGGGTCGCTTCGCTACGGCGTACCTCTTCGTGACGCTGAACTTCTACATCGGCGTCGTCTCCCTGGTCTCGCTCAGCCTGACCGTGATGGCCGGTCTGGTCTCCACCGACCGGATCATCCTGAAGATCGGGCACCGGGTGCTCTTCCAGGGCATACACCGGGCGACGGCGATCCTCGCGATGGTCGCCCTGGGCATACACATCGCGGTGAAGGTACTGGCCGCGCACGCCGCGCTCGGGGACGCGGTGGTGCCGTTCTTCTCCCAGGGCCGCTCGCTGTTCATCGGCTTCGGCACCATCGCCGCCTATCTCATGCTGCTGTCGTTCTGGGTCGGCATAGCCCGGATCCGCTTCATCGGCCGCGCCCGGCCGTGGCTGTGGCGGGTGCTGCACTGCTCCGCCTACGCGTCCTGGCTGGTCGCCCTGGCGCACGGCCTGAACGCGGGCCGCCCGGCCGCGACCTGGGTGGTGGTCAGCTACCTCGCCTGCGTCATCGGCGTCTCGCTCGCTCTGCTCGTCCGCCTCTACACCAGGTTCGGCCGGTACGCACCCGGCACCAGGGCCGAGCGCGCCATCGGCGTGAACGCGCAGACCGCGGTGATCCCCAGGTTCCAGGACACCCGGGTACCGCTCGCCGCTCCCCGGTCCCCTGTGGACGTCCGCCCCGAATCGAGCCAGCCCGCCGATCTGTCCAGGTTGGATGACGGCAGCTACGAATACGCCCCGGTGACCTCGCCCGGGTATGCCCCGAACTTCGGCCAGGCACAGTACGGCCAGGCGTCGCCAGCCTCGCCACCGGCTCCCCCGCCACCGCCATCGGCTCCACCACCGGCCGAGTACGCCGACCCCAGGTACCGCGACGACCTGGACGACCCGGCATGGCAGGACGAGTGGGCCGAGGCTGAGTACGCGGAGCCGGGTTACCCTGACGAGGCTTACCGGACCGACACGTACGCGGAGGAGTACCAGCACGACTACTGGGCGGAAGGAGACCAGAGCCGGGAGGTGCCTCTCGGTCGCTGGACGCCGCCGCCGGGCGAACGGCCCCGACTGCGGCTGATCACCAACAACGACGCGCCAGCCGGCCCGCGGCAACCCCGCAGCCAGCCGCGCGGACGGCAGCGAGGGAGTGCAGAGGATTACCGCGCCGGCTGAGTACGGATCTCACCGCGGAGAGGAGACACTGCCCCGTTGAGCAGCGCTGCGGTTACCGCCGTCGGCTGCATCGGACCTGCCCGGCTCACGGCGGGGTTCGACGCGTTCCGCCGCCTCGATCTGTGGGCGCAGACAGAGGTGTACGGGGATCTGGACCTGGTTTCCTACGGGGAACTGGTCCGGATCGCTGACCAGATCCGCCTGCAGGGTCGCGGCGGCGCCGGTTTCCCGTTCGCCCGCAAGCTGACCGCGGTCGCCGAGTCGGCGCGTCGGCGGTCGCTACCCACCGTCGTGGTGGTCAACGCCACCGAGGGCGAACCCGCGGCGTGGAAGGACAAGATGCTGCTCAACCGCGCCCCGCACCTGGTCATCGACGGTGCGGCGCTGGTCGCCTCGGCACTGCGGGCCCGGGAGATCGTGTTCGGCATCGCCGACGACGGCGTGGCCGGGGACTCGCTCCTGGCGGCGTTGCGGGAACGGCAGCATCTGCCGGCGCCGCCGCGCGTCGTGACGGTCCCGCACCGGTTCCTCTCCGGCGAGGGCGGCGCGCTGGTCCGCGGCATCAACGGCGAGGCGCACATCCCGCCCGGCAAGAAGGTCCGAGCCAGCGACAGCGGCGTGGACGGCCTGCCCACCCTGCTGTCGAACGCGGAGACCTTCGCCCAGCTCGCCGTGGCCGTCAGCATCGGCGTCGAGGAGTACACCCGGGTCGGTCTGCCCGAGGAACCGGGAACGGTGCTGCTCACGGTCTCCGGGTCGGCCCGCCAACCCAGCATCATCGAGACGCCGACCGGCGTGCCGCTCAAAGAGGTGCTGCGCATCTGCGGTGCCACCCCGGGCCAAGGTGTGCTCACCGGCGGGTACCACGGCCGGTGGATCACGCCGGAGGCGGCGAGCCAGGCGGAGGTCTCCCGCCGCGGCTTCGCCGAGGTGGGTGGGGCGCTCGGCGCCGGCATCATCATCCCGCTGGGCGACGACACCTGCCCGCTCGGGGAGGTCGCCCGAGTGATGCACTACCTGGCCGCCGAGTCGGCCGGGCAGTGTGGACCCTGCCGGCTCGGCATGCCGGAGATGGCCCGGCTGGTCAACAGCGTCCTGGACGGCACTGGTTCGCCGGACGCGGTGCACGCGGTGGCGGGCGCCACCAAGGGCCGGGGTGCCTGTTCGCACCCGGACGGCACGGCGCGATTCGCGCTGTCGGCGCTGGAGACGTTCGTCGAGGACGTCTCCGCGCACCTGTACCACAACGGGTGTGGGCGGCCGGTGAAGGGCGTACTGCCGATCCCCGAGGGACCGGACGACGGTGGCGCCAACCACCGGCTGGAAGTCGACTGGAGCCGCTGCGACGGCCACGGGTTGTGCGCGCACATCCTGCCGGAGATGGTCCGCCTGGACAGCAACGGCTTTCCCGCCTTCCCCGGTGCCCCGGTGCCGGCCTGGCTGGAACCGCAGGCGCGTCGCGCGGTCGATATGTGTCCGGCCCTGGCACTGCGGTTGACGCGTACCGCCTCCGCGCCGGCGCCGGACGCTCGACGCCGGGCGGAGCGCCAGCGCGCGGCGAAGCAACGCGCCGCTCGGACGGATCGCAGCATCAAACGCACCCACGGCTGACGCAGGATCACCGGTCGCACACCACCGTCGGCGAACGCCCGCTGGGTACCTCCGGTGGCTGGGTGTCGGTGTCGGGCGCTGCCATGATGTCCTGTCGTGACCATCGTTGAGCTGGCGAATCGAGTGAATGCTGTCTGCCGCCTGCGCGGCAGGTTCGTGCTGCGGTCCGGACGGATCACGGACGAGTACTTCGACAAGTACCAGTTCGAGGCGGACCCCCGGTTGCTTGATGCACTCGCGTCAAGGATGGCGGGACTGGTGCCGGACGGGGTGGAAGTGCTGGCTGGTCTGGAGATGGGCGGTATCGCTGTGGTCACCGCCTTGGGGCGCTACCGCGACCTACCGTGTGCCTTCGTGCGCAAGGCCGCGAAGGGGTACGGCACGGCCCGGCTGGCTGAGGGTGCCGACATCGCCGGACGTGAGGTGCTGGTCGTGGAGGACGTCATGACTTCGGGCAGATCGCGATCTCCAGCAGGCAGTTGCGGGCGCTGGGCGCGCGTGTCCATCACGCGCTGTGTGTCATAGACCGTCAAGAGGGTGGGGCCCAGGCGTTGGCGGCCGAAGGCATCGCGTTGCGAGCACTGCTGACTCGTGCTGATCTGGATGCGGCCGCGGCAGGTTGACCTGATCCCCGCACGGCGCGGTCGGCATGTGTCCGGCCCCTGGCTGTGCGGCTGACGCGTACCGCCTCCGCGCCGGCGCCGGACGCCTGGTGCCGGACAGAGGGACTTGCCGATGAAGGCTGATTAGTCCTAAGGCGGAACAAGGCGCCGGACGGTGCCTACACGGTCGATTGCCTTGTCGAACGACGCGACGACACCGACCCCGCTGCGTTCTGCAGCAGCTACCAGGTACGCGTCCGCGAAGTCCAGCCGGTCTGTTTCGTAGACCTCGATGGCGCGCAGGAGCATGGCCGGGTCATCGACCCGGATCGCGGGGAAGGCAATGACCGCCCGAGCGTACTTTGCCACCTCGCTGCGGGGAACCTTGTAGAAGGATTCCAAAACGTACACCACCTCGGCGAGCACGAGGTCTGTGAGCCTGAGTTCTCGCTCCTGGGCGGCGGCCAGGAATCCGGTGGCGCGGCGCGCCATGTCCGGGGGGTCGCCGGTTAGGTGGCGGACGATGATGTTTGTGTCGAGAAAGACTGTCATCGCTTGTTGCGGTCGGCCGCCCGGGCTCGGCGGGTCTGGTCCCGGATGTCCCGCCAGTCAGCCCCGCGCTGCGCCGCTGGCACCGGGACGGTGCCGGCCAGTTCGAGAAGGTCCGCGGTGCGAGCAAGGATCGCGTAGCTGCCTTCGACTCGGAAGACGACTCGGTCACCCTCGTGCAGCCCGAGCGCGTCCCGGATGGCCTTAGGCAGGGTGATCTGGCCCTTCGATGTCAGCCTCGCCGCGACCTCCATTGACCTCTCCTTACCTCAGCGCTGCGGTAAGGATATCGCGCAGGGGATGGCAGCTGCCACAGTTCCGGGCACGCGCGTCGGTTACTCCCGGAACTTGGGCGGTCCACAGATCGAGGGAGGACAGGTGCCGCACGGCGCGGACACCCACCTCCTTGATCACGAATGAGGTCAGGCGGGGGTCGCGGCGAGGAGCTTGTCGAGCGCGGTGTGGAGTTGCCGGGCCTGGCCCAGGGTCAGCGGGACGACGGTGGCGTCGTCGTCGACGCCGAGCTCCAGCAGGAGCAGGGCGTCGGGCGAGAGTCCTCGCATGGTGGAGACGAGGTGCAGCTCGGCGACGACGCTGACCGGTGGGTCGGCCGGGACCACCTGCGACGCGGACTGGTGGCAGCCGTACGGCTCGGACTCGGTGACAGTGCAGATGCTCGGGTCGCACCAGAGCGGGTGCGACGAAGCGCAGGCTGGCATGCCATCCTCTGTCATGGGTCCTGCCCTTCTTGGGAGGGTCGGGATCAAGGCCCTCGGTCGGCGGGCCAACGCCGGCCGGGGGCCGCCTGATGGAGTTGTTCGAACAGATTATCGAAACAGCGCTTCCGGTGGGGGCCCCGCGCCGCCACCGGCACGGCGACACGGGCGCGGGCATGCCACCGTCCGCTGTGGATTGCAGGCAGCACAGGCACACCGCCGTGTTCCGCGGCGTGTCGACCGCCAGCGGGTGGGCATGGGACCGGGCGTGACTCTCGCCGACGCGATGAAGCAGGTTGCGCAGGGCTTCGAGGTGGTGGCCGCGGCCCTGCTCGCCCTCGGCCTCGTCTGGTCAATCGTCCTGGGCGCGCGGACCTGGGCCAGAGCGGGGGGTCGCAACGGCTACCAAGCGCTGAGGGAGAGCTTCGGCGGCGTTCTGCTGCTCGGGCTGGAGATCCTGGTCGCCGCCGACCTGATCCGGACCGTGGCGGTCAGTCCGACGCTGCAGAGCGTGGGCGTACTCGGACTCATCGTGCTGATCCGTACGTTCCTCAGCTTCTCGCTCCAGACCGAGATCGAGGGCGTGCCGCCGTGGCGGCAGGCGTTGACCGGCGGTGGCACCAGGATCGCCCGGGCCGCCCAGAAGTACGCGCGACCTGACGAGTCCCACCGTTCTGCTTAACGGCACCATCGGGTGGACACCTACATCCGTAGGGAAACGGCGCCGCCCGCCGTACGCCCGATCGGGTCGTATCGGCGGGCGGCGCTGCCGCGTCTGGGCCTGCTCAGCCAAAGGCGCGGGTCTGCCAGGTGCCGACCTGGTCGGCCGGGAACGCCACCGGCAGGATAGCCATCCGGTCGACCTCGCCGGTGAGTCGCTGGCCGCCGTTCTGGTCCGCGCCGAAGCGCAGCTCGCGGGTGGCGCAGCCGACGATCCCGCCGTCCGGCACCTTCGCCGTTCCGGCCTGCTGGCCGTCGATGTAGACCGTGATGTTGCCGTCATCGTCCATTGTGATCACTAGGTCGATGTACCGGCCGAGCGGTACGGTCGCGTTGCTGGTGACCCCGGTGCCGGAACCGATGAAGCGCACCTGGTTGCTCGGCGTGATGTCGATCAGTACGCCGTCGGTTCCGGGATCCCCGCTGGGCTGGAAGTCGAACAGCCGCCGGTACGTGCCGCTCGTGGTCACCTTGACCTCGGCGGCGAACGTCGCGGTCTCCACGAAGCCCAGCGTGGTCGGCGCGGTACGCAGGAAACGGTCGCCGTCCAGCACGAGCGCGCTACCGGTCGGTCCGTCCGCGACGTACGCGGCACCACCCTGCACCGTGGCCGTACGACCGTTCGGCGAGTGGTCGGCCACCGCGTCACCGGACGTCGGGTCCCAGGCGACGATCGGGCTGGCCGGATCGGGCCGGGCGCACGGCGGCGGAACGGGCAGGTCGATCGCGGTCCACCCGGACACCTGCCAGGCGTCGTCGTGGACCAGGCTCACCCCGATCCGGTTCCGGCCCGGCGCCGCTTCGCCGGTCGGCGTGACGGTGAATCGGTGGGTCTGCCAGCGGCCCGACCGCAGCGGGCGCACCCACGCCTGCGCCGGCTCCGCGCTCCACCCGGCTGGCAGGACCAGTTGCAGCGTCGACGCCGGCACGGTGCTGGCGCCCGAGGCACGGACCGTCACCGAGACGGTGCCGGACTCGCCGACCTCCAGCGTCGCCGGCGCGGCGATCTCGAAGCGCACCTGGGCGGTCGCCACGTACTTGTGTCCTTTGTGGGCGGTGAAGCTCACCGTGTCGCCGTGCCCCTTCGGGTTGACCCGCTTACCGGTCGTGGCGTCCACAACGCGGTACGGACCGCTGAACAGCGGGCTGCGCAGGGTGACCTTGCCGGTCTGCCCGGCGGTGACCGCGATCTCGTTCGCCGCGCCGCCGGACCATGCCACGTCCACGGTCAGGTCGCCGCGGGCGCGCAGCCCGGAGACCGAACCATCCGGCCAGACGCTGGGCAGGGCCGGGAGTACGTGCACCTCGCCGGTCTGGCTCTGCAGCAGCATCTCGGCGAT
>Ga0310828_1001222_pt1 | contig 16325 bp, 9 predicted proteins | sample WT_ome_3_FD_202242 | JGI IMG/M metagenome (GOLD analysis project Ga0310828, IMG submission 202242) | Sorghum-adapted microbial communities enriched on wild type (WT) sorghum from Joint BioEnergy Institute, Emeryville, California, United... ... | reverse complement strand
GTCGGTCGTGCCGCTGCAGCTCATCGCGTATTACGCATCGCTCGCGCTCGGCCATGACGTGGATAAGCCGCGGAATCTGGCGAAGAGCGTGACGGTGGAGTAAAAGTTTAAGCCGGGTGCGGTCAATTTGTTCGGAGAAAATAAAGTATTAGACTGAAAAATAAAGTATTAGACTGCCGGGAGTGCGGCATGACTCAAGAACTGCGACATCAAGAAGCTTATCCCCCGTAATGAAAAATTACGGGGGTATTTTGTATTTTGGGGCTGAAGTCTATGAATCTAGGTGAAAAAGTCAGATATATTCGAAAATCACATGAGTTGAACCAAAAGGAATTTGCTTTAAGAATTGGTGTCTCACAAGGGACATTGAGTGATATTGAACGTGGCGTTTGTTTGCCATCGTGTGAAACTATAATTGCATTAAGAAACAGATTTCATTGCGATCTGAACTGGCTGCTTGCAGATGACGAATATGTTCCTACAACACAATCCCATGTATCCAGTGAGGAGTTAGAGTTACTTAGAAGCATTCGCTCCCTCCCCTTTCATGAAAAAAATGAATTGCTAGAAATCGTTCAAATAAAGTTGAGAAAAAATAATTATCCGTAAACGGATTAAAATATCCGTGAAGTGCAATCATGGTAACATGACCATAAATTAATGGGAGTGTTACCAGGTGGAAGATAAATTGGATGTCGGAATCGTTACTCAAAACGGAATCTGGTTTCGAGGGAACCTTTACTCCTGTTCATTAGCCATTCATGAGAAGTGGTTTGAGCGGGCTCGTCAAATTGGGGATTGGCCGTTAGCGGTCAAATATAACGATGCAGAAGATCAAATGCATGTTGTTCTAGAGAATGGCACAACGGTGAACTGCTGTCAAATTGAATTTTCACTCCGAGATTCCGAAAAGTTAATGGCATATTATTTAGAAACATACCTTCCCTGTCGATATTCGGATGTCCGTGCTGCGAGTTCCTCCCGGCAAAAGCTTTTCTGTATGTCCAAACGGTGCTCGTCGGACTTGTGCTATCGTTCAAGCTACAAATGGTGTCTCCAAAAAATATATTATCGAAGTTGCCAGGCCAGATGATTGGTCCATATCCACATTAATTCTTCACCCAGCCCAACAGACTTCACTAAAGGCTATTGAACGTGATATCAAATTGCTTCTTGAAGGGTTGGTCCAAAAAGGCGGTCATTGGGATCAATACGTTCTAAACCGATGCAGTGGCTTGAATATTGAAAAGGTTAAGCATTATCAAAGTGATTCGATAAGGGATTGGGCTTTTCGAATTGCAGGGAAATTATCTAGTTGACGAGTCGAAATGGTCCGACTCTTTTTTAGTATTGAAATACTTAATTTATCTGTGGTAATATTTTCTTGGTGATGTCATTAACTAAGGAAAGGGGGCCAGCCCTGTTGAGTCGTTTTGAAATTAATGAAAAACTACGCACCTTCGAATTAAAGTTTCCCGATAAAAATTCTATTAAGTTAGATCAAGCAAAGAATTATTTGCAGGAAGTTATTGGAAAATGGTTAGATGACGAATATGTGAAATCTTTTCTTGAAGTATTGGGCTATAAAAATATTGAAACAGCTTCAAATTTAAATGATGATCTTGATGATCTCGGGCTTGAAGATATTCTCAACATGGATTGGTCTCCTAAGCCTTCACAAAACAATTCAGGTTCTCATCCGCATAATACCCATTTGTTAAATGATTATCACGTTGAAGAAGAATCTGAAGCTTTCGATCGGCTAGTTGTTGAAAATATCAAATTGGTACATAAGGTAGCATCGAGGTATCAAAATTACGTAAATCATCAACTCAGTTTTGATGATTTGGTTTCAGAAGGAACAATCGGGCTTATTAAAGCCATTAGGAAATTTGACATTAACAGAGATGTTCAATTTTCAACTTATGCTGTGTGGTGGATTCGGCAACAAATTTTAAGAGCAATTGCCGATACTGGTACAACCATACGCATCCCTGTTCACATGTTCGAGAACGTTCTTAAGATTAAGCGAGCAGAACTTTCATATCAGCTTGATGGTCAGAAACCTAATATAACAGAGATATGCAACCAACTAAATATATCCCTTGAAACGTACGGGAAGGCAAAGTTAGTAGAGCATCAATTTTTAGGAATAACGTCTATAGATCAATATGTATCGGATGAAGACCAAGACACCGAGCTCGGTGATTTTGTAAGCTTAGAAAGCCATCGATTACTAGGTGATTATGATAAAATGTTTTTTAACCCGTCTTTAATAACTGAACAAAACGAAGTTCGGATGATGATACATCAAACTATCTCGGATCATTTAAAGCCGCGGGAGCAGGAAATCATTCTTGAACGATTTGGGTTTGTAGATAATAATCCAAAAACCTTAGAGCAACTTGGGCAGAGATTCGGTTTAACCAGAGAGAGAATAAGGCAAATTGAGGCCAAGGCTATAAGAAAACTTAGAGCAAGAATGACTAGAAAAACAGTTCGTGATGATTTTCAGTGGCCTGAACAAATGATCGGAGGCTGAACTCAGATGAGCTACAACGTAAATAAATTAGTTAATAAGCATTTGGATAATATTGATAGACCACAAAACAAACCTATTCTGCTTGTATTCAAAGGCTTTCAATCGGAGTTTTTCCAAGAACTTGATCTAAAAAAATTATTATCCCTTCCTTTAACCATTGATATCATGGAGCTTGATAACTCAAAGGCTGCTTTACTTCCTGAAGTTTTTCAAACATTAAGCTCCATTAAGGAACGGGCTACTTGGTGTACACTTGAAGAATATCTTGTCTTGGGAAAAGATATCCTTTCTCTTTATTTCACAATTGTCATACTTGAGAACAACATTTATTGTAAGACCTATCCTTGTTTATATAATATTCCAGAGAATCAACGGTTGTTGGATACATACTTCAAAGAAGATGTTGAGAGGAAAGATCCGGATCAAGATCCGATTTTTGATGTGTTTCAGAAATATTATGGCGATTTGAAATTTATCGATTCGGAATGGTATGTCGTTTACGCGGATGAAGTGCACGCGGATAATTTTTACCCTATCCCCACATTTGAGTTGAAGGAACGCAAGTTAGCAGAAGGCGAAAATGCAACCTTAGAATTATCTGAAGAAGACGATGAGTTCCTTAAGCTTACAAAAAATCTGTTATCAGCTAATGTAACAAAAGATGAAATACTCGTTTCCTATACTGGGGATATCAATGCATTTCCTCATCGCTACCGTGAGCGATTGTTGGTCTTACAGGGATTATTCAGTCATATTCATTTTGTCCTTGTAACCAAGACTACAGAGTCGACAAAACATCTAAATGAAGCTGAATATTTAAGTATTTTGAAGAAGTACTGGGGTTATAGCAGCTTTAGAGATTTGAAGATGTACAAAGATATTCATGATCCAGAATTTAAGAAAGAAACGATTAAGATTCCTCAAAGCCAAATAATCGACGATATCGTAAAGCAAGCAATAGCCGCAAACCAAGGGGAAACTTATAAAGATATATTCGTTACTTCTCCAACCGGTGCTGGAAAATCAGTGATGTTTCAAGTTCCAGCTATCTATTTGGCCGAGAAATATAATTTAATGACAATAGTAATCTCACCACTCATCGGTCTCATGACAGACCAAGTACAAGGATTGGTTAACCGCAATGTGGATATTTCGGCTACCATCAACTCCGAAATTACACCTGTTCAGAAAATAGACATCATGGAGAAGATAAAGTCTGGAGAAATATCGATTTTGTATATTTCACCTGAGACACTGTTAAGTCGTTCCGATATTGCACAGTTAATTGGAGATCGTACCGTAGGTTTATTTATTATAGATGAGGCTCATATTGTTACGACATGGGGAAAAGCATTCCGTTCCGATTACTGGTACTTGGGTAGTTATTTGCAGCGTCTACGCAAAGAAATGCAATTTCCTATTGCAACGTTTACCGCTACGGCTATATATGGTGGAATGGAAGATATGTATTCGGAAACACGGGATAGCCTTAATTTGATCAATCCGATTAGTTATTTTGGATATGTAAAACGTGACGATCTTGAAGTCCGAATTAAGCAAAAGGAACAAACTAAAGAACGCTTCAGCGAATATCTTGAAGAAAAATTTAAAATTTTAACCTACCGGCTCGAGCAGTTCTTAGCAAGGGAACAGAAGACACTAGTCTATTTCCCTACGATCGGTTTGATTAATCAATATATCGAATTTGCAAAAATTTATGGTAGTGAACGTTTACGGGAACACCTTACTTCATACTATGGGCCTTTAGAGAAGGAACGTAAACATTCAAATTACCTTCGTTTTAAGAATAACGAAGCTTTAATTATGCTTGCAACAAAAGCATTTGGTATGGGAATAGACATTCCAGATATATCAAATGTTTACCACTTTGCTCCAACGGGAAATGTCTGTGACTATGTTCAGGAGATTGGACGGGCAGCTCGCGCTTTGGATCAGGGCTACGCATATTTTGATTTTCTACCTAAGGATTTTGTACATGTGAATAGGCTGCATGGTATTTCGACTATCCGTAAACAACAGCTAGTTCAAGTAATGAGTAAGGTACTGCAACTGCTAGAAAGAGATAAGAATCGGACCAATATTCGTCATTTATTGGTAAATGCCGAGGAGTTTCGTTATATATTTCAACAAGGTTCCAACTCCGATTCAAATGATGATATTGACAATAAGCTAAAAACCGCTTTGTTGATCATTGAAAAGGATTTTAAGGCAAAAATGGGCTATTCCCCCATCATCGCTCGACCACGAAGTGTATTTTCTAAAGAATACTTCATGGTTCAAAGACAATATGAATCCACGTTATTAAAGCAGTATGGCTCATATTTCAGAAAAATTGCAAAGGGCAACAAAGATTCATTTGGGGACATTTTTTCTTGCGATATGAAAGGCCTTTGGGAAGGGCGTTTCCGGAGTCTGTCCTTTCCGCAGTTTAAGTTTAAGTTTCATTCCAAAGACGACGGTTTAAAGTTAGATTTCCTTGACTACTTGCTGCCAGTATTACAAATTGAAGTTTTTCTGAAGGCATTTAATCAGAATGGCTTCTTTTCGGAACTCCAACGACAACTTGATAAAATTGCTGGCATTCTGGGAGCTTATGCAAAAGAACGAAAGTATTTTACAATTGATGATGTCGCCACAGATTTACGCAAGATACTTGATGGCGATAAATACTTTTGTGAAAATTTAGCCTCTATTTTGGTCTATAGTGCAGATAACTATGATCGAATAATGCGTAAGCACTCTAACTTTTATAATCGTTTCATTACTTACAATGAGTCTAAAGATCGATATTCCATCCAAAATAGTGGATATGCAGGATTTATTGATTGGATCCGAATTGAGTCAAAGTATCTGTTGAATCAATCCAATAAGATTGGTGAAAGTGATCATAATTTTGAAATGTTTTTGCCCAAGGTAAACCGTGAAAGGATAGAAAAAACATTTATTTTGCTCGGTATTCTTGAGGCTCTAGGATTACTTCTTTATCGAGTCAATGGTGGAGACAATCCGGAAATCTTCTTGCGAATTAACTCACGATTACAGATCGAACGAAGTTTACAGGATCCTATGAATTATAAGAACTATATCCTGGAGAATGTTCATTTGAGACATAAGATATCTGTCGCAATGTTAACCTATCTCTTTAGGAATCAAGTAAATAATGATACCTTCTGGGAGCATATTGAGAATTATTTTCTGGGTAAAATCCCTGATGAAGTCTTAGCCGAGGTTCGATAAACCAGATTTCCAACAGAATGTTTTAGACACGAAAGAAGGTGATGAATTGATAGAAACGTTCTGGAATATCTGCTTGCTCCACGACATCAGCTCTCGGGACCAATTGCTTCGTGAAGCAATCCGGGTTATTCGTACGAAGCAGATATTGGAACAACATGAACCTTCAGATAAGGTGTTTTTAGCAGATCCTGAAGGACTTTTTCAATGGATGAAAGAGCATGTTGGAGATCGTGAACTCGGGCATTTTCCAGGTGATCGGGAATTATTTTATAAGTTGTATCATGCAGGCAAGGATATGGATTTGCTTGAATACGCTTTACAGACCTTGCAGCAAGATCGGGTTACAGGCGGAATTATGGTCCATTCCGGAATCATGGAGCGGTTTGTTGATATGTGCGACCGTCATCATTATCGATCCCTTCTCATTACGGAGGCGGAGAAGTATGTAAAAGGGCTCGTGGAGACGAAATGCTACACGCAACCCTATACGTTCACGCTGTTAACGGAAAACTACATAATTAGCAGGTTGTTCAAGACCTATTTTGAACCGTTTCCGAACGTCAACGTCATACAAGGCTCCATCTATCAGCCGCTGCCGCTGGAGGGGAAGTTTGAAGCCATCTTGGCGATTCCGAATTTCGGCATGAAATTGAACGAAAATGATGATGTTCCGATACGGGAGTCCGAAGGCGTGGCGGTTAGCCACCTTCTTCCCCTCCTGCAGGATGGCGGAAGGATCAGCGTGACCTTTCCCGCCCGGATGATGTTTCAATCAGGGGCCATTGCGAACTGGCGGAAGAAGATGAACGAATTGGCTCCGGTGCAATCGATCTATTTGCTTCCGGACGGGCTGTTTCGTCCTTTCACTTCCGTTAAGACGTATCAAGTGGAATTCGGCAAAGCGCCCGCAGACGAAATCGTTCTCGGACGATTGCAGCTGGAGAAAACGAAGTTAACCGTTGAACGGGAAATCACCATTCCTCCCGATCAGTTTCGATTATTGGATAATTGGCGGATCGAGATGCTGCTGGACGAAGACCAGGATACGCTGCGCTCGTTTCAACAAGCTGCGGTTCCCAAAGTGAAGCTGCGGGACGTGGCGGACATTTTCCGAGGCAAGTCGATTTTGAAGCAGGATTTAAAGGCCGGAAGTATTAAAGTGCTTAACATTTCAAACCTGGATGACGGCGAAGTGAATCTGGATCAGATGGAAACGATTGACGAGGAAGAACGGAAAGTCAAACGATATGAGATTCTTCCCGGTGATCTGGTCATGACGTGCCGGGGAACCGTGAATAAATTCGCTGTTTTTCCGGAGGTTGACGGGATGGTCATTGCATCTGCCAATATTCTGGTCATTCGTTTCAAATCAACGATTCTGAGCCATTTTGCGAAAATGTTTCTGGAAAGCCCGACCGGTACCGCTCTCATTCAAAGCTTCCAGCGGGGGACGACCGTCATGAACTTGAATCCAGCGGATGTGGCGGAGATCGAAGTGCCTCTACTGCCGGAGGAGAAACAGCTCGAACTGATTAACCGGTATCTACAGGAGAAGGAAAGATATAAAGCGGTCATTCGGGATGCGGCTGACCGTTGGGAGCAAGTCAAGAACCAGCTATACGACGAACTATACTGAGGAGGACCTCGAAGACATGGCAACAGCGAACATAGGATTTGAAGAGAAACTATGGAGCATGGCCGACAAGCTGCGCGGCAGCATGGATGCGGCGGAATATAAACATGTGGTGCTCGGTTTGCTTTTTCTAAAATATGTGTCGGATGCATTTGAAGAAAAATACGAGGCCCTGAAAAATGAGCCTTATGCCGACCCGGAAGACCGGGACGAATACGTGGCGGCGAACATTTTCTGGGTGCCGAAGGAAGCGCGCTGGAGCCACATCAAGGATAATGCGAAGAAACCGGAAATCGGACAAATCATCGACAACGCCATGATTGCCATCGAGAAAGAGAACCCGTCGCTCAAAGGCGTGCTGCCGAAAGATTACGCCAGACCGGCGCTGGATAAAACGCGGCTCGGTGAAGTGATTGACCTGTTTTCGTTCAAGGTTGGCGATGAGGAAAGCCGCGCCAAAGATGTACTCGGCCGGGTGTACGAATATTTCCTGAGCAAATTCGCCAGCGCGGAAGGCAAGAACGGCGGCGAATTTTATACACCGACATGTGTGGTCCGGCTGTTGGTCGAAATGATCCAACCGTTCAAAGGCCGCGTCTACGACCCTTGCTGCGGTTCCGGCGGGATGTTCGTGCAAAGCGAGAAGTTTGTCGAAGAACATCAGGGACGGATAGGCGATATTGCCGTATACGGGCAGGAATCAAACCCGACGACATGGCGGCTGTGCAAAATGAACCTGGCGATCCGCGGCATTGACGGCAACCTGGGCGAACATCATGCGGATACGTTCCATAACGATTTACATAAAAATCTGAAGGCCGATTACATCCTGGCGAACCCGCCGTTCAACATCAGCGACTGGGGCGGCGAACGGCTGACGGAGGACGCGCGCTGGACGTTCGGCGTCCCGCCGGCAGGCAACGCCAACTATGCGTGGATTCAGCACATCGTCCACAAACTGGCGCCGAGCGGCGTAGCCGGTTTCGTTCTCGCGAACGGGTCGATGTCGACGAGCACGACAGCCGAATTCGAGATTCGCAGCAAGCTGGTCAACGCCGATTTGGTCGATTGCATCGTCACCTTACCGGGACAGTTGTTCTACTCGACGCAAATTCCGGTTTGTCTCTGGTTCATCGCCAAGAACAAGGCGCCTCGAGGTTGGCGGGATCGCCGCGGCGAAATTTTGTTCATCGACGCCCGTAAAATGGGCCACATGGTCGACCGAACGCACCGCGAGCTGAGCGCAGAAGACATCCGCAAAATCGCCGACACGTACCACGCATGGCGCGGACAGCCGGAAGCCGGAACCTACGAGGATGTGAAGGGCTTCTGCAAAGCGGCCAAGCTGGCGGAAGTGCAGGAGCATGAGTACATATTGACACCGGGTCGGTATGTCGGGATTGAAGAAGTGGAAGAAGACGACGAACCGTTTGAGGAAAAGATGGCCCGACTGACAGCCGAGTTGGCCGAGCAGTTCGCCAAGTCCCGGCAGTTGGAAGAGGAAATCCGCAAGCGGCTTGGGGGGATCGGGTTTGAGTTTTGATAACGAATGGAAAGAAAGTGAGCTTGGTCTCATTCCAATAAATTGGACAGTCAAACGCATTAAAGAGATTGGGGAAGTGATTGGAGGAGGAACTCCATCAACAAAAAGATCGGAGTATTATGATGGAGATATACCGTGGATTACTCCAAAGGACTTATCTGATCATATTGATAGATATATATTTATGGGAGAACGCTCAATCACAAAAGAAGGTCTCAATAATTCAAGTGCTAAATTACTACCTAAAGGAACGGTTTTATTCAGTTCTAGAGCACCAATTGGGTACGTTGCTATTGCAGGTCAAGAATTATGCACAAATCAAGGTTTTAAAAGTATTGTCTGTAATGAATCGGTCAACAACCTCTTTATTTATTACACTATGAAGATGTCTAAAGAAGCTATGGAATCTATTGCAAGTGGTTCGACTTTCAAAGAGGTGTCAGGAAGTACCGTCAAAGAATTTAAAATAAAGATTCCGCCATTGCGAGAACAGAAGGAGATAGCTGGAATTCTCTCTTCCCTCGACGACAAAATCGAACTCAACAACGCCATCAACAAAAACATTGAAGAAATGGCCCAAGCTCTTTTTAAACGGTGGTTCGTGGACTTTGAATTTCCGAATAAAAACGGAGAACCGTATAAGTCCAGCGGCGGCGAGTTTGAGGAAAGTGAATTGGGGTTGATTCCGAAGGGGTGGAGAGTGGATTGCTTAGAGGGTATTGCCGACTATCTCAACGGGTTGGCAATGCAAAAATACAGGTCCGAAGGCGAGCAATTTATTCCGGTTATTAAGATAAAAGAACTGAATCAAGGAAGAACAAGCAGCGACAGCGATAAAGCCAGTCTGAACATTGATAAGAAGTATATTGTAAACAATGGAGATGTTTTATTTTCTTGGTCAGGCACTTTGGAAATTAAATTATGGTGTGGTGGGATTGGTGGGTTAAACCAGCACTTGTTTAAAGTTACATCGAACATTTATGATAAATGGTTCTATTACTATTGGACCAAGCATCACATTGAAAAATTTAGACGTATTGCCAGTGACAAAGCTACGACAATGGGGCATATAAAACGCAGCGATCTAAAAGAAGCAAAGGTTCTAATACCAGATAGAACCTTTTACAGAAATGCAACTGCTGTTTTTCAGCCAATTGTAGATAAAATGATTCAGCTATCTATCGAATCTTACGAATTAGAAAAAATCCGCGACACCCTTCTCCCCAAACTCATGTCCGGCGAGATTCGTGTCCCGGTTGAGCAACCCTAACCCAAAGGAGGTGCGTCCATGGCCTTATACACCACATCCTACGCCGAAAGCGACCTAGAGCAGGCTGCGCTGGAATGGTTCGAAGAACTGAACTACGACAAAGCCTACGGCCCTGATATTTCGCCCGAAGGGGAGTATCCGGAGCGGCAGTTTTACCATGAAGTCATTCTGAAAGACCGGCTCCGCGATGCGTTCATTCGCATTAACAAACACCTGCCGCGGGAAGCGATCGAGGAAGCGATCCGCATCATCGAAGTGCCGCGCAGCCCGAGCCTGCTGATCAACAACAAATCGTTTCAGAAGATGATCACCGACGGTATCGACGTGCAGTATCGCGCGGCGAACGGCGAATATCCAACGGAAAAAGTATGGCTGTTCGATACGCATCCCGACCGGATCGACAACAATGATTTTCTCGTCGTCAACCAGTTTACCGTCATCGAGAACCAGGGCGAGAAGCGGCCGGATATCGTCGTCTTTGTGAACGGCCTGCCGATCGCCGTCATCGAGCTGAAGAGCGCCTCCAACGAAGAGGTCGGCATCAGCGACGCTTATAATCAGGTGCAGACGTACAAAAAGGCGATCCCTTCCTTGTTCACCTATAACTCGTTTCTGGTCATCAGCGACGGCGTCAATGCCCGGGTCGGCACGCTGACAGCGGATGAGGAACGTTTCATGATGTGGCGAACCATCGATGGCGGGGATGTGGCGCCCGCTTCTTGGCCGCAGCTCGAAGTGCTGATCAAGGGGATGTTCGAGAAGCGCAGGCTGCTGGACATCATCAAACATTTTGTGTTATTTCAAACCGACGGCGAGCAGTTGTACAAAATATTGGCCGGTTATCATCAATACCATGCCGTCAACAAAGCGATCGCCAGCACGCAACGGGCGACGATGGAAGAAGGAGACCGGAAAATCGGGGTCATCTGGCACACCCAAGGTTCCGGCAAAAGTTTGTCCATGGTCTTCTACGCCGGAAAACTGGTGCTCACGTTCGACAATCCGACGATCGTCGTCGTGACAGACCGCAACGACCTGGACGATCAACTTTTCACCACGTTTAGCAAGTCGAAAGATTTACTGCGGCAAACGCCGCAACAGGCCGAGAACCGCGCGCATTTGCGGGAGCTTTTGTCGGTAGAGTCGGGCGGCATCATTTTTACGACCGTACATAAGTTCACACCGGATGAGCAGGAAGACAAGTATCCCGTGCTCACCGACCGCCGAAACGTCATTGTAATCGCCGATGAAGCGCATCGCAGCCAGTACGGTTTTCAAGCGGAGATGGTTACCGGGGACGACGAGGCAGCGATCAAATACGGCTATGCCAAGTACATGCGCGATGCGCTACCGAACGCTTCGTTTATCGGGTTTACCGGGACGCCGGTCGAACTGACGGACAAAAATACTCCTGCCGTCTTCGGGGACTATATCGATATTTACGATATGACCCGGGCCGTGGAAGACGGGACGACGGTCAAAATTTACTACGAGAGCCGGATTGCCCGCTTGGAACTGTCGGAGGCGGAACGTCCTGTCATCGACGACCAATACGAAGAGATTACGGAGTATCAGGAGTTTACGCAACGGGAGCGATTAAAGTCGCGTTGGGCGCGTCTTGAAGCGTTAGCCGGCGCAGAAAAACGGGTCAAACAGGTGGCCAAAGACATCGTCGAGCATTTCGAACAGCGGCAGAAAGCCGGCTTCGGCAAAGCGATGATCGTCGTCATGTCGCGGCGCATTGCGATTGATATGTACAACGCGATTGTGGCGTTACGTCCGGACTGGCACAGCGATGACGACAGCGAAGGCAAAATCAAGATTGTCATGACCGGCAGTTCCAGCGATCCGGCCGAATGGCAGCCGTACATCGGGAACAAACGGCGCCGGGAGTATTTGGCCAAACGGATGAAAGATGTGAACGATCCGCTCCAGATTGTCATCGTACGTGATATGTGGCTGACCGGGTTTGACGTTCCGTGCATGAACACGATGTACATCGACAAGCCGATGAAAGGCCACAACCTGATGCAGGCGATCGCGCGGGTGAACCGGGTATTTCGCGACAAGCCGGGCGGACTCATCGTCGACTATATCGGCATCGCGGATCTGCTCAAGTCGGCGCTCCAGCAGTATACGGAAAATGACCGCAAAACCGCAGGCATCGATACGGATCAGGCGGTTGATTATATGCTGGAAAGAATACAGCTCATCCGGGAACTGCTTCACGGACATGATTACAGCAAGTACGCTTCGGAAAAAGCGTCGGAACGCATGAAAGCGATCGTCGAGACGGTGGACTACGTGTTGGGGCTTGGCGATCAAGGCAAAAAGAACTTCCTCAATTGGACGACCGAACTGGCCAGAGTCTATGCTCTTTGCGCCACTACTGCCGCCGCGGAACAAGTGAACGTGGAAATCAGCTTCTTCAAGGCGGTCAAATCAGGTATCGTCAAACTGATCACCACCGAAAATAAAAGGAAAACGACGAACGAACTCGACGCCCAGTTGAATCAGCTTATCTCCAAGTCGGTTGTTTCCGATGAAGTGGTCGACATTTTGGAAGCGGTCGGGTTACAAAAACCGAACATCGCGATCCTGTCGGACGAATTCTTGGAGCACGTGCGCGGCTTGAAGCAAAAGAACCTGGCGGTCGAGCTGCTGCGAAGACTGCTTCAAGGCAAAGTGAAGGCCATTTCGAGAACAAGTATCGTACAATCCAAGAAATTTTCCGAGATGCTCGAAGAGGCGATTCGTAAGTATAACAACCGCACAATCGAAACGACACAGGTCATCGAAGAGCTCATTCAAATGGCGAAAGAGATGAACGCCGCCGTCAAACGCGGCGAAGACCTCGGATTAATCAAGGAAGAACTTGCCTTCTATGATGCGCTCGCTTCGAACGAATCGGCCAAAGAACTGATGGGCGATCTCATGCTGAAGCAGATCGCGCACGAACTAACCCAGGCGATCAAAAACAACATCAAGGTCGACTGGACGCTTCGGGAAAATGTGCGGGCGCAAATGCGGGTTACCGTCAAGCGGTTGCTGAAGAAATACGGCTACCCGCCGGATTTGGAGAAGATGGCGATTGATCTGGTGATTCAGCAGGCGGAATTGCTGGCGCAAGCGGAGACGGAAGAGTTTAAATATTAAATGACATCAGGCGTAGCTAAAATAATTCCTTTAGCTACGCCTTTTATATTATGGTGAAGGTTTGGGGTGGTATAAATGATAAAAAAAATCAAGTATATTAAAGACTTTGGCGTTTTTAAGGATTTCATTTGGAATGCAAATTTGGGTGAATTCAAAAATTTTAATTTGATTTATGCTTGGAACTATTCTGGAAAAACAACGTTGTCCAGAGTCTTTCGTTCTTTTGAAACTAGGAAAATTCATGAGGATTTTTCAACCGCACAGTATGAACTTGAATTATCCGATGGATCGATAGTTGATTCTAATAATATAGCTAACCAATCGTTAAATATAAGAGTGTTTAATACAGATTTTGTAAGTCGCCAATTAAAATGGGAGACTTCCGATAGCATCGAACCAATTTTTATACTTGGTGAAGAAAATATAGAGTTACAAAAGCAGTTGGAACAGTTAAGAAAGGAGAGTGCAGATCTTAATCGGGATTACCAAGTTAATCTAAATCAACGCAATGAAAAGTCTGAAATAATTGATAAAACAATCCGAAGTAGAGCACAGGCTATGAAAAAAGAATTGCAGTTACTGGATTATAATAAGACAAAACTAGAGAATGGAATTAATTCAATCAAGGATACTTATATGACACAAATATTGACAGATGCTAATTATCAAAATGATTTACAGATATCATTAGATAACAATAAAAAAGAACTTATACAGGAACTGCTGTTACCGGACTTTCGCATTGACCTATTATATTCTAATGTAAATGAAATTATTAGAAGAAAGGTTATTTCTAATGTAATTAAAAAACTTGAGGAAAACCCCAAATTAAATGATTGGGTTCGTGTTGGCAAGGAACTACATATTTCAGAAGATACTTGTCAATTTTGTGGGAATAAATTGCCTGCAGATTTAATGGACAAGCTTGAACATCATTTTACTAACGATCTTGAAAAATTGTTTCGAGACATTGAATCTTCTGAAAGCACTATTGCTCAGACCTATAGATTAATTGATGATTTCTCCGATAACCTTCCTCATCCTACAGAGTTTTATAATGACTATCAACTGACTTTTGTCGAGTTGAAAAATAAATTAGATCATATGTTAAGGACAATACGAGACCAGCTTGAGGCACTACTGCCTTCACTAAATAATAAGAAAATAAATCCATTTCAGACCGTTAATATTGAGACTGATTACGCTGCTGCTACATCAACAGTTACACCTCACATTAACGATCTTGAAGGGGTTGTTCAAGAAATAAACGGCATTATAAAAAAACATAATCGAAGAACAAATGAGTTCGAAAATGTTAAGAAAAATGCTAAATTGAGATTACTCAACCATCACATAGCTCAGTTCATTATCGACTTTGATTACTTAGATAAAATGAATGAAATCAACGAAATAAATAATACATTATTCAGTTTGAAAACCAAGATTGATAAAGTGGATAATACAATAAAAGGTATAGAGGCGCAACTTCTCGACGCGAAAAAAGGTGCCAAAAAGGTAAATGAATATTTGAATACCTTTTTCCAGAGTAATCGATTATTAATTGATGTGCAGGAAGACGGTCGGTTTATTCTTAAAAGAAACGGAAAAATCGCAAAAAATCTCAGCGAGGGCGAAAAGTCAGCTATTTCATTCATCTACTTTATCACACAACTTGAAAATAGAGATACAAACCTCAAGGAAACGGTTGTAGTTATCGATGACCCTATCAGTAGTTTGGATCATAATCACATATACAGTGTATTTGCAATAATTAAAGCAAAGCTTAATCCCAAGTCATGCAAACAAATTATTATTTCAACCCACAACTCTGAATTTTTTAATCTGATGAAAGATTTATCAATTTCGGATATCCCCAGATTTTTTGGTAAGGGTGAAAAAGATCATGAAAAATTTGTTTCGTTCTATTTTATTGAGAGAAAACTCTCAGGGGATGAAATTATTTCAACTATTGTTCCTTTGCCACAAGAGTTAAAGAATTACAAATCAGAATATGTCTTTTTGTTTTCTATATTGAAAAAGTTCGTTTCTGATCCTTCAAGTGAAATTAGTTATAGGGCAATCATTCCGAATGTCGCACGTCGCTTTTTGGAAGCTTACTTGAACTTTAGAAATCCCTCAAGTAAACAAGGATTTATTCAGAAAATGAGTATTTTGTTTCCTGAAGATACGGACAGATTTCTGGTATATAAGGTTACTAACGAATATTCACATAATGATCAAGTAAATAATCGGACTTTTTATTTGCCCGAAATAGAGGAATGTAATCAAGTTGTCGCATTAATATTTAAATGCCTAGAAGAGAAAGACAAGCTCCATTTCGACGCGTTATTGGATAATATTACCTAATAGGGCATTGAATTATTAGAAATTAAAGCTGAAAATATTATTGATGATGAGGGCACCCAACAAATAGTACGGTTTGGGAAAATATCATATGAATGAAAAGACGTCAGTCTAATACTTTATATTCGCGAATCGAGCAGTTTAATTTTCTACCTCGGACTTAAGTCTAAAACTTATTTTTCAAAAGCTGACGAATTTCCAACTAAAAATCTGCGTCAAATCAACAACTCCAGTCTAAAACTTTATTTTCACTGAACACATGTGTAGACAGCAAATAAATCCCGTCTTGGGAAAATAAAATCCGTCCAAGGACAATAAAAAATGTCCGTGAAGCCGAGCGGTGTCAGGGTTTATCCTTGATCACCTGTTCGGCTTCATCTTTATGAAGGGTGATAAGGGGGGGCAGGGTATAGGGTGGAAAGGGTTGAGGGATCAGGATGTAACCGTCAAGTACTTTTGAACAAAAATCGCTAATTTAAATTCAACAACTAAAGATTCCCAAATATGGTTTGACGGTGCTTGAGCCGATAGCTGTCTCCCGTCAGGTGAATCACCTCGC
>Ga0310828_1001216_pt1 | contig 16423 bp, 13 predicted proteins | sample WT_ome_3_FD_202242 | JGI IMG/M metagenome (GOLD analysis project Ga0310828, IMG submission 202242) | Sorghum-adapted microbial communities enriched on wild type (WT) sorghum from Joint BioEnergy Institute, Emeryville, California, United... ... | reverse complement strand
CGTCGGCGCCACCTGTGACCTGCGGGTACGCATTCCGATGGCGGCGAGCGTGGAGTCGCTCAACGCCAGCGTGGCGGCCGCCGTGGCGCTCGCCGAAATCACCCGCCGCCGGCGCCCCTGACGGTCCGCCCTGCCCAGGGAGGTCGGCAGTACTTAGAAGTTGATCATGAGGTTGGCGGCGCGGGGAAGCGTTCCCGGCGCGCTAACCCCATGATCAACGCGAGTGGGCGCTGCGGCGGGCGATGGCGTGCAGGGCGAACAGCGCGAAGCCGACCAGGATCGGTGTGGTGGCCGGGATGAACGCGGCCAGCAGGACGGCGAGCACCAGGGTCAGCCCCATACCGAGGACGGGTGCGGGCCGGGACAGTCCACACTGTACGGATGACCGGGCGGCCGCCAGCCAGCCCTGTCCGCCCCGGCGGCCGACCTCGACCACCGTCGACCCGGCCGCGCCGAGCAGGGCGACGCCCACCACCACGGTGGCGGCGAGCAGGACCGAGCCGCCGGGCACCCGGCCGGAGACCAGCGCGCGCACGTCGAGCACGAGCAGCACCGCGCCGGCCAGGGCCACCGCGGTGGCGAGGAGGCCCGGCGCCAAGGCGCGCCCGAACCGGCGCGCGGTGGTCTTCAGGCCGGGCATGCTGCCGTACTCGCAGAAGTCGTGCACCGCGGCGCTGGCGGTGGCGACGGCGGCGCCGGCGGTGACCATCGGCAGCGCCGCGACCGTCGTCACGAACCCGGCCAGCGCGAGAGTGCTGGCGTTGCGTACGGTGTCCCGCCAATCGGTGCGGGGATGTGTCGGCGCTGACTGGTCCACTGTGTATGTCACGGTCATCCCTTCAGGCCACTGGTGTTGATGCCTTCGACCAGCAGCCGCTGGAAGGCCACGAAGAACAGGAACACCGGCAGCAGCGAAAGCACCGACATGGCGAACATCGGCCCGAGTGAGGTCTGCCCGCCGGAGTCCATGAACAGCCGCAGTCCAATCGGGACTGTGTACCGGTCGAGATCGTTCAGGTAGACCAGCTGGGTGAAGAAGTCGTTCCAGGTCCAGATGAACGAGAAGATCGCGGTGGTGACCACCGCCGGCATGCTCAACGGCGCCAGCACGTGGCGGAACACCGCGTACGGGCTGCAGCCGTCGATCTTCGCCGCCTCGTCCAGCTCGCGCGGGATGCCGCGCATGAACTGCACCATGAGGAAGACGAAGAACGCCTCGGTGGCGAGCAGCTTCGGCACGATCAGCGGCAGCAGCGGGGTGTCGATCCAGCCGAGGTACTTGAACAGGATGTACTGCGGGATGATCAGCACGTCGCCGGGGAGCAGCAGCGTGCCGATCATGATGGCGAACCAGAACTTGCGCAGCGGGAACCGCAGCCGGGCGAACGCGTACGCGGTCACCAGGCAGGAGGTGGCGTTCGCCAGCACGGTCAGCCCGGCGATGACCGTGCTGTTGACGAAGAACCGTCCAAACGAGACATCCAGGCTGGACCAGCCTTCGCGGTAGTTGCCCGGCGTCCACTCCCGCGGGAGTACGGACAGGTTGTTGACGATCTCCGCGTTGGACTTGAACGAGGAGCCCAGCATCCAGACCAGCGGGTAGAGCACGACGGCGAGCATCACCAGCAGCACCGGGATGCGGATGGCCAGCGATGAGCGGTTCACCGGTCGTCCCCGTCGGAGTAGTGGACCCAGAACCGGCCGGTGGTGAAGAAGACCGCGGTGATCAGGCCGATCGCGACCAGGAAGACCCAGGCCATGGCGGTGGCGTAGCCCATCTCGTACTCGGTGAAGCCCTTGATGTAGAGGTAGAGGGTGTAGAGCATGGTGGAGTCCACCGGCCCGCCCGTGCCGTTGCTGATCACGAACGCGGATGTGAAGCCCTGGAATGCCCGGATGGTCTCCATCACCAGGTTGAAGAAGAGCACCGGGGACAGCATCGGCAGGGTGACGTGCCAGAACGAGCGGGTGGCGCCGGCACCGTCCACGGAGGCTGCCTCGTACAGCTCGCTGGGAACCTGCTTCAGCCCGGCCAGGAAGATGACCATCGGCGTGCCGAACTGCCAGACGCCCAGGATGATCAGGGTGCCGAGGGCGGTGTCCGGGTCGTTCACCCAGGACCGGCCGGTCACCCCGAACACCGACAGCAGCGCGTTGAACGCGCCTTCCCGACTGAACATGGCGAACCAGACCAGCGCCAGCGCGACGCTGCCACCGAGCAGGGACGGCAGGTAGAACAGCCCGCGGAACACGCCCACGCCGCGCCAGGTGCGGTTGAGCAGCATCGCGACGGCGAGCGCGGCGGTCAGTTTGAGCGGCACGGTGATCAGCGCGTACACCACGGTGACCCGGACCGCGTGCAGGTAGTGCGCGTCGTCGGTGAACATCCGACGGTAGTTGTCCAACCCGATCCACTCCAGGTCGGAGAACGTGGAGAGGGTGTCGTAGTTGGTGAAGCTGAGGTAGAGGGACAGCAGCATCGGGATGGCCGTGATGCCCATCAGACCGAGCAGCCAAGGGGAAAGGAAGACGTAGCCGGCCACGCCTTCCCGGCGGGGGCCGCGGCCGGGCCCCCGCCGCCGGGTGGCGGCGGGGGCCGGGACCTGCTGGCCACGAACGGTCGCGGTGGACGTCGCGGTCATCTGTGTACTCTCAACTGGCTAGCGCCGCGTTGGCTTCGCTGACGAACGCTTCCGCGGCCTGCTGCGGGGTGGCCTTGCCGAACTGCACGCTCTCCGCAGCGGTGACCAACGCGGACTTGATCTTCGAGTGGCCTTTCGGGGGCGGTACCGGCGCGGTGCCGAACTTCGGGGTGATCTCCGTCTCGAACGCGATCGACGCCTTGGTGCTCGGGTCGGTGGCCATCTCCGCGACCTGCTGGCGGATGTCCATGTTGGAGCTGAGCCCCCGCTCGGTGCCGAGGATCTTCCCGGCCTCCGGGTCGTTGACGAAGAAGTTGATGAAGTCTGCCGCCACGTCGGCGTGCTTGGTGCCCCGGTAGATCGACCAGTACATCGAGGCGCGGGCCCACTGGCCCTTCGGGTCACCCGGGTACGCGGTCACGCCGAGCTGGTCCTTGGTGTTCTTGGCCAGCTCCGGGAGCTGGTTGGACCACAGGAACGAGGTGGCCGCCTTGCCGGTGACCACCAGCTGCTTGGTCACGTCTCCGGCGTTGGCCGACTGGATGACGTCCGCCGGCGGCGCGGCCTTACGGTCCCGGGCGCCCTTCCACAGCTCGAACCACTTGGTCAGGTCGTCGGTGGTGAACCCGAGCTGCTTGCCGTTGTACAGCTCCTTGCCCTGCTGGCGCAGCCACAACCACAGCGCCTTGTAGTCGGCGCTGGGGTCCATCGTGCCGTACACCTTGCCGTTGGTCTTGGCGGTCACGTCCGCGGCCCAGTCGATGAGCTGCTCCCAGGTCCAGCCGATCTGCGGCTCCTGCGCGCCGATGCTCGCCAGCAGAGTCTTGTTGTAGTACATGCCGGGGGTGTTCTCGGCCGACGGGATGCCCGCCTGCTTGCCGTTGACCACGCCGTACCTGACCAGGCTCTCCGGGAACTTGCTGAGGTCGATCTTCTTCGACTCGACGTACTCGGTGAGGTCCAGCGTGATGTTGCGCTCGGCGTACTCGGTGAGCACGTTGTCGTCGATCTGGAAGATGTCCGGTGCGTTGCCGGCCGAGGCCTGGGTGGCCAGCTTGTCGAAGTAGCCGCTGTTGCCCTGCCAGGTGGTCTTGAAGGTGACGTTGGGGTGCTTCTGGTGGTAGAGGTCGATCACCTTCTGGGTCAGTTCAGCCCGCTTCTCGCCGCCCCACCAGAAGATGGACAGCTCAACGTTCTCTGTGGTGGAGCTGCCGCCACCGCCGTCGTCACCGCCATCGCCTCCGCAGGCGGCGGCACCGAGGGCGACCGGCAGGATCAGGGCGGCGGCCGCGAGATTGCGCAGCAGCCGTCTGGACATGCTCGGATACATGATCACTCCTTGTGGGACAAGGCGGTAGGGAAGGGGTGCGGGTGCTCGGGCGGCACTGCTGAGGCTGGCGCGCCCGCGAGGGCCAGATCCGCGGGCAGGTGCGGGCCTGGTCCGGTCGACTCGCGGACGACCAGTTCGGTTTGGAGCGTTACCTGCGCGGTGGTTCGACGGTCGTCTCGATTGATGGTCCTCGTTCCCGCACGGCCCACCCGAGTAGACCAGGAACCATCGTGCTGGAGCAACATGTCGACGGCCGTCCGTCCGGCGGCCGCGGTCGGATTGGCCACCGTGGTCAGTTTGGGCCGGGTCCGGCGGCTGAGCGCGATGTCGTCGATGCCGACCACGCTGATCTCCGCCGGGACCTCGACCCCGAGTTGATCGAGCCCTTCGATGAGCCCGATCGCCATCAGGTCGTTGTACGCGAGCACGGCGGTCGCCCCGCTGCGCCGGACCGCCTCGGCGGCGGCGCTGCCGCCGTCCTCGTTGGGTGGGTTGGGGCCGAGGACGGTCAACGAGACGTCGGCCGCTCGCGCCGCGGCGGTCGCCGCCCGACGGATCTCCCGGTTGGTCCACGACCCGCGCGGCCCGCCGAGCAGGGCCAGCTCCCGATGGCCGAGGCCGACCAGGTGCTCGACGGCCCGCCGGGCGCCCTGCCCGACATCCATCACCACCGCCGGTAGCCCGGCCACCAGGCGGTTGATCATCACCAGCGGCACCTCCCGGCTGAGCTGCTCGATCAGGCTGTTGCTCATCCGGGGGCTGCACAGCAGGACCCCGTCCACCTGCTTGGCCAGCGCGAGGACCAGTTCCTCCTCGACGCTGGCGTCCTCGTTGGTGTCGGCCACGAAGATGTGGTAATCCCGCTGCCGGGCCTGGCTCTCGGCCGCTTTGATCAGCGGCGGGAAGAATGGGTTGGCGATGTCGGCCACGATCAGGCCGATGTTGTGCGTGCGTCCGGTGATCAGGGCCCGGGCCGCCCGGTTCGGTCGGTAGCCCAGGCTCTCCGCGGTAGCCAGCACCCGGCTGCGCGTCTCCGGGTTGACCAGGTGGGGTGCCGAGAATGTGCGGGACACCGTGGAGATGTGTACTCCCGATGCCCGCGCGACATCCCGGATGGTCGCTGGCACGCTGATCCCCTTCTTGCCGAGGTGGGATTGATCGATCGATCCGGTTGTGCGTGTGGTCACTTGGTGAAGGCAATTAATGCAAACGGTTGTTCGGGTGTCAACGGGTCAGTGTTGCGGCTCGGTTACGAAGAAGCGCTTTCCTGATTTAAACAACGTTGCAAATATGGATAAAGGGTGCATGACGTTGACCCCGGTCGGGGCGTTGTGGTTACTTACACTGCAAACCTTTGCAGCGAGGAGGCCAATGTCTGATCGACCGGCACCGAGGCGCTACGCCATCGTCGGGACCGGTGCCCGCGCGGAGATGTACGCCCGGGCGCTCGCCGTCGACCACGCCGATACCAGCCAGCTGGTCGCCCTCGCCGACGTGAACCCGGCCCGGATGGGCGCGCACAACCGGCTGCTCGCCGAGTGGGGGGTACCGCCCGCCGCGACCTACCCGGCCGCCGAGTTCCTGTCCATGTTGGACAAAGAGCGGGTCGACGTGGTGGTGGTGACTACCGTGGACCGCACCCACGACGAGTACATCGTGGCCGCCCTGGACGCCGGTCGGGACGTGGTCACCGAGAAGCCGATGACCGTGGACGCGCCGCGCTGCCGACGCATCCTGGACGCCGCCCGGCGCTCCGGCCGGTCGGTCACGGTCACCTTCAACTACCGCTACAACCCGGTGCACGAGAAGGTCCGCGAGCTGCTCGCCGCCGGCGCGGTCGGCGAGATCGGCTCGGTGCACTTCGAGTGGCTGCTGGACACCCGGCACGGGGCGGACTACTTCCGCCGCTGGCACCGGGAGAAGGCGAACTCGGGTGGGCTGCTGGTGCACAAGGCGACCCACCACTTCGACCTGATCAACTGGTGGCTGGGCGCGGCTCCGGTGGAGGTGTACGCGGCCGGCCGGCTGTTCTTCTACGGACCGGAGGCGGGCGCCCGGCACGGGTACGCCCGGAACTACGACCGGGCGCACGGCGCGCCCGAGGCGGACGGCGACCCGTTCGCCCTGCGCCTGGCCGACCACCCCCGGCTGCGCGAGCTGTACCTGGACGCGGAACACCTTGACGGCTACCACCGCGACCGCAACGTCTTCGCGCCCGGAGTGTCCATAGAGGACGACATGGCGGTACTGGTCCGCTACTCCACCGGTGCCACGATGACATACCACCTCACCGCGTACGCGCCCTGGGAGGGCTACCGGATCGCGTTCAACGGCAGCCGTGGCCGGCTGGAGCTGGAGGTGGTGGAGAACGACCACGTCTCGCCGGCGTCCGGCGGGCTCAAGGGAGCCTCGCTGCACGGCGCGGAGGCCGCGACCGAGCACGGCTGGATACGGATGCAACTGCGGCCGTACTGGCAGCCGCCGGTCGACGTGGAGATTCCGGGGCTGGTCCGGGAAGGGCACGGCGGCGCCGACGCGCGGATGACCGCCGCACTCTTCGGCGCGAAGCCGCCCGACGACCCGCTCGGCCGCGGCGCCACCGAGCGGGACGGCGCGATGTCCCTGCTCACCGGGCTGGCGGCGAATGCTTCACTGGAACGCGGCCAGCCGGTCCGGGTGGCCGAACTGCTAGACCTGGGGGAATCGTGAACCTGTTGTTCCCGTCCGATCCGACGCAGCGGGCCATCGCTCGGGGGCTGTACGCGCTGGTGAAGGATCAGCCGCTGATCAGCCCGCACGGGCACGTCGACCCCGCGATCCTCGCCGACGACCAGCCGTTCCCGGACCCGGCGCAGCTGATCATCGTGCCCGACCACTACATCACCCGGATGCTCTTCAGCCAGGGCGTACGCCCGGCCGAGCTGGGCGTACCCACGGTGAACGGCGAGGAGGTGCAACGCGACGGCCGGGAGATCTGGCGCACCTTCGCCCGGCACTGGCACCTGTTCCGCGGCACCCCGTCCCGGCTGTGGCTGGAGCAGACCTTCACCGGAGTGTTCGGTGTGGACACTCCGCTCGGCCCGGACACCGCGGACGAGGTGTACGACGCGCTGGCGACGAAGCTGGCCGAGCCCGAGTTCCGGCCGCGGGCGCTGTTCGAACAGTTCAACATCGAGCGGCTGGCCACCACCGAGTCGCCGCTGGACGACCTGGGTACGCACGCCAAGCTCGCCGCGGATGGCTGGGGTGGACCAGGCGGCCGGGTCATCACCACGTTCCGGCCGGACAACGTGGTGGACATGGAATGGGACGGCTGGGCGGACCGGGTGGCCCGGCTCGGCGAGATGACCGGCGAGGACACCACCTCGTACCGCGGTTACCTGGCCGCGCTGCGGGTACGGCGGGAGGCGTTCATCGCCGCCGGCGCTACCTCCTCCGACCACGGCCACCTGACCCCCCGTACGCTGGATCTGACCGACGCCGAGGCGGAGGCGCTGTTCCAGCGCGGGCTGCGCGGCGAGGCGAGCGCACAGGATGCCGAGGCGTTCCGCGCCAACATGCTGTTCCAGTTCGCCAAGATGTCCATCGAGGACGGGCTGGTGCTCCAGCTGCACCCGGGCTCGGTGCGCAATCACAACACGTGGCTGTACCAGACGCACGGGCGGGACGTGGGCGGGGACATCCCGCAGGCGACCGAGTACGTGCACGCGCTCGCGCCCCTGCTACAGGCGTTCGGCAACGACCCCCGGCTGCGGCTTGTGGTGTACACATTGGATGAGACCACGTTCGCCAGGGAGCTGGCGCCGTTGGCCGGCGGGTACCCGGCGATGTATCTCGGCGCGCCGTGGTGGTTCCTGGACTCGCCGGAGATGCTGCGCCGGTTCCGGGAGACGGTCACCGAGACCGCGGGCTTCTACAACACCGCCGGCTTCGTCGACGACACCCGCGCGTTCTGCTCGATCCCGGTGCGGCACGACGTGGCCCGCCGCATCGACGCCGGCTACCTGGCCCGGCTGGTGGCCGAGGAGCGGCTGCCGCTGGCCGAGGCCGAGGAGACCATTGTGGACCTGGCGTACCACCTACCCAAGAAGATCTTCCGGCTATGACGACCCTGAACCCCCGCATTTTCCGGGAAAATGCGGGTTTGTGGATCTCTTCGACCCGCATTTTCCCGGAAAATGCGGGAGGGGTGGGGCAGTGAGCACCAAGATCCTTGCCGTTGACGTGCACGATGTGCGGTTCCCCACCGCGGCGGCCGGGGACGGCTCCGACGCGATCAACCGCGGCGACTACTCGGCGACGTACGTGACGTTGCGCACCGACCGCGAGGTCGCCGGGGCCGGCTTCACGTTCACCAACGGCCGGGGCAACGAGATCACCTGCGCCGCGGTGCGGGCGCTCGCCCACCACGTGGTGGGGCGCACCGTGGAGGAGATCTTCGACGACCCGGTGGCGTTCTGGCGCTCGCTCACCGCGGACGTCCAGCTGCGCTGGCTCGGCCCGGAGAAGGGTGTCATCCACATGGCCACCGGCGCGCTGGTCAACGCGGTGTGGGACCTGCGGGCCAAACTGGCCGGCAAGCCGATGTGGCGGCTGCTCGCCGAACTGCCCGCCGAGGAGCTGGCCGGGTGCCTGGACTTCCACCACATCACCGACGCGCTCAGCTACGACGAGGCGGTCACCATGCTCGCCGAGGGCGAGAAGGGCATGGCCGACCGGCTGGCCGAGCTGGCCCGCGACGGCTTCCCCTCGTACACCACCTCGGTCGGCTGGCTGGGGTATCCCGACGACAAGGTCCGGGCGCTCAGCCGCCAGGCGTACGCGGATGGCTGGCGGGCGGTGAAGATGAAGGTGGGCGGCCCAATCGAGGACGACGTGCGGCGGGCCCGGATCATCCGCGAGGAGATCGGGCCGGACGCGCTGCTGATGATGGACGCCAACCAGGTGTGGGACGTGGACGAGGCGATCGCCAACATGGCGCGGCTGGCCGAGTTCGCACCATATTGGATTGAGGAGCCCACGCACGCGGACGACGTACTGGGGCACGCGCGGATCGCGGCCGCGGTGGCCCCGATCCGGGTCGCCACCGGCGAGGTCGCCGCCAACCGGGTCATCTTCAAGCAGCTGCTCCAGGCCGAGGCCATCGGCACCTGCCAGGTCGACGCCTGCCGGGTGGGCGGGGTGAACGAAGTGGTCGCGGTGCTCCTCATGGCGGCCAAGTTCGGCGTACCGGTGTGCCCGCACGCGGGCGGGGTCGGGCTGTGCGAGTACGTCCAGCACCTGTCCATCTTCGACTATCTGCGGGTGGGCCGCTCGCTGGACGGGCGCATGGTGGAGTACGTCGACCACCTGCACGAGCACTTCGTGGATCCGGTACGGGTCAAGGGTGGCCGCTACCAGCTGCCCACCGCGCCCGGGTACAGCGTCACCATGAAGCCCGAGTCCATCGCCGAGTACTCGTTCCCGGACGGCCCGGTCTGGAGGGCGAGAGCGTGACGGACCAGCTCAGCCTGAGCGTACTGCGCGGGATCCCGGCCGAAGCCCGGCCGAGGGTCCATCCCGGGTCCGTCCAGGCCGGGATCCTCCACCTTGGACTTGGCGCGTTCCACCGTGCTCACCAGGCGGTGTATACCGAGGACGCGATCGCCGACGGCGGCGGTGACTGGGGCATCGTCGGGGTCGCGCCGCGGCGGGCGCAGCTGATCGAGGTGCTCTCCGCGCAGGACTGCCTGTTCAGCGTGACCAGCCTGTCCGGCGAGGGGGCCCGCACCCGGGTCATCGGTTCGCTGGCCGCGGTCCGGCACGCGCCGAGTGACCCGGGGGCGGTGGTGGACCTGCTCGCCGACCCGGCGATCCGGGTGGTCACGCTCACCGTGACCGAGAAGGCGTACCGGATGGATCCGGCCACCGGTCGGCTCCAGGTCGACGACGAGGTCCGGGCCGACCTGACCACCGATCGTCCACCCCGGACAGTTCCCGGTCTGCTGGTGCGCGGGCTGACCGCCCGGGCTCGGGCCGGTGCCGGCCCGATCGCGCTGGTCAGCTGCGACAACCTGCCGTCGAACGGGCGGCGTCTGCGCGGCCTGGTCGAGCAGGCACTCGGGGAGGTCCCCGCTGGGGTCACCTTCCCGAGCACCATGGTGGACCGGATCGTGCCGGCCACCACCGAGGAGACCCTGGCCCGGGCGCGCACCGCGCTGGGGGTGCGCGACCTCGCCGCGGTGGCCGCCGAGCCGTACCGGCAATGGGTCATCGAGGACGCCTTCCCCGCCGGCCGGCCGGCGTGGGAGCGGGCCGGCGCGGTGCTCACCGGGGATGTGGAGCCGTGGGAGCGGCTGAAGCTGCGCGCGCTCAACGGCGTGCATTCCGCGCTCGCCTACCTCGGCGCGCTGGCCGGCTGCCGGACCATCGCGGAAGCGCTGCGCCTGCCCGGCATGCGGGCCATGCTGGAGCGGTTCCTCGCCGAGGACATCGCGCCGAGCTTCACGCCGCCACCTGGTGTCTCCGTTGTGGAGTACGGCCAGTCGGTGCTGGAGCGGTTCGCCAATCCGGTGATCGAGCACCGCACCCTTCAGGTCGCCATGGATGGGTCCCAGAAGCTGCCTCAGCGCGTACTGCACACCGTGCTGGACCGGCGCTCGGCCGGCGCCAACCCGGTGTGCAGCGCCCTGGTCATCGCGGCCTGGATGCGGTTCGTCGGCGGCCGGGCCGACGACGGTCGGGCGTTGCCGCTGGACGATCCACTGGCCGACACCATCCGGGCCGCGCTGGACGGCGCCGGCGGCAAGCCGGCGGACGTGGTGGCGGCGCTGTTCGGGCTGGAGTCGGTGTTCCCGGCCGAACTGGCCGGCGACGACGTGACACGCGACCTGGTCGAGGAATGGCTCGCCGCGCTCGACCGGCACGGGGTGGTCGGCGTGCTCGGTCGAGGGTAGGCAGCAGATGACCACGGTGGCGTTGATCGGTGCGAATGGGCACGGCCTGTGGCACCGCCGGGCCATCGCGCCGCTGCACGAGTCCGGCCGGCTGCGGCTGGTCGGGTTGTGCGACGTGCGGCCGATCGAGTCCGCGCCCGGCGCGCCGGTACCGGAGGGCACGCGGCTGTTCGACGACTACCGGGAGCTGCTGGCCGCGGTCCGCCCGGACGTCGCCGTCATCTGCACGCCGCCGCACACCCACCTCGACATCGCCGTCGACGCGCTGCGCGCCGGCTGCGACATCCTGCTGGAGAAGCCGCCGGTGCTGTCCCTGGCCGGACACCACCAGCTCGCGGCGGTGCTGGACGAGACCGGACGGGCCTGCCAGGTGGGCTTCCAGGCGCTGGGCTCGGCCGCGCTCGCCCGGCTCGTCGCGGAGATCGAGGCGGGCCGGCTCGGTACGGTCACCGCGATCGGCGTGGCCGGGTCGTGGCAGCGGGACGACGCGTACTATCAGCGGTCGCCCTGGGCGGGGCGGCGCAGCCTGGGCGGGCGGCCGGTGCTCGACGGTGCCCTGGCCAACCCGTTCGCCCACGCGTTGATGCAGAGCCTGGCCATCGCCCGGGCCAGCACCGACAAGTGGGAACCGCAGGCGATCGAGGTGGAGCTGTACCGGACCCGGCCGATCGAGGTCGACGACACCGCCTGCCTGCGGCTGACGCTCGCCTCTGGACTGCCGATCACGGTCGCGGTGACCCTGTGCGGCGAGGACTTCATCGCCGGAGAGATCACTGTGGAGGGTACCGGGGACGCCGGGACCGGCGGCACGCCGAGCGGTGGTGCCGGGTCCGGTGGCGCGCCAGGCGGTGGCGCTGGGTCCGGTGGCGCGCCAGGCGGGGGCGCTGGGTCCGGTGGCGCGTCCAGCGGGGGCGCCGGGACCGGCGGCGCGCCAGGCGGCGGCGCGGGGTCCGCCGGGTGCCGGGCGGTCCTGCAGTACCCGACCGACCGGCTCCGCCTGCCCGGCGAGCCAGAGTGGCGCGAGGTGCCGGGACGGGTGAGCCTGCTGGAGAACCTGCTGGACCACCGAGCGGACCGCTCGGTGCCGCTGATCGCTCCACTGTCGACAACTGAGCCGTTCACCGCGGTCCTGGCGGCGATCCAGGCGGCGCCGGAGCCCGCACGCCTCGCCGACCGGTGGCTCGCGGTGAGCGGGGTGGCACCGGCCCGCCATGTGCGGGTGGTCGGCGTCAACGACGTTATCCGGCGGGCGGTCCGGGAGGGGGCGCTCTTCTCCGAGCTGTCCGTGCCCTGGGCCACCGCGCCGTACCGGGCACTGATCCGGGACGGTACCGGCCAGCGAACGGGCGAGGACTGAAAACGCACTGCAAGTAACGGCGATACGGGCTAGCCGGAAAATCGGACAGAACACGTCGGATCCTGGCAAAGGGCGGCCAGGCAATTCGGTGATGCCTTGTTTTACTGCAAAATACCTGCAAATAGAACTCATTGACTCTCTTACCTATGTATTTCTACGTTTGCTGTAGCGGAGTTTCCGGCTTGTTACAGCCAATCGGAGAGAGCCAATGCGACTTCACCGACTCGCCGCCGTCCTCGCCGCGCTGGCCCTGGCCGCGGCGCCGGCCACCGCTGCCCTGGGTGGCGAGAGGAACGACCGGAGAGTGCCGTTGGGCCGGCAGGTGCTGCCGGCGTCCGACGGCTGGGCGGCCGCCGCGCCGGGCACCACCGGCGGTTCCGCGGCCAGCAAAGAGAACGTGTTCGTGGTGCACGACCGGGCCGGACTGATCGCCGCGCTCGGCGGCGACAACGCCACCAACAAGAACAACTCGACGCCGAAAATCATCTACGTCAGCGGCACCATCAACGGCTTCGAGGGGCCGGACGGCTCCCTGCTCACCTGCGATGACCTCGCCGACCCGGAGTACGACTTCGCGGCGTACCTGGCCACCTACGACCCGGCGGTCTGGGGCCGGGTCGCGCCGAGCGGGCCGCTGGAGCAGGCCCGGGTGCGGTCGGTGCAGAACCAGACCCGGCAGACGCAGATCAATGTCGGGCCGAACACCACGATCATCGGGCTGCGCGGGGCGAAGCTGACCGGGCTGACCCTGATGCTCGACGGCGCCAACAACACCATCGTGCGCAACCTCACCTTCACCGACGCGCATGACTGCTTCCCCGCCTGGTCGCCCACGGACGGCGCGACCGGCAGCTGGAACTCGCAGTTCGACATGATGTCGGTGCGCCGCAGTACGAACGTGTGGGTTGACCACAACTCGTTCAGCGACGGCGACAACCCGGACAGCGCCCAGCCGATCTACTTTGGACGGCCGTACCAGGTGCACGACGGGGCGCTGGACATCACCCACACCTCGGATCTGGTCACCGTTTCGTACAACAGGTTCAGCCACCACGACAAGACGATGCTGATCGGGTCCACGGACAACCCGGCGAGCGGGGATCCCGGCCGGCTGCGGGTCACCTTGCACCACAACGTCTTCGACACGGTCCTGCAGCGGCTGCCCCGGGTGCGCTTCGGCCAGGTGGACATCTACAACAACCTGTATCGGGTGCCGAGCCCGGACGGCTTCTCGTACGCCTGGGGCGTTGGCGTCCAGTCAGCGATCTACGCGGAGAACAACTTCTTCGTCCTCGGCGCGGGCGTGGCGCCGGACACCGTGATCCACGACTGGGGCGGCACGGTCATCACCGAGCGGGGCACCTGGGTACGCGCCGGTCGTGGACTGGCCAGACCGGCGAACCTGCTGGCCGCGTACAACGCCGTCAACGACCCGGACCTCGGCGCGGACGCCGGCTGGTCGCCGGTCCTGCGCCACGGCTCCGTCCTGCCGACCTGGGCGGTGCCGCTCGTGGTCGACCTGCTCGCCGGCGCCGGCAAGATCCACATTTGATCGTCGGCCCACCACCCCGGCCACCCCAAGACCACCATGCGACCGGCGGTCTCCATCCCCACCCACGCCGGTCTACATCCCCCACCCACCCCCTTGGAGGACCGGTGAATCGAAGGAGAGCACATCGCTGGGGTCTGCTGGGCGCCACCGGCAGCGCGCTCGCGGCGGTCGCCCTGGCCCTGGCACTGGGGGCCGGTGCCCCCGCGTCAGCCGCCACGCTCCTGTCCGACAACTTCGAGGACAACAGCATCAGCGACTGGTCCAAGTCGGGCGGCAGCTGGTCGGTGGTGTCCGACGGCTCCCGCGTCGCACAGCAGTCCAACACCGGCAGCGAGCGGGCGCGGCTGTTCGCGGGCCAGACCAGTTGGACCAACTACGCCGTGCAGGCCCGGGTCAAGCCGCTGGCGTTCAACGGCTCGAACCGGGTGGTGGCGCTGGCCAGCCGGGCCAGCGGCTCGACCAAGATGTACCGGCTGGCGCTGATCAACGCGAACCGGGTGGAGCTGCAGGCGATGAACGGCAGCTCGATCACGGTGATCGGGTCCGCTTCGCTGAACGTCTCCACCGGCACCTGGTACACGCTGCGCATCGAGGCGAACGGCAGTACGTTGCGTGGCCTGGTCAACGGCGCCGTGGTGGCCAGCGGCACCAACACCATGAACAGCGCCGGCCGCATCGCCTTGTTCACCGAGTTCGCCAGCGCGAACTTCGACGACGTGGTGGTGGACACGCTCGGCTCGACGCCGACGTCCGGGCCGCCCTCGTCCCCGACGTCCTCGCCCACCACGTCGCCGACCGGCGGGCCCACCTCGCCACCGCCGTCCCAGACCGGGGACCTGTACGTGGCGCCGAACGGCCGGGATGGCGCGTCCGGTACGCAATCCGACCCGACAACGCTCGCCTCGGCGATCACCCGGATCGCCGCCGGCGGGACGATCTACGTGCGCGGCGGGACCTACAACCTGTCGCAGACAATCACCATCGGGCCGGGCAACAACGGCACGTCGAGCGCGCGCAAGAAGTTGTTCGCGTACCCCGGTGAGACTCCGGTGCTGAACTTCTCCGCGCAGAGCGAGAACTCAGCCAACCGAGGGCTCGCGCTCAACGGCGCGTACTGGCACATCCGCGGGCTCGTGGTCGAGCGCGCCGGCGACAACGGCATCTTCATCGGCGGCAGCAACAACATCATCGAGCGTACGGTGACCCGCTTCAACCGGGACACCGGACTGCAACTGTCGCGGATGACGTCCAGCACGCCTCGCGACCAGTGGCCGTCCAACAACCTGATCCTGAGCGTGGAGTCGCACGACAACGCCGACTCCGACGGCGAGGACGCGGACGGGTTCGCCGCCAAGCTCACCTCCGGTCCGGGCAACGTCTTCCGCTACGCGGTGTCCCACAACAACATCGACGACGGGTGGGACCTCTACACCTACGCGGACGAGGGGCCGATCGGCGCGGTGACCATTGAGGACTCTCTCTCGTACGGCAACGGCACGCTCAGCAACGGCGGCCAGGCCGGCAGTGGTGACCGCAACGGCTACAAGCTCGGCGGCGAGGACGTCCCGGTCAACCACATCGTGCGGCGCAGCATCGCGTACCGCAACGGCAAGCACGGGTTCACCTACAACCGCAACCCGGGCTCGATGACGATTTCCGACAACGTCAGCATCGGCAACGAGGAGCGCAACTTCAACTTCGACGCCGGCAGCTCGGTGTTCCGCAACAACACCTCGTGCGACGGCGGATCCAACGACCGGATAGTCGGCAACGCCGACAGCTCGAACCAGTTCTGGTCCGGCACGAACGGGTCCCGATGCGCTACCTACAGCGGCGCTCTGGGCTGGTCCTTCGCCTCCGACGGCCGCCTGGTGGTGACCTTCGGTGGCCGGCCGGTGACGCCCTAGTCAGTACTCGACGACGAAAGTGAGGCGAGAATGAGACGACCAGTCGCATTGCGACTCCAGACAGCGCTGGCCGCGAGTGCCGTCGCGGTGGCCGCGACCGGCGTGGTGGTGGCGGTGTCGATACCCGAGGCGTCGGCGGCCACGGGCAGCCCCACCGGCTACGCGACCCAGAACGGTGGCACCACCGGCGGTGCGGGCGGGCAGACGGTGCGGGCCACCACGGGTACCGCGATCCATTCGGCCCTGTGCAACCGGGCCAGCAGCAGCACCCCGATCACCATCGAGGTCGAGGGCACCATCAACCACGGCAACACCAGCAAGGTTTCCGGCGACAGCTGCAACACCGCCGACGACGTGATCGAGCTGAAGCAGATCAGCAACGTCACGATCGTCGGGGTCGGCAACGGTGCCGTCTTCGACCAGCTGGGCATCCACATCCGCGAGGCCCGCAACATCATCATCCAGAACGTGACCATCCGGAACGTCAAGAAGTCCGGCTCGCCCACGTCCAACGGCGGCGACGCCATCGGCATGGAGAACAACGTCCGCAACGTCTGGGTCGACCACGTCACCCTGGAGGCCTCGGGTGGCGAGTCGGAGGGGTTCGACGGGCTCTTCGACCTGAAGAACAACACCCAGTACGTGACGCTGTCCTACAGCATCCTGCGCAACTCCGGCCGCGGCGGCCTCATCGGGTCGA
>Ga0310828_1001205_pt1 | contig 16505 bp, 11 predicted proteins | sample WT_ome_3_FD_202242 | JGI IMG/M metagenome (GOLD analysis project Ga0310828, IMG submission 202242) | Sorghum-adapted microbial communities enriched on wild type (WT) sorghum from Joint BioEnergy Institute, Emeryville, California, United... ... | reverse complement strand
CGCGATCCAGGCCTGCCCGTCGAGCAGGTCCGCCAGCGGCAGGTTGGTGCTGTAGCCGCCGTACGACTGCACGAGCGCGAAGTCCGCCGCGGTGTCCACGTCCGCCATCAGCAGGTCCAGCGGGACACCCTGCCAGGTGGTGCCGAGCTTGGACCACTTGGTGACGCAGTGAATGTCCACTGTCGGCGTGTCGCTCGGCAGCTCCATCAGCTCATCCCAGGACCACCGGTGCGCCTGTCCCGACTCGGTGGTGATGGTGAACTCCCACCCGTCCAGCGGTACGCGCGGCGTGGGACCGGCCGACAGCACGGGGAAATCGGGCGTCAGGTACTGGCCGGGCGGCAGCTGCGGATCGGACGCGCGCGGCCGGCCGCGGAATCCCGGTGAGACGATCCCCATGCCTGGACTGTATGCCACGCCAGGCCCGGATGTAGCGGCATCCGAGGGCTTGAGCCGAGCCGAACACCGGTCCGGGTACGCCGGCGCCGACGCGCCCACACTCGATCGGGCAGCCGGTCCGGCTTGTCCGCCGATCGGACCCGTAGCCGTTCGACCGGCTACCCGCGGGCGATCACCGCCACCACGTTGCCCTTGACCGGTTCGCGCAGCAGCACCGGTTCGACTCCGACCTCGGTCGAGAAGGTGAGCACCGCGTCATTGTGGTTGGCGTCGTCGGCCACGACGAGACCGGCCGGTTCCAGGTGCGGCCAGACGGTCCGCAGCTCGAACAGGACGTTGTCCGTGGTGTGCAGGCCATCGTGGACGAACAGCCCGATCGCACCGCAGGTGGACACGACGTACGGCAGCCGTCGACGGGCCGCGCCGCGGATGTACGTCCAGCGGTACCGCACGTCCGGCGCTACCGCGATCCCGGTTTGATTGCCCCAGTCCGGGGTGATCGGTGGCAGATCGATGCTCCACAACCGCCCGCTGCCGTTGCGCTCCAAGGCGTCGAGGATGAACGCCGACGACACACCCCGTGCCACGCCCGTCTCCACCACGACCTCCGGCCGCCGGTGTCGGGTGAGCACCCACAACAGCTCGGCCAGCGACGTGCCGCCGTCGTGATGGTGAACGCCGGTCAGCCGGCCGAGGATCTGCTCGCGGACCGCGAGCAGTTCGGCACAGCATCCGCTGTCCGCCACGCCGACGATGTCATGCGCCGCGGCCACCGGGTCCACCACATCGGCGTGCATGCCGGCCGGCTCCGGCTGGCTTTCGCGTTCCCTGCGGCCAGCGAGACGATCGGCGAACTCGACCGGGCGGGTGATCGCGATGCCCGCCAGGCGAGCGACGTGTTTCAGCTTGGCCACGGATCCTGCAAGCTACCAGACTATTGCCGGGACGGACGAGTCTTGTTCGACTCAGTACCATCTGGGCCATGCAACGTCGACCAGAGCTCGTCGCGCCCGACGCCACGCAACAGATCGAGATACCGGAGGACGCGCCGGCCGAGGAGAAGCCCCGGCGCCGCCGACGGCGGAAGGTCGTGCTCATCACCCTGTTGGTGCTGGCGCTGCTCGGCGGGCTCGGGATGCTCGGCATCGGCCTCTATGTGAAATCGGTCGAGTCGAGCATCCAACGCGTCGAGGCATTCGACGACGTGCCGGAGGCCGGTCGCCCGGCGAAGGTCGCCAAGAACGCGCTCAACATACTGATCCTGGGCAGTGACACCCGGGATCCGCAGAACACCTCCGGCTCCCGCAGTGACACCATCATCCTCGCCCATTTCCCGGCGGACCGGTCGAGTGCTCAGCTGATCTCGATCCCGCGGGACACCTGGGTGCACATCCCCAGGTCAAAGGATGGCAAGCACGGCAACACCAACGCCAAGATAAACGCCGCCTACGCGTGGGGCGGCATCCCGCTCACCGTGCAGACGGTGGAGAAGTACACCGGCGTCCGCATCGACCACGTGGCGATTGTGGACTTTGCCGGATTCAAGGAGATCGTCGACGCACTGGGCGGCGTGGAGATCAACGTCGAGGAGAGTTTCACCTCCACCCACTCGCTCACTCCGGATGGCCGGCGCACCTTCAAGAAGGGCAAGCAGGTGATGGATGGGGCGACCGCGTTGGACTACGCGCGCGAGCGCTTCGCGTTCCGCGACGGCGACTTCGCCCGGATCCGCCATCAGCAGCAGGTAATAACGGCAATCCTGGACAAGGCGGTCTCCGGTAGCGTCCTCGCCAACCCGGCGAAGCTGAACGGGTTCCTGCGGTCGACAGCGGACGCCATCTCGGTGGACGAGACACTCAACATTTTCGATACCGCGATGGACCTGCGCCATCTGCGTAGCAGTAATCTCACATTCATGACTAATCCCACGAAAGGCACCGGCCGGGTGGGCTCTGAGAGCGTGGTGTTCGACGATCCGTCCAAGGTGAAGGCGCTGTACGACGCGGTGCGCCGGGACGCCGTACCAGAGATCCTGAAGGCCGCAAAGTAGGAGATCACAGCCTGCCATTTAGACCGTGGTGAAGAGTGGCGCTTCGGTCGTATCCTGCTCAGAGCGCGAAACCCACTCACCTGCTGCATCGATAACGGGGAGGCTGTCGAGGTGTCGAGTGTGCCGGCAGCGGGTTCGGTTGACGGCGCTGCGCCCGGCAGCGGGTATCTGCTTCCGCACCAGCGACTGGGGCCTTCGGCCCCACCGGCCACATCGGCCGATTCGGCGGCGACCAGGACGGTGACCACGGCGGTGCTGCCGTACGTCGGGTCGCGCTCCTCAGAGCGGACCCGATGGGCGCGGGCTTGGATGATCACCGCACCGGTCGACCTGGCCGCCCTGCTCGCGCCGCTGGCGCTCACCGACCGGTACTGGCGCGGGACGCTGTTCACCGCCGCGCTCACCATCTGCATCTTCGCCGCTGGCGGCCTCTACCGGCCCCGGCGCCACATGAGTTTCCTCGACGAATTGCCCAGCCTCTGCGGACGCCTGCTGGCGTCGGCCGCGATCGTCGCGATCATCGCCGCGATGCGTCACGAGTCCGTCCCGTACGTCTCCGGGTTCATGCGCGGCGTGGCGTTCTCCGCTGGCCTGGTGCTCGTCGGTCGGGCCGTCACCAGGGCCGTGGTCCTGCTCGCGCGCAAGCACCGGTGGGTGGAGCAGAACGCGGTCATCCTCGGCAGCGGGCCGGTCGCGGTCGAGCTCGCCCGGCTGCTGCGCCGGTACCCGCAGTACGGCTTGCGTTTCGTCGGTTGTGTCGACGCCGGCCGCGACGGTGCCCGCCGCCACGGTGACGTGAACTCGCCTCCCCTGCTCAGCTCCCTGGACGAGCTGGAGGAGACGCTCGCGATCACCGAGTGTGGCGTGATCATCATCGCCGATCCCGACTGCCCGGAGTCCCGGCTGATGGAGATCCTGCGGCGGCCCGCCTGCGCCAGCCGCGACCTGTGGGTGGTGCCGAGGCTGTGGGGATCGCGGTCCCAGGGCGGGATGTCCGATCACATCGGCGCGATTCCGGTGGTCCACCTGCGACACACGAATCTGTCCGGTCCCAGGTGGGCGGTCAAGCGCGCCTCGGACATCGTCCTGTCGCTGACCGCTCTGATTCTGTTGAGCCCGCTCCTCGCCCTCTGCGCGGTACTCGCGTTCATCGACGGCGGACCGGGCATCTTCTTCTATCAGGAACGGATCGGGCGGTACGGGAAGCGCTTCAAGGTCATCAAGTTTCGCTCGATGCGACCGGTCAACGAGCACGAGGCGCAGACCAACTGGTCCATCGCCCATGACCGCCGGGTCAGCCCGATCGGCCGATTCCTTCGACGCACCTCGTTGGACGAGCTCCCCCAGCTCTGGAACGTCCTGCGCGGTGACATGACCATCGTCGGGCCGCGCCCGGAGCGTCCGTACTTTGTGGAGAAGTTCTCCGCGGAACACCCCGACTACGCGATGCGCCACCGCGTCCCGGTCGGGCTGACCGGCCTCGCCCAGGTCAGCGGGTTGCGCGGGGACACGCCGATCTCCGACCGGGCCCGGTTCGACAACTACTACATCGAAAACTGGTCACTCTGGCTGGACATCAAGGTGCTCCTGCGGACGGTGGCCGAGGTGTTCCGCGGGCGCGGCCGGTGACCGCCGCGCCGGCGGTCAGCCGCTCGGAAACACCGACAGCGGGCGCCCCTGATAACCGTCGAGGTACCGGGCCGGGTCGGCGTCCAGGACGGACGCCAGCACCGCCGCGTAAACGTCGCGGAAGTCCATTGTCGCTTTCAGATCGCCGTCATCGAGATCGGTCAGGCTCGGTTGCTCGCCGTAGAACCCGCCCACGACACGCGGGCCGAGGATGAGGACGGGACCGGCGGTACCGTGGTCGGTGCCGTCTGAGGCGTTCGCGCGGACCCGGCGGCCGAACTCGCTGTAGACCACGACCGCCACCTGGCGCCCCACCTCGGTCCGCGCCATCCGGTCGACGAAACCGACCAGCGCCGAGTCGAGCTGCTTGAGCAGGAACTCCTGCCCGACACGCTCGTCGGCATGGGTGTCGAAGCCGCCGAGGCTCACCGAGTAGACGGCCGTCGGCACGCCCGCCTCCACGCACTGCGCCACGAGCGCCAGCTGGGTGCCCAGTGCGCTGTCGCCACCCGTACCGGTGGCCGGGACGCCCCCCGCGGCGGCCTGGGCGTGCGGGACCGTGCTCTCCGCCTCCTGAACCACCTTGCCCATCTTGATCAGGTCAGTGTAAGCCGCCGCGGCCCGGGCCTGTGCCTCGGAATCGGTCGGCGCGGCCGTTCCGAGCCGGGCAACGACGTCCGGGCTGATCCAGTCCGGCAGCGACAGGCCCCGGTAGCTGACACATGCTCCGACCCGCCTTCTGCCCACCAGCAGCGGCGGCATCACCTGCTCGAAGCTGACCGCGGCCTCCACCGGCGCCTGCACCCCGTCCAGCCAGCGACCGACCCAGCCGCTGTCGGCCGGTCCGGCCGGTGACGCGGTCTGCCAGATGTCCATGGACCGGAAATGGCTGCGATCGGGCTTCGGATACCCCACGCCGAGGACGATGGCGAGCCGCTTGTCGTCCCACAGCCGCTTCATGCCGGTCAGCACCGGGTTGAGGCCGAGGGAATCGTCCAGATGGAGGACCTGCTCCGGCGGGTACGCCAGGTCGGGCCGCGCCGCGTGGTACATCGGGTCGGCGTAGGGGATGACCGTGTTCAGCCCGTCGTTGCCCCCGTACAGCGTGACCAGGACCACCTTATTGATCTTCCGGTTCGACGCCCCCATCCACCGGTGAGTCCCGTCCCCGGGATCCTTGCCGGCGGTCTGCAGCAGCTGCGTGATCCCGATCGCCGCCGCCCCGGTGGCCAACGCGCCCGCGCCCACCACACCGGACGCGAGAAGGAACCGCCGCCTCGTCAGCGCATCCATCTCAGGTGACCTGATATTCCGGGCTGGCCAACGCCAGCGCGAGCAACAGCTCCGGCTTGCGCACCTCCCGCAGCACCGCGTACGTGCGGTCGGACCAAGTGTCGATGCACAGGATGTTGGCCACCTCTTCCGGCGTCAACCTGCTGGGCTTGGTCAGCGACGCGAGCCGGCCGGCGACGCTTATCTTGAGCTGGGCGGCGGCGGAGGTCAACCAGGCCGCACCGGCTGGCCAACCGCCGACGCTGGGTGGGGCCAGTGGACGCTGCCCCAGGCCGGCCAACCAGTCGTAGATCTGGATGAAATTCTCCCGGTCCAGATGCGCGGCCCGCAGACCGAGCTGGCGCATGGCCCCCACCACCCATTCGATCGGCTGCTTCACCATGCTCCCCCGGGTCGCCTGGAACGCCTCCTCCTGAAACAGCACCCGCAACATCGCCATCGGGGATGGAAACGCGGCGACCATCCGGTCGCGGACGGCATCCGGGATAGGCTCGGTCGAGGACGCGTACCGGTACCACAAACGGGAGGCGATGAAGCGGGGACACGCCTCGTGGCGCAGGAGCAGGTCGACCAGGCTGCGCGCGTTGAACTTCGCGGTGGTGCCCAGTATGTTCTTGCCCCCTGCGTCGTGGGATTCGGGGTCCGAGACGCACTTCTCCGCGCTCAGGTTGACCTTCCACCCGGTCAGCGCCCGGCCCGCTTCCTTGACGTCCTGCTCCGTGTAATGACCGATGCCGAGCAGGAACAGCTCGAACAGCTCCCGGCCGAGGTTCTCGTTCGGTGCGTCCTTTGTGTTGAGTTGCCCGTCCAACCAGGTGACGAGCGCCGGATCGACCACCATCCGCCGGGCCATGTCCACGAAGTCGCGGGCGCCGCGGAGCGTGCGGTGCTGGGCGAGCATGAGCTGCGGGCTCTTGACCTTCGTCACCGAGGTCGCCCAGTGTCCATGCCAGAAGAACACCAGCTTCTCGGTCGCCTGATGGTTGGCGACGATCATCCGGTCGAGCCACCACTGGACGATCTGTTCGATCTGCCGCTGGCGTACCCGGTCCGCCTGCGGGCGCGCAGGATCGGTCAGGCTCGACAAGCGGGTGTACGGATCGGGCCCGAGCACGGGGATCGGTGCGCTCGCGGCACCGACGTCCGGCCCGACCGGGTTCGTCAGGCTCGACAGCGTGGCCGCGTAGCCCGCCCGCCGAGCGGCCGCCAACTCCGCGGCCGTCGGGCCGAAGCCCGCCCGGCGCAGGAGCAGCGCGACGTCATCGGCCATGAAGGAAACATAGCAGCGCCGCAACGTGCGACCGGGAACTCGGGCAGCGCCTTGAACCGGGCCTGGGGTAGCATCCGCCGACGAGCTGCGGCCGGCTGGGTCAAGTCGTTTGTCGGGGGTGACGATGTCAAATCGGAATACATTGTCCCTTAGTTCACAAAATGTCGATAATCGACAATGTTCGCCGCTCGCCAACCGCACCGTTGCCCTCGTTCACGAATGGTTCGCCTCGACCGGAGGCTCCGAGAACGTCTTCCGGCACATCGCGAAGCTGCTTCCCCACGCCCGGCGATTCGTTCTGTGGCGGGAGCCGGACGCGGACGACCCCGGCCTGTGCGAATCCTGGCTCGCTCGCACGCCACTGCGCCGCAGCAAGGCGCTGGCCCTGCCGGCGATGCCACTGGTCTGGCGCACGTTGACCCGTGAGCGGTTCGATGTGGTCATCTCATCCAGCCACGCGTTCGCGCACACCACCCGGCTTCGCGGTGACCAGACGCGATACCTGAGTTACGTCCATTCGCCCGCGCGATACCTGTGGAGCCCGACGTTCGACGGCCGGGGCGCGAGCCCGCTGCTGGCACTGCCGCGGCGCATCCTGCGCTCCGTCGACGTGCGGATGAGCCGTCACGTCCACAGCTACGCCGCGAACTCACAGGAAGTGCGCCGACGCATCCAGCGGTACTGGCACCGCGACGCAGTGGTCATCAACCCGCCGGTCGATGTCGACTACTACTCCTCCGCGCCGCAGGCGGATCGCAACCAGCCGCGGGATTACCTGCTCGGCGTCGGCCGATGGATTCCTTACAAGAACTTTTCCCAGGTCATCGCGATCGCCGAAGCGGCCGGCCAGCCCTTGGTCATCGCCGGCTGCGGCCCGGAGGAGGCGAACCTTCGCCGGTTGGCCAGCCGGGTCGCGGTACCGGTCCGATTCGAGGTCCGGCCGAACCGGCAGCGGCTACGACAGCTGTACTGGGGGGCGAGGGCGCTGCTGTTCCCCGTCCACGAGGACTTCGGCATCATCCCGGTCGAGGCGCAGGCGTGCGGCACGCCGGTGGTGGGCCTGCGCCGCGGTGGCCTGCTGGAGACCGTGGTCGACGGGGAGACCGGCTTCCTCGTGGACAGCATGGATCCCCGCGCGCACGTCGCGGCACTCAACCGGCTGGACGAGTTGAGCCGGGACCGGATGCAAGCTGCGGCCGCCGCCTTCTCCGCGCAGGCGTTCGCCACCAACCTGAGCGCCTGGATCGCCGATGCCAGCAGGTGACACCCTGCGCGTGCTGCACGTGAGTCACACCGCCCAGCGCGGCGGTGCCGAGCTGGCCCTGCGCCGGTTGCTGGAGCGGGACCGGGACTGGTCGGCCGCGGTCTGCGCCCCGGCCAACGGGGATGCGTTCGAGACGTTGGCGGGCCAGGGCGTACCGATCGGCCACGATCTTCGAAGCCTCCCCACCGGCGGGACGCGCAGTCCGGGCCTTGTACTCTCGGCCCGCTACCTGCTGGCACTGATTGCCAATGCGCGTGCGCTGCGACGGAGTCCGCTGTACCGGGAGGCTGATCTGGTCCACGCAAACACGGCCGCCGCCGCCATCATCGCCGCCCTCGCCGGCGCGGGCACGCGCCCGGCGCGCCCGCTCGTGGTCCACCTGCGTGACCTGGTGACCCCGGAAAGCCTCGGCCGGTTCGGGTACCTGGCCTTCACGAAGCTCGCGTTGCCGCGCGCCGACGGCGTGATCGCCAACTCGCGGTCGACCCTGGAGTCGGCCGCGGCACGGCTTCCCGCCCGGGCCGCACGGACGGTGATCCAGAGCCCCATCGGCGTCTGCGCACGCGTCACCCAGCCGCGGACCACCCCGGCCGTACGGCGGATCGGCATGCTCGGACGGCTGCAGCACTGGAAGGGACAGCACGTCTTCCTCCGTGCGTTCGCCGAGTATCTTCAGGACATGCCGGTCACCGCGGTCATCGCGGGTGCCCCGCTCTTCGGCGAGGAAGCGTATGCGCACGAGCTACGCCAGCTCGCCGCGCGACTGGGGATCGCCGAGCGAGTCACGTTCCTCGGCCACGTCGACGACCTGCCGCGGTTCATCGACTCGGTTGACGTGCTGGTCCACGCCTCGATCAGGCCCGAACCCCTAGGCCAGGCGGTGATGCAGGCACTGGCCTACGCCAAGCCGATCGTCGCCACGGAGGGCGGCGGGCCCAGCGAATGGATCCACAACGGCGTCAACGGACTGCTCGTCCCGCCCGATGACCCGGCCGCGCTCGGGGCCGCCTTGCGCGCCATCACCGAGTCGTACGACCTGCGGGTGAAGCTGGCGGACGCCGCGGCGAACACGTCCGGCATCCGCACGGATCAGCAGGTCGCCGACGCCCACGCGGAGTTCTTCCGGCGGGTCTGGCTCGACCGCCACCGCGGCGGGAGGGCCGGCGCATGACGGCTGACCGGACCCGGCCGCTGCGCGTCGCGTACCTGGTGCTCCAGCCGCCGAGCTACAGCCAGACGTTCATCACCAACGAGATGCGGGCGGTCGAGGCGGCCGGCGCGACCGTCGAGATGTTCGTGACCCGGCAGGGCGGCCGGCTCGATGACCTGCGGCGCGTGGTGGGCTGTGCGATCAGGCATCCGCTGCGCCTGATGGCCCATGTACGCGCCCTCGGGCCGTCGTACGGTGCGCGGGCCGTCCTCGCCGCGGCGTACGCGCTGGGCATCTGTGGCCAAGTCGGCCGGTTCGGTCCGGACATCATCCATGCGCACTTCGTCAGCCTGCCCGCCGCAGTGGCGGTGCTGGTCGGGCGGACGCTCGGCCGGCCGGTGACGGCGATCGCCCATGCCGCCGACTTCCAACTCGACCGCAACGCGGCGGCGCTGCAGCGGCGCCTCGGCCAGCTGGACCATCTCTTCGTCATCTCCGCCGCCGCGGCGGGCCAGCTCGCCGACCGCGGTGTCGACATGGCGAGGATTTCGCACAGCATCGTGCGTGCCGCATTCGACGGAGAGACCGTCAGCCGGTCGAGCCACCAGCCGGGTACGCCGGTACGGCTGGTGACGGTGGCCCGCCTGGTGGAGAAGAAGGGGGTGGACACCTGTATCGACGCCGTCGCCGCCCTGGTCGCCTCCGGCCATCACGTGCGCTACGACATCTTCGGCGACGGGCCGCTGCGTGCGGACCTGCAGCGACGCGCCACCGCCCGCGGGCTCCACGGGGCCGTCCACTTTCACGGCGCCGTCTCGCACCAGGTGGCGACCGCAGCAGTAGCTGGTGCGGACATCGCGGTACTGGCCTGCCGAAGGGCGACCAACGGGGATCTCGACGGCATTCCGGTCTTTCTCATGGAGGCGGCCAGTCGCCGGGTACCGGTGGTCACCACGGCCGTCTCTGGCATACCGGAGCTCGTCGACCAGCGCAGCGGGTGGCTTGTGCCGCCGGACGACGCGGCGAGCCTGGCCGGCGCGATCGAGCAGGCCATCAGGGATCCGGTGGCGTGCCGGCAGCGGGCAGACCTGCTCGCGGAGCGGGTGCGCACCGAGTTCTCGCCGGTGCTGCAGGCGGAACGGTTGCTCGCCGTCTGGCACGAGCTTGCCGGCGCCACCGCCGGGACCGCCCCGCAGACCGAGGAACCCGAACCGAGCAGGGTCCCGGGCACATGGAACTGACCGTTGTCTCGACCTACTTTCCCCTGCCACAGGACAGGGGTGATCCGGTACGAGTGCTCATGGCGCTGCGCGCGATCTCGCAGGCCCGCCCCTACACGCTACTCGTGGTGCGGCGTCCCGACACAACGCCGGAGCTGGTCGACGCGCTTCGCCAGATGCTTCCCGGGGTCGAGGTGAAGGACTTCGAGGCGACACCGTACCGGCTGAACCGTCTTGGGCCGCTCGGCCGCTACCCGGAGGCGTACGTCAGCGGGTTGCCGCCGTGGGTCAGAGCGCGATTCAGCGGCGCGCTCCTGGCGGAGCTGCGCAACCGGACTGGTCTGGGCATAGCGATCGGCGAAGCGGCGGCCGCGTACTTCCCAGGCACCCGGCTGACCTGGCATTGGGACAAGGCAAACGTGCTGGCCGCGAGCAGCCGTGAGGACATCCTGGAAGCGCCGGACCTGCCGCACCGCATGCGCGCGCGGTACCTGGCCCGGGTGTCCGCCACCTTCGAGTCGCGCGCGCTGGCGCGGTGCCGGACGGTCTCGGTGACCAGCACGGCCGAGGCACAACGCCTGGTCGAGCAGCACGGTCGCAGCGCCGACTTCACCTTGCCGAGCTGCGTGCCGGTGCCGAGCGGCCACGTGCCCTCGCCCGAGCCCGGACGGCTGGTCTGGCTGGGCAGCTTCGCGTACCGCTCGAACCTGCTTGGGCTGCGCCGGTTCCTCGACGAGGGGTGGCCGCAGCTGCGGCGTGCGGGCTTCACCCTGGCCCTGGTCGGCTCCGGACTCACCGGCAAGCTCCGCTCGCAGCTCGCGGCGTACGACGGTCTTGATCTCCTCGGCTACGTGGAGGATCTGCGGCCGGTCCTGGCGCGCGCCCAGGCCGCCGTGGTTCCATTGTGGAGCGGTGCGGGAGTGAAGCTGAAGACGCTCACGCTCCTTGCGCACGGGTTGCCGGTGTTCAGTACGACCGTGGGAGCCGAGGGTGTGCCGCAGTCGTCCGCGCTGCGCATCGCGGACACGCCCGCCGCCCTTGCCAAGGACATCCTCGACGCGACGCCGTCCGACCTCGACCGGATGGCCGCGGAAGGGCCGCGCCTGGTTGCTCGCGAGTTCTCGGAATCCCAGTTCACCGAACGGCTGGTACAGGCGTTGGCGCGCCTGGGCTACCTCCCCGCCTCCGGCGCAGTGGCACGCGGGGGTGCCTGATGTCCACGAGGAAACTGGCGTCCGCTTCCCTGGCGAACCTCCTGATACCGCTCAGCGGCATCCTCGTCAGCCCATTCCTCTCCCGCGAGCTGGGCCCGGAAGGCCGCGGGCTGTACGCTGCGCTCTCGCTGCCCATTGTGGTCTGTGGCTGGTTCGGCACGTACGGCCTGCAGGACGCGCTCACCTTCCATCTGCGCAACGGCAGCATGTCGCGCAAGGCCGCGGCCAAGGTCAGCCTTTTGGCGACGGTACCGCTCGGCCTGCTCGGCATCGGTCTGCTGGCGCTGCTCGGGCTGTTCGTCTTCGGGGACGCTCCGGGGCACTACCGCGAGTACCTCTCGCTCGCGCTCCTCGCGCCGCTGCACATTCTCGCCAACCTGCTGATCGGGGCGCTCACCGGCGCATCGGACATCTGCGGCGTCAACCTGGTCAAGGTGGTACCTGCGCTGCTGCGTACCGTCATCGTGATCGCCGCCTGCCTCGTGTTCGACCTGAGCGCCTACGTGGCCGGCCTACTGTTCCTGGCGTCGGTCGTGGGCGGCCTGGTCGTCGGCCTGGCCCGGCTGCGGGCGGCACCGGCGCAAGGGGAGCCGGACCCGCCCGGTTCAGCGATTCCGATCGGTTCCCTCGTCCGGTACTCGTTGCTCTGCCTGCCGGGCGTGTTGACCGCGATCTCAGCGGCGCGGCTCGACCAGATCATCGGACTGCCCCTGATCGGCGCGCAGGAACTCGGCTACTACGCGGTCGCGGTCAGCGTCGCCGAGATTCCGATGGTCATCGCGACCGCCGCCCGCACCGTGCTCATGGGGCGACCGGCGACGAGTGACCCACGCGCGGCGACGCGGGTCGCCCGGGTCGCCGTACTCGCCTCGGTCCTGGCCTGCGGGGTGCTCGCCGGCACGGCCGGCCTGGCCGTGCCGTTGGTGTTCGGCCGTGCCTTCGCCCCGGCGATCGGGCCGACCGTGATCCTGTGCGCCGCGACTGTCCTGTACACCTGCATGGTGATCTTCGGCGCGGTGCTCCTGGCGCACGGCCGGGCCGGCTGGTCGTCAACCGCGCTGGTCACCGGCTGCGCCGCGGGCATCGGGTTGCTGGTCCTGCTGGCGCCCCGGGGAGCTGTCGGAGCCGCCATCGCCAGCCTCTGCGGTTACGGTGTCTCGGCCGCGGTCGCCGCGCGGGCGGTCCGCGGGGTGGCCGGCGTCGTGTCGCTGAGAATGCTGACGGTGCCGTACCGGGAGGATCTCGATTCGCTCGCCGCGGAGGTCCGTGGCTCGCCGGTGGCCAGGTGGGTCAGCCGCGTCGGCGTCGAGACGTGTGCCGTCGGCGCGCTCTTCGTCCTCGCCTGGCTGCGCGTCCTCGTACCGCAGATGATCCAGCTCTTCACCAGCGGCCGTCCGGAGTTCAACTCGCGCGATGACATGGCGCCGGCCGCGAGCGACATTGTCGGCGAGGCGTTGAGCCTGGCGTTCATCCTGCTGGCGGCGTTCCTCGTGGCGCGCGGCATCCGCGCCGGTACGACGGGCCGCCTCTGGTGGCTGGCCGGCTGCGTCGCCCCGCTGCTCGCCATCGAGCTGTCCAGCCTGCTCGCGCGCGAAGTGCCCAGCGTGGTGTCGATCGCGCTGCCGCTGGCCGCGGTCGCGATCTGGCTGCAACCGCCCGGACCGCGGGTGCTGGCGGTGATCGGGACGATCAGTGCGGCCACCGCCGCCATCTCGATCGTCCTGGCTCTGGTGCGCCCCGACCTCGCCCTGCTGTCCGGTGACGACGCGGGCGACAAGACAATGATTCTCGGCGGCCTGCTCGCCGGCCCGTATCTGCACTCGAACGTCCTGGGCATCGTCCTCACCCTCAGCGCGCCGTTCATTTTCTGCATCAGGCCGCGGCTGGTGCGGCTGTGCTCGCTCGCCGTCGTGCTGTTCGCCCTCTTCTGGACCGGATCGCGGGCCAGCCAACTGGCCACGGCGGCGATGCTCGTGACGTACGGCTGCTATTTGTTCCTCCGGCACGGCAGGCAGCGACTATGGCTGGTGTCCGCGTCGATCGTCACGGGCGTGACGCTGATCGTCCTCGTTCCGCTGGTCACCCGAGACCCGGACGGCTTCACCGAGCGGGGCCGCATCTGGAAGTTCCTGTTGGACCGGTGGACGGAGCGACCGATCGTGGGCCTGGGGCCGAAGTACTTCGAGCGGGAGGAGCTGGCGGCGGCGCTGGGCGGCGCATTCAACCACGGCCACAACATCCTGGTCCAGCTCCTGACCATCGGTGGGCTGCTCACCGTCGTCCTGTTCGCGTTGCTGCTCTATCTCGCGTGGCGGCAAGCGGTCCGGTTGGCCCAGCGGTGGGGCCTCGCCGTCCCGGCGCTCTTCCTGGTCGCGTTCACGCACGTCTCGTGGCTGGAGGCGTCGCAGATGTCCACCACGCTCGCGGGCTTTCTGGCCTGGCTTCCCCTCATCCTCATCGCCCGGCTGGGGCTGGCCGGCGACGCCCGGCCGGGGCTGGCCGACGACCCCATCCCTCAGCCGGTGGTCCGGCGAGCCGACTGGGGTACCGAGGTGGGCGGCGACCGGGTGGCGCCGGCTCCGGAGAGTCAGAAGACGGCGACATCCCGGATGTAGTTCACCACCCGACGCAGCAGACCCGCGCCGCCGACCGTCGAGGTTCCCCGGAACACCAGCTCCTTGTCGAGGTTGCCCTCCTCACCGCTACGCCAGAAGGCGACCACGATGAGACCGTAGCGTTGCTGCCCGTCGATTTCGAGCCTGCTGGACTCGGCGAGGTAGGCGTACTCCCCGACCCGAACCCACTGCAAGCCCCATGCCTCTTCGGCCTGGCGCATCTCGGTCTGCTCCTGGGCGCCGCAGGGTTGCGGGCAGTCCCGGACAACCAGCTCGCCCCCGGTCGCCGGTCCAGTGCCCGAGGACTCGCCACAGGTGTACTTGGCGAAAGCCTGAGCGCGGCCGGCCGCGCTGCACTGCCAGTTCAGCGGAATCTTGACCGGAATGCCCACACCATCCAAATCCAGCGTCCGCAGCCGGTCTGTGGTCTTGAACCTCGGCCACTGCGCAGGCCAGGCACCATCCTTCGGTGGCTCGATACCTGGATTCACCGGCGCCGCGGTGGGCACGCCATCCGGCAACGGCTGCGGGCTGGACGAGGCGCGGACCGTCGGCTCCCCGCCACCCACCTGCCAGGCATAGACGCCAGCGCCAGCGGCGAGCGCCAGGACCACGCCGACGGTGACCGCGATCCACAGACTGGTGCGGCGGCGCGGTTCGGGCTCACTCGGCCGCAGCGGCGGATAGCCGGGATCGAACAGGGGCGGCGCCTGGTTCGGCGGGCCGGCAACCGGCGAATCGGCAACCGGCGGGTCAGCGACCGGGGGATCGAACACCGGCGGTCGCGGGTGGGCGGTGGGCCATTGCGGCAGGTCCGCCGTCAACGGCGGTTCTGGGGCGGATGACCGCGCCACGTCCGGAGCCGGCTGCGGCTTGTCCGAGGCCGGCTCCGGGGGTCCGGAGACCGGCGACGGCGGTGGAGAGACCGGCCGGGATTGGCCGGGTGCCGGGAGCGAGACGGGCTGGAGCCCGACCGTTGGCCACTGGAGGAAGGAGGTTTCCGCCGCCGATGACTCGCTCCGCGAGGCGCCGTCCGCCGAGCCGGCGCCGTCCGGGTCCGACTGGTTCGCCCCGGACGGCGCCGGGTGGTAGTCCATGCCGAGGGCAATGAAGACCTGCTCGGCGCCCGGCCCGTCACCGGCCGCGCAGGCCACCCACGGTGTTGCGGTGGAGAAGTCGGCGTAAAGCACGCGCGGCGCAGTAGCCCCACCCTGTACCAGCGAATCCGCCGTGGAGGCGAACGCGTCCCGCCAGCGCTGGTCGGCCGCGACGGCCGCGTCGAGCACCGCCACGGTCAGCGACCTGCCCTGGGCGTCAACGGCAGACCAGACGGTGCCCACCTGACACGAGCCCAAGGCCTCGATCAACTGGTACGTGCCGTCCGGCTGCATCCCAACCTCCCCGCAGTCACCACTGCGGATAGTAACGACCCGGTGCTTCAGCACCCAGGCCACCCCGCCCCTCAGCCATTCGCGGCATCGGAGCCTGTGTCGGATGTGGTTGTTGCTGGTCAACCGCTTTCTTCCGGCGGCCCCACCAACCCCAGCCATCCTAGCCAGGCACTGCCAACCGCCGGACGGTCGTTGCCCGCCAAGAGCTAACGACGCGAATCCGCGGATGGCGGTGGCATGATCGGAATGCATCACCGATAGCCGATGGCTGGTACGGTGTGTCGGCCGGGGCATGCCAGTGTCCTGCATTGTGACCTGCCCCGCATGGCGGACCAGCCGGGCAGGCACCATCAGTAGTCGGTGGCGCAGAGCCCAGATGCGCCGGGCCACGCCGTCACCGTCGTCGAGGCCCGATACGCCCAGCGCGGACCTTCACCCCCACCCCGCACACTGTGGGCGGTCAGCCGGCCGGGGCGTAGTCGCAAGAAGGCGACCTGACGAGCGCCCCCCCGGGGCGGCGGACTTTCATCCCCGGCCAGCAGGTCCGCCGCGGTCACCGTTCCGGCCTCCGCCACGTCGCCGCGTGAATAGGAGTTCGAGCCGGTGCTTATCCGGCCTCCACCCCCGTGTAGAACTGTGTCGTGTTCTTGACCGTCAGGTCCACCTCGTTCTGGGACGCGCCCGCGGCCCGGTATGCCTCGCCCCACGCCCTACTGCTCAACGCGATGAACTGGCTGCCCTCCGGCGTCGTGTGCCAGGTCTCACGGTCCTCTGTGGACAGCGTGCCGCCGGTGAGGTGCAGGCTCAGGCCGAGCAGGCCGAGGTCCCAGCCGACCCCGACCGCGCCGGGGCCGAACTGACCCCACATCCCCGGGTCAACGGTCGCGCTGTGTTCCAGCTCGAAGAGCGTTCCGCCGTCCGCGGCGGACAGCCGCACCTCGACCTCCGAGCTGCCGGGCTCCGCGTCGCCGAAGATCCAGCTCACCTTGAGCAGCCGGGGCGGCTCGCAG
>Ga0310828_1001203_pt1 | contig 16539 bp, 12 predicted proteins | sample WT_ome_3_FD_202242 | JGI IMG/M metagenome (GOLD analysis project Ga0310828, IMG submission 202242) | Sorghum-adapted microbial communities enriched on wild type (WT) sorghum from Joint BioEnergy Institute, Emeryville, California, United... ... | reverse complement strand
CACGGACGGGGGGGAGTCCTGGGATCCGGTCGCTTCCGATGCTGTCCCCGGTCAGGAAGCCGGCAACACGGAGGGGCTGCTGCCATCGCAGGGATTTGCCGCAGGGGTGGCTTTTCGCAGCCCGTCCGAAGGATTCCTGTCCGTTGAAAACCGCAGCGGGGCGGCGGTTCTCCTGTATCGGACGGAGGACGGAGGGAAAACCTGGCGGCTGTTGGATGTGCCTCCTCCTTCCGGTATTTCCGGCGGGGAGTGGACATCCGCTCCGCAAAGCCCGTTCTTTGCCGGGGACCATGTGCTGGTTCCGATCCTGTTTACGGGAAAGTCGGCCAGCGAATACGTGCTTTACCGCTCCGCAAACGGAGGACGCACGTGGTCCTACGAGGTGATCCCTCCGCCGGTCTCGTCCGGCACAGCCGGTTTCTGGGCAGCGGCCCTTCCGGTATTCTCTTCCGGCCCGACGGTCTGGGTATCGGACGGACAGAAGCTCTACCGCAGCGCGGATCTTGGCAAAAGCTGGCTTCCGCCGGCCGACCTGTTTGCGGCGGGCGGCGCGGACCCGGCAACGGACCGGGTCCGTGCCTTCGGATACGCCGATACGCGCATCGGCTGGGTTCTGGGGGCGGAGAAGAACAAGGGAGTCAGGCTGTACAAGACGGAGGACGGGGGGCTCTCCTGGGACCGGCAGACCCTGCCTCCGGCCGAAGCGATGGCAGCCCTTTCCGCGCAGACGATTTACCGCTCCCTGCATATGTTCACCCCCGATACCGGGTGGGCTTCGGCAGGACCGGGGTTTCACATTCTGCGCACGACGAACGGGGGAGACCGCTGGCGGGACGTTAGCCCGCAAGGTCTGGATGGAGCCGGGGTGGCTCATTTTCTGGATGAACGCACGGCCTGGGTGGCCGCGTCTTCCTCCGGCCCGGACGGCCGAATGGTGACGGTTTACCGTACGACGGACGGTGGAAGTCATTGGAGCCGCTCATCCTTCGGTCCCGGGGCGGAAGAAGGGGGCGTTCCCTATTCCCTCGATTTTATCGACAGCCGCCATGGCTGGCTCCTGCTTGAACCGGACCACGGCGCGAATACTTCGCCGGGGGAGCTGTACGCCACAGCGGACGGCGGCCGTACATGGACCTGGATCGCCGGCACTTCCCGTCCGGGATCCCTGCCCTTTGGCGGGGCCGTGGCTTTCCTGGATGAACATCGCGGCTGGCTCGCGGGATCGCCGGCCGGCACGCTGCCGGGCAGGCTGTACCGAACGCGCGACGGGGGAGCGACCTGGACAGAGGTGGAACTGAAGGCGCCCGAAGGGGCCGGGGAAGGAACGATGAATCCGGGGGTTCCCTCCTTCAGCCGGAAGGAACCGGGCACCGGCGTGCTGAGGGCGGAGTGGATTCCCGGAGACGGCTCCGCCAAAGCCTATGCCTCTTACCTGTATACGACCGCTGACGGCGGAGAAACCTGGAACCTTTCGAAGCCGGTCAAATATGAAGGGCTGATGGATGCCGTCTCCCCGCGGGAAGCCTGGGCCTGGAGCATGGCCCCCGCCGATCCCGACGATGCGACCGCCCCTTATACGGGAACGCTGTATCATACCGCGGACGGCGGACAGCACTGGGACGCCCTGCCGGCCGATCCGGCGCTGAACGAACTGCTCACAGCCAGAATACCCGTCCGTCAGGTGGATTTTGCGGACGCAAGCCATGGCTGGATTCTTGCCGGAAACGAGAGTGTGAACCGCATTTTGCGGACAACCGACGGCGGAAAAAGCTGGCGGATTCCGTCCGGTACCGGAACCGTGGAATAAACCGGGATATGCGGGAATATGGAAGCTTCTGCGCCCGCGTCCGGGAAGACAAGGCATGTCTTTAATTTGTCGTTAAAAGAAATTTTTACCGGTATCGTTTAAAATAGGCTTTATAGGCTTCAAATGCTTCACAGGCTTCAAATGGCGCATTCATTCCTGATGCAGAAGCGGGGAGGGTATCATGAAAATCGGTTTGAGCTCATACAGTTTGTCCAAAGCGATCCGTGCCGGAGAAATGACAGTTCTTGACGCCGTCCAATGGGTCGCGGATCACGGCGGGGAACATGTGGAAATCTCGCCCATCGGCTTCAGTCTCGACAACAATCCGGAGCTGATCCGGGCGCTTGTCCGAAAAGCGGGGGAGGCGGGAATTGAAATTTCCAATTATTGCGTGGGAGCGAATTTTGTCCAGCCGGACGAAGCGGCCTTCGAGGCGGAAATCGCCCGCGTCATGAAGCAGGTGGACATCGCCAGGGAGCTCGGGGTAAAGACGATGCGCCACGACGTGGCCTCCCGGCCGATTCCGGAAGCAACCCTCATGCAATTTGTAGCCGAGCTCGGCAAGCTGGCGGAAGCCTGCCGCCGGATCGCCGATTATGCGGCGCAGTTCGGGATCACCACCAGTGTGGAAAATCACGGATTTTACATGCAGGGCAGCGATCGGGTTCAAGCGCTCGTTCATGCGGTAGGCAGGGAAAATTTCCGCACAACGCTCGATATCGGTAATTTCATGTGTACCGATGAAGACCCGGTAGTCGCCACCCGAAAAAATCTGCCCATCGCCTGCATGGTGCACATGAAGGATTTCTATCTTCGCCCGGCGCATCGGAATCCGGGGGAAGGCTGGTTTCGCACGGCCGGAGGCAATTACCTGCGCGGGGCCATTGTCGGTCACGGAGATATCGACATCCGCTCGGTCATCCGCGAAATCAAGAAGTCCGGCTACGACGGATACATTTCCATTGAATTCGAGGGACTGGAGCCCTGCACTTTCGGATCGAAGGCGGGTCTTGACAATGTGCGCCGTCTTTGGGACGAAGTAAAAATCAGCGGCTGATCCTGGAACGCGGGGGAGTAACCATGGGGAAAACAAGGGTTGGCGTGATTGGCGCCGGATCGATTTCGGTCCAGCATCTGAACTCTTACCGGAATCATCCGGAAGTACAATTGTACGCGATTTGCGATCTGCGCGAGGAACGTGCCAGAGAGAAGGCGGAAAAATACGGCGCCGGGAAAGTATATACCGATTACCGTGAGCTTCTGGCCGACCCGATAGTAGAGGCGGTCAGCATTTGCACCTGGAACAACACGCATGCGGAAATTGCCATTGCCGCGCTGGAGGCGGGAAAGCACGTGCTGGTGGAGAAGCCGCTTTGCCAGACGGTGGAGCAGGCGCTCCGCGTTCAGGAGGCAGTCCAGAGAAGCGGGAAGGTGCTGCAGGTCGGCTTTGTCCGCCGCTATGCCAGCAATACGGACATTCTGAAGCGGTTTATCGACAACGGGGACTTCGGGGAGATCTATTACGCCAAAGCATCCTGTATCCGCCGGCTGGGCAATCCGGGAGGGTGGTTTTCCGACAGGGAACGTTCCGGCGGCGGTCCGCTGATCGACCTTGGAGTCCACGTGATTGATCTTTGTTGGTATCTGATGGGCAGGCCAAAAGTGAAATCCGTAAGCGGCAATACGTACCGAAAGCTTGGCAACCGCTCGCACATCCGGAATTTGTCTTACTACAAATCGTCGGACTATGATGTGAAGAATGACGTAGAGGATCTGGCGAACGCCTTGATCCGTTTTGAAAACGGCGCTTCTCTCATGGTCGACTGCAGCTTCACGCTGCATGCCAGGAAGGATGAGTTAAGCATCAGGATATACGGGGATCGAGGCGGCGCCGAGATCGAGCCCGAGCTGTTCATCGTCACCGAAAAGCATGATACGATTCTCAATGTCCAGCCCCAGGTCGATAAATTGTCATTTGATTTCGCCCAGGGCTTCCAGAATGAAATCAATTACTTTATCGACTGTTGCCGGAACGGGCGGGAGCCGATCAGTCCGGTAGAGGACGGGCTGGAGATCATGAAGATTTTGTGCGCGGTATACGAATCGGCCGAAAAAGGCTGCGAAATCCGTTTCCGCTGATTGATCTTGGAAGAGGAGGAGGAATCAGGGATGGCGCTTGCCAATAAAATCGGTGTCATCGTTGACAGCTTCCGCGCGGGCGTGCGGGAAGGACTGAGGAAGGCCAAGGAGGTCGGGGCCGACGGAGTGCAGATTTACGCTGTGCGCGGGGAGATGGATCCGGATCATCTTTCGGCCAGGGAACGCAAAGAGCTCAGGGATTACATCGCTTCCCTCGGTTTGGAAATTTCCGCGCTGTGCGGAGATTTGGGCGGCCACGGATTTCAGGATCGAACCGAGAATCCGGCGAAGATTGAGAAATCGAAACGGATCCTCGACCTGGCGGTGGAGTTGGGAACGAACGTCGTCACCACCCACATCGGGGTCGTGCCGCAGGATCCCGCCGATCCGGTTTACCAGGAGATGCAGCGGGCATGCGAGGAACTGGCCTCCTATGCGACGGGCATGAACGCTTATTTCGCCATTGAGACCGGGCCGGAACCGGCGGCCCATCTTAAGGCGTTTCTTGACACCCTCGGGAGCAAGGGAGTCTCTGTCAATTTTGACCCGGCCAACATGGTGATGGTCACCGGGGACGATCCGGTAGCCGGCGTCAAGCTGCTCAAGGATTATCTGGTCCACACCCATGTCAAGGACGGCGTCCGTTATTTGGCGCTGGACCCGCGCGAAGTATACGGATCGCTTGGCTATGAGAAGATGAGCCACGAACGTATCGCCCAGATGGCGGCCGAAGGCAAAATTTTCGAAGAGGTTCCGCTGGGTGAGGGAAGTGTCGATTTTGATGCGTATTTTGCAGCCCTTCAGGAGATCGGTTATACGGGCTACCTGACCATCGAGCGGGAGGTCGGCGCGAATCCGGAGGCGGATATTCGCAAAGCGGTTGAATTTATCCGACGCTATTATTAGCGAATACGAATGAAAAGAAGCTTCATAACAGCAGCCAGGCTGCGCTTCCCCCGTTCAGGGTGGGGAGGGCAGCCTGTTTCATGTCCGCATCAGTTTCTTTACTTAAGCCTTCCGTTTCCCGGCAAAGCGCGATTTTTGGCTTCCGCCTTGCTTTCGGGCCCGCTTCTTTGATATAACCGGAGTAAAGGAAGCAGGGAAAGGAGACTGGCCCATGAGTCCTAAAGAAACGATCGTCCGGATGATCGATGCCCATGCCGCCCGTTTTACGGGTACTGCCCGCTATATCGGCAATCATCCCGAACTGGGTTACGAAGAGTTCAAGGCTTGCTCCAGGCTGGCGAGAGAATTTGAACATTTCGGTTTCGCGGTGCAGACGGGGCTGCTCGGCATGGAGACGGCCTTTCTTGCCGAATACAGGGCATCCCGTCCGGGGCCGGTGGCGGCGCTGTTTTGCGAATACGATGCGCTTCCGGAAATCGGACACGCCTGCGGTCACCATCTGATCAGCGCGATGAGCCTGGCTGCGGCGGCGGGCTTGAAATCGGTGCTGGAAGAAACCGGCGGAGTGATCCGGGTCTACGGGACACCGGCGGAGGAAACGGCCGGCGCGAAAGTGCCCATGGCGGACAAAGGGTTGTTTGACGATGTGGATTTTGCCTTGATGGCCCATCCTTTTCACGCTTTTGAAACTCCCGGCACCTCGCTGGCCCTGGATGCCGTGCAATTTGAATTTTTCGGGAAAGCGGCGCATGCCGCGGCCTCCCCGCACGAAGGAATCAACGCGCTGGATGCGGTCATCCAGTTATTCAACGCCGTGAATGCGCTAAGGCAGCAGATGGAAAGCCATGCCCGCGTTCACGGCATTATTGTCGAAGGCGGGAAAGCGGCGAACATCATCCCCGATTACGCGGCGGCCCGGTTCTATATCCGCGCTGCCAACCGGCCCTATACCAGCATGCTGACCGGGAGAGTCCGCCGCTGTGCCGAAGGGGCGGCACTGCAGACCGGCTGCCAATGGAAAGAAAGCTATTACGAGCATTCCTACGACGAACTGCTGACCAACGAAACCTTGTCCGAGGTGTATCTGAACAATTTGCGGGCGCTTGGCGTCCCTCCCGAGGAAATCAGGCCGGGGCAGGACCATGGTTCGCTCGATCTGGGGAACGTTTCCCGCCGCTGTCCGGTCATTCATCCTTTCGTCAAAGTCATTGACGAGCCGCATCCGCTTCATACCCGGGAATTCCGCGATGCCGCCATGACCGGCCGCGCCATGGAGCTGATGCTGCTGTCCGGGAAAGCGCTGGCTTTTACGGCGTACGATGTGCTCGCCGATCCGCAGCTGCTGCGCAGGATCCGGAAGGAATTCGAATCGCGCCTGCGTTAGATTGGAGCGGGCCGTCCCGGCCCCTTCCGCCGCCGCTCGCCTACGATAGCAAGGCGGGCCCGGATTGGGCCGCCGGTTCAGGGGAAACCGGCCCGAAACCCGAAAATTAGTTAGGCATACTAACCTTTTTTAGCGAAAAATGGAGGAATCCTAAGTAATCTACAGCTAGACTTGAACTGGCTTCCCGTTTAGCGTAATATTCCTGCAATATGTTGGCGCTTTATCCGAAACCAACCTTGCCGGGGCAAAGTTGGGGGAAGTAGAATGTTGTAGTATCAAAATACGGGGTACTTGGGGTGGTTGACTTTTGAGTGGGAAGAGGTTGCTTAGGGACTATGTGCTTTCAAATTTTCACTACTATGTGATGGCGGTTCTGTTCATCGCGGCCGCCAACATCACCCAAAGCTTATTTCCGAAAGTTCTGGGCAATTTTACGGACGATTTGCAAAAAGGCGGCCTGGATCAGGAAGGAATTGTCCGTTACAGCCTTCTCCTGCTGGGGATTGGAGCCGCTTACGGAGTGATCTTCGGACTGGGACAATATACGATCATGAGGCTGGGAAGAAAATTCGAATTTTATACCCGGCAGCGGATGTTCCGGCATTTTTCCACACTGAGTGAACATTATTTTTCCAAGCATGGGATCGGGAAACTGCTCAGCCATGTGATGAACGATGTGACATCCGTCAGGGAATCAATCTCGAATGGGGTCAATCAGACAACCAACGCCACGATGGCGATTCTTTCCGCGGTCATCATGATGCTGCTCAGTTCCATTCCGTTTTATCTGATCGTTGTATGCGTGCTGCCGCTGCTTCTGATCCCGGTTGTCGTCGTCTTCTTCGGGCCGAGAATCCGGGCCCGGTCGATGAAAGTGCAGGAATCGCTGGCGACGATGACCGAATCCGCAGAGGAACAGTTCGGCGGGATCCGGGTCACCAAGACGTTCGCCGTCGAAGATATGGCTCAAAGACGCTTTGGCGAAACGGTTGACCGGATCCGGGACAATCAGCTCAGGCTCGTGCGGCTGTCTTCGCTGTTCCAGGCCACGCTTCCTTTCCTGGGCGGGCTCGCCATGATTATCACGATTGTTTTCGGCGGTTATCTGACCATTAACCAAGGCATTACTTTGGGGAACTTTGTGGCACTTACGCTGTATTTGCGGCAGATGGTCGGCCCGCTGCAGCAAATCGGCAATGTTATCAATATCATGCAGCGGTCGAGGGCTTCACTGGAGCGGGTGAACACGCTGCTGTCGGAAATTCCCGATATTCGCGAAACAGAGAAGGCGGTGCCGCTCAAGCCCGGCGCATCCGATATCACGATCCGCCATCTCTCGTTCCATTATCCGGGCTCGGAATTCGAGGCGCTTCACGATCTGAATGTTACCGTTAAACCCGGCCAGACATTGGGGATCGTCGGGAAAACGGGAAGCGGCAAGACAACGCTGGTCAAACTGCTGCTCCGAATTTACGATCCGCCGGAAGGGACGGTGTACATAGGAGGAGAGGATATCCGGAAGCTTACGCTGGAAAGCTTGCGGACCCAGATCGCCTATGTGCCGCAGGACGGATTTCTGTTCAGTACCACGATCAAGGACAATATCGCTTTCTTCAACCGCAAGGTGGAATTTCCGCGGATTGAACAAGCGGCCCAGCAGGCGCAAATTTACAGCAGCATCGTTGAATTTCCGCAGAAGTTCGAGACGCGCCTGGGGGAAAGGGGGATTACCCTGTCCGGCGGACAGCGCCAGCGCACCAGTCTGGCCCGCGGCATGATCAAGAATTCCCCGATTCTGATTCTTGACGACAGCGTCAGTGCGGTGGATGCGGTAACCGAGACCAAAATTATCCAGTCGCTGAAGGAAATCCGCAAAGACAAGACTACGGTCATCATTGCCCATCGCATCAGCGCGGTCAAGCATGCGGATGAGATTATCGTGCTTGATGAAGGCCGAATTGTGCAGCGCGGCACGCACGAAGAGCTTCTGGCTGCCGGCGGGGTCTACGCTTCATTGTATGCGATCCAGGAGGAGGGGACTCGTCATGCCTAATGCGGAGAGTAAGGTTCAGGAAGAAGAAATCAGCAGTTCTTACGAGGTAAGCAAGGAACACAGGCGGGCGGCATTCCGGTTCATTCTCTCCTATGCCAGGCCGCATCGCCTGACCTTCCTTTTCATTTTCCTCTGTACGCTGTTCGCGATCGCGGCCGACCTGCTCCAGCCTTATCTGGTCAAGGTAGCGATTGACGGTGATTTGGCGAACGGCCGCAACGACATGCGGTTTTTGCTCCTTATCGGCGGGGTGTATCTGGGTCTGACGCTGATCAGCTTCGGATTCACCTATCTGCAGAACAATCTTTTGCAGTTTGTCGGGCAGAGCATTGTGGCCAAGCTTCGGAAGGATTTGTTCCGGCATATTTCCAAGCTCTCCATGTCCTTTTTCGACCGGTATCCGATCGGCAGCCTGGTCACTCACGAATCCAGCGATACGGAGACAATCAGCCAATTTTTCACCCAGGTGTTTTTGAGCCTGATGCGCGACAGCATGTCGCTGATCTTCATCATCTTCCTGATGTTCCGTCTGGATGCCACGCTGGCTTGGTACAGCATGATCCTGATCCCGATCATCGCGTCGATTGCGATCATGTTCCGGAAATATATGCGCAAAACGTATCAGATGGCCCGCACCCAGCTTTCGCGGCTCATCGCATTCCTGGCCGAAAATTTGGCCGGTATGAGCCTGATTCAGGCCTTCCACCAGGAAAAGGAACAGATGGATCAATTTTCGGACCGGAACCAGAGATACCTTAAGGCCAATTTGCGGGAGATCCGCACCAACGTGCTGTTTAACCGTTCGTTCGACATCTTGGGCAACGTTTCCGTCGCACTGCTCGTATGGCTTGGCGGCATGGCTTTTTATCACGGAAACATCGAATTCGGGGTCCTATATGCGTTTATCAGCTATATCCGCCAGTTTTTTCAGCCGATCAACGCGATTACCCAGCAGTGGAACACCCTGCAGTCGACCACCGTCTCCATGGATCGCCTCTGGCGGATTTTTTCCACCGAGGAGGAGGTCAAGGATCCCGAGCCGGAAGCGGCGAAGCAGGTGGATTGGCGTTTGATCAAGGGCCGCATCGATTACAACCATATCCAGTTTTCCTATACCGACGATGTTGTGGTGATTCCGGAACTGGACCTGCACATCCGTCCGGGGGAAATGATCGGCATCGTCGGAACGACCGGAGCCGGCAAGAGTTCGCTGATGAGCCTTCTGACGCGTTTCTACGACGTTCGCAAGGGAAGCATTCAGATCGACGGCATCGATATCCGTCAAATTCCGCAGCATACGCTGCATCGGATGATCGGGGTTGTCCAGCAGGAGCCGTATCTGTATTCGGGGACGATTGTCGACAATGTGCGGCTGTTCAACGAGGATATTACCCGCGAACAGGTCATCGAGGCATGTAGGCTGGTCGGCGCGGATCCGCTGATCCGCCGTTTGAAGGACGGATACGACACCCGGTTGTCCGAAAGGGGAAGCGGGCTTTCCGCGGGGGAACGGCAGTTGATTTCCTTCGCGCGGATTGTCGTCTTCCAGCCGAAAATTCTCATACTGGACGAGGCAACCGCCAATCTTGACTCGCAGACGGAGCAGATGGTCCAATCCGCGCTCGATGTGGTCTCGAAGGGAAGAACGACGCTGGTCATCGCCCACCGGCTCTCGACGATTATGCACGCCGACCGGATACTGGTTATGAGAGACGGCCGGATTGTCGAACAGGGAACGCACAGGGAGCTACTGGACCAGCATGGTTATTACGAAGAGCTGTACCAGCATTCCCAGGGAAAAAAGGAGCTGCGCCAGATCGGCTGATGCCCGCGGCGCGATCCATCGAAAAAACGTCCGGCATTCCGGACGTTTTTTCATCTTTTTTGCCCATGTTCCAGAAAGTGGGCGGCAGGCAGGGATGCGGCGCCTCTGGCGCAGGAGAAAATCCCCAGCGTGGCCAGCTCAATGCGAAGCTTCCGGCGGTGATAAGGCAGCGACCGGAGGCCGGTTACCCGACGGATCGGTTCAAGGATCCAGTCCCCCGCCAGCGACAGGCGGTTGCCGATCAGAATGGTCTCCGGATTGAACGTGTTGATAATGTTCGAAATCCCGATGCCCAGATATTCGCCGATTTCGCCAAGTGACTGCCGGGCTGCCGGGCTGCCGCCTTCGGCCTCTGCGACGATCTGTTCCACGGTTGGCTCGGCTTGCGTCGCGGAATCTTCCGCATTGGTTACGCGTCGGCAATATTCCTCTAGGAGCGTTTTTTCCGAGGCGTACAGTTCCCAGCAGCCCCGGTTGCCGCAGCGGCAAAGTTTCCCGCCGGCTTCGATCACCATATGGCCCATCTCGCCGGAAAGCCCGCCGCTGCCGCGGTAAAGTTCGTTATTGATGATTATCCCGGTTCCAATGCCCATTCCCGCACTGATATAGACAAGCTGCCGTCCGCCTGCGCCTGCCCCGTACAGCTTCTCGCCGAGCGCCCCGGCATGGGCCTCGTTCTCGACCTGGACCGGCAACTGAAATTCCTGTTCCAGCTTCTCCTTGAGGGGGACGTCTCTCCACCCCAGATTCGGCGCGAAGAGCAGCCGACCCTCCAGATCGACGAGTCCGGAGACGCCGACGCCAATCCCGACCACGTGATAAGGGCTTGCCGGAGCCTTCTGCATAAGCTGGCGGATTTCCGCGAACAGGAGGGTCATGACCTGCTCGAATGATTCATTGCGGTGGGGAGTATGGCGGTGGGCGATTACATTTCCCTGCAGATCGGCAAGCACAGACAAAAGATAATTGACACCCAGGTCTACCCCGACCGAATAGCCGGCCAAGCGGTTAAACAGCAGCAAAATCGGCTTTCGTCCTCCGCTTGATTCCCCGAGTCCAATCTCCTCGGCCAGCTTCTCTTCGATCAATTCACCGACCAGACTGGAGACGGTCGCCTTGTTCAGCCCGGTCAGCTCGGAGATATGGGCCCGGGACAAGGGACTTTTCCTGCGGAGGGTCTGCAGGACAATCGCTTTGTTCATCCTTTTGATAAAGTTCTGATCGCCTGTAGGCTGCATTCCGCTCATCGTCTCCTGTCGTATGCGTTCTTGTGAATAATGGTACTTTCCCGGAAAGCGGGTGTCAACGCATTTGCAATGCGGAAATGAACTTTGTTTAACTAGTATACAAAGTTTCCGGCAAATGATATGATGGAACTAAATCGTTCAGGGAGAGAAGGTGGTTCGTTTGCCGTTACTGCTTGGAATCGATATTGGTACCTCGGGCACCAAGACGTGTCTGTACCGCGAAGATGGCACGCTTGCCGCGTCCGCCTTTGCCGACTACCCCCTTCTTCAGCCGAGATCGGGCTGGGCAGAGCAGCACCCGGAGGATTGGTGGGAAGCTGTCAAGTCCACCATCCGCGCCATTCTGTCGACTGACGGGATTTCGCCGGATCAGATCGGTGCCGTCGGGCTTTCCGGGCAAATGCACGGGCTTGTGCTGCTGGACAAGGAGGGGCGGGTTCTGCGGCCGTCCATTATCTGGTGCGACCAGCGCACCGAAGAGGAAGCACGCTGGATCAACGACCGGATCGGGGAAGACAACGTGATCCGCCATACGGCCAATCCGGCACTGCCCAACTTTACGGCAACAAGGCTGCTGTGGGTCCGCTCGCATGAACCCGATATCCACTCGCGGATCCATAAAGTGCTGCTGCCGAAGGATTATATCCGTTACCGGCTGACCGGCGAATTCGCCACCGAAGTATCCGACGCTTCCGGAACGCTGTGGCTGGATGTCGCCGCCCGGACGTGGTCGAAGGAAATGCTGGGGCATCTGGAAGTGAATCCGGAATGGCTGCCGACCGTATACGAGTCCTACGAGATTACCGGGCGAATTCACGCCCGGGCCTCCCAAGATACGGGACTGCCGGCGAATACGCCAGTGGTCGGCGGGGGCGGCGACCAGGCTGCGGGCGCGGTAGGCAACGGCATCGTCGAAAGCGGTGTAGTCTCCGTGTCGCTCGGCACCTCGGGGGTCGTATTCGCCATGACAGAAGAGCTCAAGCTTGATGTTCGCGGAAGACTGCACAGCTTCTGTCATGCGGTGCCGGGCAAATGGCACGTGATGGGCGTCACGCAGGCGGCGGGAGGGTCGCTGCAGTGGTACCGAAACCAATTTGCCCAGCAGGAGCATGCGGTAGCCGCCTCGCTGCATAAAGATGTATATGAGCTTTTGTCGGAACAGGCGGAAAGCGTGGAGCCCGGCAGTGAAGGACTGCTGTTTTTGCCCTATTTGATGGGGGAACGGACGCCGCATCTGGATTCCGCGGCACGGGGGGTTTTTTTCGGAATCTCCGCCCGGCATACGCGCAGCCATTTTGTACGCGCGATCATGGAAGGGGTCTCCTTCAGTCAGGCGGACTGCCTGAAGCTTCTCGAGGGTCTTGGCATTCCGGTCGCGGAAGTCCGGGCATCGGGGGGAGGCGCGAAGAGCAGACTTTGGCGCCAGATGTTGGCCGACATCTTCAACCGCCCGATCGTAACGATCCAGGCCAACGAAGGCCCCGCCTTCGGAGCGGCACTCCTGGCCGGTGCGGGAATCGGCGTTTACAGCAGCGTCGAGGAGGCGTGCCGGGTCACGATCCGGGCGACCGGCACGCAGCAGCCGCTTTTGGACAATGTGGGAAGGTACGCCCGGTTTTACGATTTATACCGCAAGCTTTATCCCTCTTTGAAGGAAAACTTCCGGGATTTGCAGAAATTTATAGAGGAAAACAGGGAGTAGCCGCCCACTTTTGCGGCTGAGCCAGCCGAGAGGGCTTCGGGCATGGTTTCCGGCCGAAACCGGTTGGAACCAAAAACCCCGGAGTCCCGGTGCCGGCTTTTGCCGGTTTCCATCCAAGGCGGCGGATCCTTGCAGCAAGCGACGTTCGGATATTCCGTCCGGATTCTTGCACCCCGTCCAGACATTGCGCGCGGAATGCTCGAACGAATTTGATGCCATGCCAAATCAAAGGAGGAGAGCCTGATGAATTGGAATGTCGGAATGATCGGCTACAAATTTATGGGGAAGGCACACAGCCACGCGTACCGCGACCTGACGATGTTTTTTCCGGAAGCGGACGCCCCGGTCATGAAAGCCATCTGCGGGCGCGATGAGAAAGCGGTTGCACAAGCGGCCCGCCAGTTCGGCTGGGAAAGCTGGGAAACCGATTGGCGCAAGCTGGTCGAGCGGGACGATATCGACGTTATTGACATTAATGCGCCGAGCGATGCCCACAAGGAAATCGCCGTTGCCGCGGCCCAAGCCGGCAAGCATCTGTTCTGCGAGAAGCCGCTGGCATTGTCACTGGAAGATGCGCGGGAAATGCTGGACAGCGCCGAGAAGGCCAAAGTCAAGCACATGATCGGCTTCAATTACCGGTTTGTCCCGGCTGTCCGGCTGGCCCGGAAGCTGATCGAGGAAGGCCGGATTGGCCGAATCTATCATTTCCGCGGAATGTTTCTGCAAGACTGGATCGTCGATCCCGGATTTCCGCTGGTCTGGCGGCTGCGCAAGGAAGTCGCCGGATCGGGAGCGCACGGCGATCTCGGCGCCCATGTAATTGATCTCGCCCATTACCTCGTCGGTGATCTGGAGGAGGTTGTCGGCATGAGCGAGACGTTTATCAAGGAACGGCCGCTGCCCAGCGAGGCGACCGGACTCAGCGCCAAGGGCGATTCGAATTCGCCCAAAGGCCAGGTGACCGTCGACGACGCAACGTTGTTTCTGGGCCGGTTCAAAAGCGGCGCGCTCGGCAGCTTCGAGGCCACCCGCTTCGCGCCTGGACGTCGCTGCACCAACGCCTTCGAAATCAATGGCAGCAAAGGAAGCATTCGGTTCGACTTCGAACGGATGAACGAACTTCAGGTTTATTTCACCGATGATGCGGACGATGTGCAGGGCTTTCGCCGGATCATGGCGACGGATCCGGCCCATGCGTACATGGAGGCCTGGTGGCCGCCAGGACATTCGATCGGCTTCGAGCACACCTTCATTCACGAAGTCCTCGAGCTGTCGTCCGCGATCCGCGAAGACCGCCAGCCGGTGCCGAGCTTCCACGACGGTGTGAAGTGCCAGCAGGTGCTGGAAGCGGTGGAATTGTCCGTCAGCCGGAGAAGCTGGGTGAAAGTCAGCGAAGTATAAAGAAGTATAACGCAGAACATCCGGGAAGGAGAACATTCGATGAGCAAACAGGCATTGATTGTGCAAGGAGGCTGGCAGGGCCACGAACCGGCCCTGGTCGCGGAAATTTTGCGGAAACAGCTGGCGGAGAACGGCTTCGACGTCGAAATTTCCGATACTCTGGATGCGTTCCGGGACGAAGAGAAGCTACTCGGCCTGGATCTGATCGTTCCAATCTGGACCATGGGCGAAATCGCCAAGGAGCAGGTGCAGCCGGTTTTAAAGGCGGTCGCTAGCGGCGTCGGCCTGGCGGGCTGTCATGGCGGCATGTGCGACGCCTTCCGGCAGAACGTGGATTGGCAGTTCATGACCGGAGGCCAGTGGGTCGCGCATCCGGGGAACGATGGAGTCGAATATACCGTCAATATCGTCAAGGGCTCCAGCCCTTTGGTGGAAGGCATTGAGGATTTCTCCGTCAAAAGCGAGCAATATTACATGCATGTCGACCCCGCCGTCAAGGTGCTGGCTACGACCCGTTTTCCGACGGTGGATGGGCCGCACGCCTCCAACGGGCCGGTCGATGTGCCGGTTGTCTGGACGAAGCTTTGGGGCAAAGGGCGCGTTTTCTATTGCTCGCTCGGCCACCACGCCGATATCGTCGAACAGGAGCCGACACTGACGATCATGCGCCGGGGAATGCTGTGGGCGGCCGAAGGCAAAAATGCCTGATCTGGTCATCCATTATCCATTTACGGAAAAATCCGGAGCCGCAAGGGCTTCCGGATTTTTTTCGTACATGGCGCCGCACCTCCGTTTGACAACAGGATTGCGCTTTTGATACGGTTTTGATAAAGGCATCCGCATCGGAAATAAAGCAGCCTGGGAAGTGGAGGAAGCTTTCGGCTATGGCAGATTTGACCAAAGCGCAAATTATCAAAGTGACCCTGGAAATTATCGGACAATACGGGGCGGACAAGCTGACGATCCGCGATCTCGCGGCAAAGGCGGGGGTCAATATCGGAGCGGTCAATTATCATTTTGGTTCAAAGGAAAACCTGGTCAGCCAAGCGGTTGCATTCTTTATCACGGAGACGCAGGAAGCGTTCCGGATCCTGGAGGATCTGGTTCTTTCCCCGGAGGAAAGGCTGCTCCGGTTTATGGAAAGCTATATGGCCCATGCCATCGAATATCCGGGTGTAATCAGGACGCTGATGCAGGAGCTGATGGCCGAAGGGTCGCTGGCGCCCCGGCTGGCAGTTCCGCTTAAGCAGAACGCGGAGAGCCTGAAAGCGACCATCCGCCAGTTGAACGGAACGGAAGACGAGCGGCTGCTGTCGGCGGAAGTCGTGCAGATCATGTCCAGCCTGTCGTATCCGATTCTGATTCTGCCCCGGTTAAAGGAAATCTACGGCCTGGAATGGAATACCGCGGAGGAAATCCGCCGCTTCGCTTCGCTTCTGGTGAAGCAGCTGTCGGATTCTGCAAAGCCCAAATCGGCATCCGGAAAAAGAAAGTCGGCCAAATAAGGGATAAACGCACAAGCGGCTCCTTCTCCATGCTCATACAATGGCATTGCAATCCAATACAAAACCATGAAGGAGTGTTGAGCAATGAGCGCTTTTGCCGGACTTTACGGGTATACGACGATTGGAGTCATTCTCGTTTTGTACATTTTGCTTGTTATCGTTTCCCGCGCCTGGGGAATCTGATTTCCCTAATGCTCACGCCAGCCATCTGTCCCGGAGACGGATGGCTTTTCTCATTCCTGTGAGACGGATCATTTGTCTATGCCTTCTTGAAAGGAGAAGAGGTATGAAGCTTACCCCCATGGATGCGGCAGCCCGGTTCGCGGACCGGCATTTTCCCCAGGCTTCGGCGGTCATTCTCGGCGGAAGTGCGGCCGACGGGAGTTGGAATGAAGCCTCGGATCTTGATCTCATCATATTGGACGATACGCGGGAACAGCCGTACCGGGAAACGTTCCAGGAATATGGATGGAAAATTGAGGCGTTCGTCCTGACATCGTCTACCTACCGGCTCTTCTATGCCGAAAGCGTTCGCGAGGCGCTGCCATCCGTTCTCCGGATGTGCGCCCA
>Ga0310828_1001202_pt1 | contig 16539 bp, 5 predicted proteins | sample WT_ome_3_FD_202242 | JGI IMG/M metagenome (GOLD analysis project Ga0310828, IMG submission 202242) | Sorghum-adapted microbial communities enriched on wild type (WT) sorghum from Joint BioEnergy Institute, Emeryville, California, United... ... | reverse complement strand
GGTGCAGGCGGCGTCGAACGCGGCGGCGAAGACGGGCTGGGTGTGGTAGAGGTCGCGGCCCATGCCTGGGTGTTGGCTGCCTTGGCCGGTGAACAGGAACGCGATCCGGGGCTTGGCCGCCGTGGCAGGCGGGTCGAGCACCACGTCGGCGGAGGCCGCGCCCGTCGCGCCCGCCGCGAGCGCGGCGAGGCCGGCGAGGAAGCCCTCGCGGTCCTCGGCGACGACCGCGGCGGCGCGGGCGAGCCGGGCGCGCGCGCTGGCCAGCGTCAGGCCGACGTCGTTCAGCGGAAGCTGCGGGTTCGCGGCCACGAAGGCGCGCAGGCGTTCGGCCTGGGCGCGCAGCGCCTCCTCGGTGCGGCTGGAGATCACCCACGGCCCCGGCGTACCGGCCCCGGCAAGGGCCGCAGGAGTGCCACCCGCCGCGGGGGCGCTGGGCGTGGCGCACTCCTGCGGGGCCTGTTCCAGGACGACGTGGGCGTTGGTGCCGCTGATGCCGAACGAGGAGACGGCCGCCCGCCGGGGCCGGCCGGTCTGCGGCCAGGGCACCGGCTCGGACAACAGCGCGACCTGCCCCGCGGTCCAGTCGACGTGGGGTGTGGGTGCGTCCAGGTGGAGGGTCTGGGGGAGGTGGCCGTGCTGGATGGCCATGACCATCTTGATGACGCCGGCGATGCCGGCGGCGGCTTGGGTGTGGCCGATGTTGGATTTGATGGAGCCTAGGTAGAGGGGGTGGTGGCGGTTTTGTCCGTAGGTGGCGATGAGGGCTTGGGCTTCGATGGGGTCGCCGAGGGTGGTGCCGGTGCCGTGGGCTTCGACGGCGTCGATGTCGGTGGGGGAGAGGTGGGCGGCGGCCAGTGCCTGGCGGATGACGCGTTCCTGGGCGGGGCCGTTGGGTGCGGTCAGGCCGTTGCTGGCGCCGTCCTGGTTGATCGCGGAGCCGCGGATGACGGCGAGTACGGGGTGGCCGTTGCGGCGGGCGTCGCTTAGCCGCTCCAACAGCACGATCCCGGCGCCCTCGGCCCAGCTGGTGCCGTCGGCGCTGGCGGCGAACGGCTTGCACCGGCCATCCGGCGACAGGCCGCGCTGGCGGCTGAACTCCACGAACATGCCCGGGGTGGCCATCACCGTGGCGCCACCGGCCAGCGCCAACTCACATTCCCCGGTACGCAGCGCCTGCGCGGCCAGATGCAACGCGACCAGCGACGAGGAACACGCTGTGTCCACAGTGACCGCCGGGCCGTGCAGGCCCAAGGTGTAGGCGATGCGGCCGGAGGCGACACTCGGCGAGTTGCCGGTCAGCAGGTAGCCCTCGTGGCCGTCGGCGGTCTCGTGCAGCCGCGGCCCGTACTCCTGCCCCATCGCCCCGACGAACACACCCGTCTGTGTGCCGCGCAGCGTCTGGGCATTCACGCCGGCCCGCTCCAGCGCCTCCCAGGCGACTTCCAGCAGCAGCCGCTGCTGCGGCTCCATCGCGGCCGCCTCGCGCGGGGACAACCCGAAGAACGCGGCGTCGAACTCGGCGGCGTCGTAAAGGAAGCCGCCGTGGCGCGTATAGGACTTCCCGGCCTTGTCGGGGTCCGGATCGTACAGCCCGTTCAGGTCCCAGCCGCGGTCGGTGGGGAACTCCCCGATCGCGTCGCGGCCCTCGGCGACCAGCCGCCACAGCCCCTCCGGGGAGGTCGCACCCCCGGGATAGCGGCAGGCCATCCCCACGATCGCGATCGGCTCGGCGTCGGCCGCGCGCGCCGCCCGCACCTCCGGCGCGGTGTCCACACCGGACCGCTCGTCGTCGAGGAAGCGGGCGAGAGCGGCGGGGGTCGGATGGTCGAAGACCAGTGTGTCTGGCAGCCGCACGCCGGTCGCCTCGGTCAGCCGGTCGCTCAGCTCGACCGCCATCATCGAGTCGAAGCCGAGGTCCTTGAACGCTCGTCCAGGGTCGACGGCGTGCGGTGTGTCATAGCCGAGGACGATCGCCGCGTGCCTGCGTACCAGCTCCAGGGTGGGGCGCTCCCGGCCCTGTGTGGACCGCTTGGTAGGAATCTGCACCGCGGCTTCCGCGGCAGGGGCTTGCGCAGCAGGCTCGGTACGGGTCTCGACGGCCGAGCCGAGCCAGTAGGAGGCGCGTTGGAACGGGTACGTCGGCAGCTGCACCCGGCGCCCGGGCAGGACCGCCGCCCAGTCGACGTGGACACCCTGGGTGTGTGCCCGGGCCAGGGCGGTGACGAAGATCTCCGCTTCCGGGCGGTCCTTCCGGAGCATCGGGATCGGCGGGGGCTCGCCCGGGCCGAGGGTGGCGCGGGCGAGCGCGCTCAGCACCGCGTCCGGTCCGATCTCGAGATGGGCGGTGACGCCCGCGGCGCACAGCCAGGCCATGCCGTCGTGGAACCGTACGGTCTCGCGGACGTGCCGGACCCAGTAGTCGGGGGAGCGGATCTCCTCGCCCGCGGGCCGGCCCGTGCGATTGGAGATCACCGGAATGGCCGGTTCCCGGTAGGACAGTTGCTCGGCGACGCGCCGGAAGTCGTCCAGAACGCCGTCCATGTGGGGGGAGTGAAAGGCGTGGCTCACCTGTAGCCGCCGCGTTCTGCGCCCCTGCCCGGCGAACCGGCGGGCGATCCCGAGTACGACGTCCTCGTCCCCGGACACCACTGTGGACCGGGGACCGTTGACGGCGGCGATCGAGACCCGCTCGTTCAACGCGGCCGCGACCTCGTCCTCCGCGGCCTCGATCGACACCATCGCACCGTCGGCGCGGGCCGCCTGCATGAGCGCACCGCGGGCCCGAACCAGCGCGCATGCGTCGGCGAGGGACAGCACCCCGCTGACGTGCGCGGCGGCGACCTCCCCGATGGAGTGGCCGATTAGGTAATCGGGGCGGACGCCGCAGGAGGTGACGAGCCGGAAGAGGGCGACCTCGATGGCGAAGAGCGCGGCCTGGGTGTACCGGGTCTGGTCGAGTCGCCCGTCTCCGGTGAACATCACCTCCTTCAGGTCCGGGCCGAAGTGACCGCAGATCTCCTCGAGGGCTTCGGCGAAAACGGGGAATTCCACGGACAGGTCGCGCCCCATACCCGCACGCTGGGATCCCTGGCCGGAGAACAGGAACGCCGTGGAGCCCGCGCGGCCGGTACCGGTGACCACCGCGGGATCGGACCGGCCCTCGGCCAGAGCGGCCAACCCGCGCAGCAGCGTGGCGCGGTCCGTGCCGACCACGGCCGCGCGGTGGTCGAAGGCCGTGCGGGTGACCGCGAGGGAGTGTCCAATGTCGGCGTCGCTGATCGGTTCGGCATTGTCGGCGTCGCCGACCGGTTCGGCATTGTCGGCGCCGACGAACTCGAGCAGGCGGGCGGCCTGCGCGCGCAGCGCGGCCTCGGTCTTGGCCGACAGCAGCCACGGCACGACCGGGGGAGGCGGCGCGACCGGCGGCCGGTCGGCGGTGGGCGGATCGGACAGTACGACATGGCAGTTGGTGCCGCCCATGCCAAAGGAGCTGACGCCCGCGATGAGCGGCTGGTCCTCCCGCGGCCACGGCCCAGGTGCGGCCTGGACGCGCAGGTTCAGCTCATCCAGCGGGATGTCGGGGTTGGGGGTCTGGAAGTTCAGGCTCGCCGGCAGCCACCGGTGGCTGATGCTCAGCGCGGCCTTGACCAGTCCGACGATGCCGGCGGCGCCCTCCAGGTGACCCACGTTGGTCTTTGCCGAGCCCACGCGCAGCGGTGTGCGCCGTTCCCGCGCGGTGCCGAGCACGGAGCCGAGCGCCGCCGCCTCCACCGGGTCGCCACGCCGCGTGCCGGTGCCGTGCAACTCCACGTACTGCACCTCGCTCGGGGACACCCCGGCCCGCCGGTACGCCTGGGCGATCACCTCGGCCTGCGCGTCGGCGCTGGGCACGGTCAGGCCCTCGGTCGTGCCGTCGTTGCCGGTCGCGCTGCCGAGGATCACACAGTGCACTTGGTCGCCGTCCGCCACCGCGCGGGCCAGTGGTTTGAGTACGACGACGGCGCCGCCCTCGCCGCGGACGTACCCGTTGGCCCGCGCGTCGAAGGCGTAGCACCGCCCCTCGGGGGAGAGCGCACCGAACGCGGCCGCGCCAGCCGAGCCCTCCGCCAGCAGGTTCAGGTGTACCCCGCCGGCCAGCGCGGCCTGCGACTCTCCGCGCCGCAGGCTTTCGCAGGCCAGGTGCACGGCCACCAGCGAGGACGACTGTGCCGTGTCCACCACCAGGCTCGGGCCGCGCAGCCCCAGGGTGTAGGAGATCCGGTTGGCGATGACGCCCCGGTTGAGCCCGGTCACCGTGTGGGAGGTGATGGCGCCGGGACCCTGCCGGTCGAGCAGGACCGCGTAGTCGCCTGAGATGGCGCCCACGAACACGCCGATGGCGTTGCCGTGCAGCTGGCCGGGGACGATGCCGGCGTTCTCCAGCGCCTCCCAGCTCAGCTCCAGCATCAGCCGCTGCTGCGGGTCCATCGCCGCGGCCTCGCGCGGTGCGATGCCGAAAAAGCTCGGGTCGAACCGGTCGATGTGCTCCAGGAACCCGCCGCGCCCGACCGCGGTACCTGGCCGGCCGGGCGGCACATCGGTGATGGCTTCGCGCCCGGCCACGAGCAACTGCCAGTAGGCCTCAGGGTCACGGGCACCGGGGAGGCGGCAGGACATCCCGACGACGGCTACGGGTTCCCCGGCGAGCCCGGCATCACTGCGGGCGTCGTCAACAGACATGCCTTTTCCTCACGGGAGATCGAGCGGTGTTCCGAAGCGCGTCGCCGCGACGGTGCGGCGCACGCACGCGACCGGCGGCCACGGGTGATTCGGTGGCCACGGTGCCTACCAGGCGACGAGGAGCCGGGACAGACCCCGGGTGCCCATGCCGTCCTTCCAGACGACGGGTTCGGGGACGTCGGCGAGCCGCAGCGTCGGAAAGCGCCGCACGAGGCGTTCGAGGACGATGCCCACCTGCAGTCTCGCCAGTGGCGCGCCCAGGCAGCGGTGCGGGCCGTGGCCGAAAGTGAGGTGGGAGGCGGTGCGGCCGGTGGCGATGTTCATGGTCTCCGGCTCGGCGAACACGTGGGGGTCGCGGTTGCCGTACAACAGCGCGACCACCACGCCCTCGCCCGGCTGCACGGTCACGTCGCCGACCTGTACCGGCTCCGTGGCGACGCGCGGGAAGGTCACCGGCGTGGCGGGATTGAGCCGGAACAGCTCCTCCACCGCGTTGCCGACCCGATCAGGGTGCTCGACCAACTCCTGGTAGACACCGCGGTCGGTCAGCAGCGAGAGTGTCGCGAGACCGATCTGGCCGGCGGTGGTCTCGTACCCCGCCATCAGCAGGGTGAGCCCCAGGGTGGGCAGCTCGCTTGCGGAGAGGTCGCCCCGGTCGTGCGCGGCGATCAGATCGCTGAGCAGGTCCTCCTGCGGCGTGCGGCGCTTGCGGTCCAACAGCTCTTCGATGTACTCGATGAGTTCGAGGCGGTAGCGGGCCTTATCGCGGGGGCTGCTCGCCTCGATGTCGAAGAGCACCTCGACCCAGCCACCGAACCGGAGGCTGTCCTGTTTGGGAATGCCCAGCATGGAGCAGAGGACAGAGAGCGGCAGCGGCCGCGCCAGGTTGTCGATCAGGTCCGCGCCGTGGCCGAGTCCGGCGATCGCGTCCAGGTGCTGGTCGGCGAGCTCCGCCACGAAGCTGCTCATCCTGGCCATGCGACCGGTGGAGAACGGCCCGCTGACCAGGCGGCGCAGCCGCGCGTGCCGGGCACCGTCCATGCTCATCATGGAGTCCGCCGCGGGCTGGGCGTCGTTGAGCTTCGGTGCCGTCGGCCCGAGCGCCGCGACCCGGCTGAACCGCTTGTCCGTCAGCACCGCGCGTGCCAGCGGGTAGCTGCGCACCAGCCACATCTGGTCGCCGGCGGGAGTGACGATGCGGATGACGTCTTCCGTTCCGGGCCGCAGGAAATCGGGCAGCGGACCCAACTGCTCGGCCGTGGTCGGCCTCATCTGGGCACCCCTCTACTCGTCGGTGGGCCGGGCGGCGCTGATCCGGCGCTCGACCTCGCGCAGCAGTTCGGCCTGCCGGTTGAACGCGATCCGTACGTACTGCGCGCCGCGGGCGGGATCGGCGAAGCAGGGGCCGGCGGGGGTGACCAGGACACCGGTGGTGTCCAGGAGGTCGAGGGCAAAGGCCCGGCTGTCCCTTCGGCCCTTGGTGAGCGGGCTGATGTCGGCGAACAGGAAGCAGCCCCCTTCGGCGGGATGGATCGTCATGCCCATACCCGTGAAGATCTTCAGGGCCAGGTCGCGACGGTGTTGCATCTCCTCGCCCGCGGTCTTCAGGTCCGCCGAGAGGGCCGCGAGGCCGACGGCCACCTGGAGCGGGGCCGCGGCGCCGTTCGTGGTGATCTCGTGTACGCGCCGCAGCACCTCGGTGCGGGCGGCGTCCGCGCGGAGGAAGCCGAGCCGCCAGCCGCTGATCGCGTAGCTCTTGGAGAGCGAGCCGACCACGATGCTGCGTTCGGCGAGCCCGGGTACCTCGGTGATCGAGGTCTGGACCCGGCCGTCGAAGACGAAGGCGCTGTACACCTCGTCGCAGATCACCGTGGTGTCCCACCGCTCGGCCAGGTCGGCGATCTGGCCGAGCTCGTCAGCGGTCAGCACCCGCCCGGTGGGGTTGCTCGGCGAGTTGAGGAGTACGGCACGGGTACGGGGCGTGAAGGCGGCGGCCAGATCGGCCGGGTCGAACCGCCAGCCGGCCGGGTGCAGTGGGACGAACCGGGGCACGGCACCGGCCAGCGCGATGGCTGCCCGGAACTGCTCGTAGCCCGGGTCAAGCAGGACGACCTCGTCGCCGGGGTCGACGACGGACAGCAGCGCCACGCAGAGCGCCTCGGTGGCGCCGACGGTGATGGTCAGCTCGGTCTGCGGATCGGTCGGGGTCTGGAGGGTGGCGGCGATCCGCTCCCGCAGTTGCAGGTCACCGGAGGGATGCTCGTACTGGTTGCGCCCGGCGCGCATCGCCTCGTAGGCCGCCTCGATGATTTCAGGGGCGGGCTCGGGGTACCCGGGGGTGCCGAGCGCCAGGTCGATGGCCTTGCGTTCCTGCGCCAGCAGGAAGAGCTCGGCCAGACTGTTGCCTTGCAGCGTCGCGGCCCTCGACGAGATGTACGGCCGGCGGTCGGTGGAACCCCCCATGCTCCCCTCCTCCTGCTCTGGGTTGTCCGTATGTTCAGGCCGGCGTCCGGGCATGGTCGGCCAAGGGAATACACCCGATGTGGTCGGGCGGCATTCGAGAGATGGAATCAAATTCGAGTCACGTCGCCGTGCGGCGCTCCGGCTCCGGCCCGAACATACCCGCCATTCCGCAAATGGTGAACCGGAAACGTGGCCGCGTCCCGTCGACGGGACACCCGCATGTCATGGGCGGCTGTCTTGTCGCCAGGACGGGGAAAGTACACCCGGGAAAGGGCAGGGCCAGGTTGGATACATTTGGCGAGGCCAGCTAAGCCGCTACGGTTCCTACCGGCAGTTCGGTCTGTTCCTCCCGCTCTCCGCGTCGCCGGCGATTGTCGGGTTTCGTGTTGGTTCCAGCGAAAGGCGAGGCATTGATTCCATGACCACCCGGACCCTCGACGACACCGATCTCACCGACCCGCGGACCTTCCTGGTGCCCGGCGATGAACTGGTGGAGATGTGGCGCCGGTTCAGAAATGAGAGTCCGGTCCACTGGCATGAGGTATCCGGCCGCGCCGTGCCCGGGTTCTGGGTGCTCTCGCGCTATCACGACCTGATCGAGGTCTACCGGGACAACCGGCGGTTCACCTCCGAGCGGGGCAACGTCCTGACGACTCTCCTCGAGGGCGGTGACTCGGCCGCGGGTAAAATGCTCGCCGTCACGGACGGCCCCCGCCACCGCGACCTGCGCAACGTCCTGTTGAAGGCGTTCGGCCCCCGGGCGCTCGAGCCCGTCGTGGCCGGGGTGCGGGAGCGCACCGACCGGCTGGTGCGGCACGCGGTCGAGGTCGGCGACTGCGATTTCGCCCGGGACGTGGCCGAGCACATTCCGATGGCCACCGTCGCCGACCTGCTCGGCGTGCCCGCCAGTGACCGCGACTACCTGCTGTCGCTGACCAAGGAGGCGCTCAGCACCGAAGTGGAGGGCCAGTCCGCGGACGAGGCGCTGGTCGCCCGTAACGAGCTGCTCTTCTACTTTTCGGATCTGGCCGCGGAGCGACGCGCGAACCCGCGCGACGACGTGGTCAGCATCCTGGCGACCAGCACGATCGACGGCGAGCCGCTCACCGAGCAGGAAATCATCTTCAACTGCTACAGCGTCATCATCGGCGGCGACGAAACCAGCAGGCTCTCCATGATCTGCGGCATGCGCGAGCTCATGGCCCACCCGGAGCAGTGGCGGCGGCTCAAGTCCGGTGAGGTCACAGTGGAGAGTGCGGTCGAGGAAGTGCTGCGCTGGGTCAGCCCCGCCATGCACTTCGGACGCCGGGCCGTGGTGGACGTCGAGATCGGCGGCCGGACATTGCGCGCTGGAGACGTGGTCACGCTGTGGAACATCTCGGCAAACTACGACGAGGAGGTGTTCGCCGACCCGGACAGTTTTGACCTGGGTCGGACGCCCAACAAGCACCTGTCGTTCGGCTACGGGCCGCACTTCTGTCTCGGCTCCTACCTGGGCCGGGCCGAGATCGCCGCCATGCTCACCGCGCTGCGTACCCATGTCGCCGAGGCCGTGCCGAATGGCCCGGCCAAGCCCATCCACTCCAACTTCCTGCGTGGGTACAGCAGTCTGCCGGTATCGCTGCGTCCGGCCCGGTAGCGCGTCACCTCGATCCGCTCGCCGTCTGTGACCTTCTGGAGAATCCGTGAACGACGTACGAGGATCGTCCGCCGCCGGCCCGACCGTTGCCCAGGCCACCTTCCCCGAGTTGTTCGAGGCACGGGTTCGCCAGTCGCCGCGGTCGCCGGCGGTTGAGTCGGCCGATCGCCTTTGGACGTACGAAGAGTTGAACGCGCGCGCGAACCGGATCGCGCACTGGCTGATCGGCCGCGGGGTCGGCCCGGAGCGTGTGGTGGCGCTGGCGATGCCGCGCTCGGCCGAACAGATCGCCGTGCTGCTCGGCATCATGAAGGCGGGCGCGGCGTACCTGCCCTGGGACCTGAGCTACCCGCGGGAGCGGCTGGCGTTCATGGCGGCCGACGCCGCTCCCGCGGCCGTGCTGACCACGACGGCCGCGTACGCGCGGCTGCCCGACGGCGTGGACGCGGATGTGGTGGCGGTGGACGCGCCGTCGACGGTGGCGGCCCTACGGGGCATGCCGCGCTCCGACCCGCGCGACGCCGAGCGGGTCGCGCCGCTGCGCGCGGCGCATGCCGCCTACGTCATCTACACCTCCGGCTCGACCGGCCGGCCCAAGGGCGTGACGGTGACGCACTCCGGGCTCGCCGCGCTACGGGCCGAGGCGGTGCGGCTCGGCGACCTCGGCACCCCGGCGCAGGCGCGGGTGTTGCAGTACGCCTCGCTCAGCTTCGACATGTCCGTGTGGGACCTGGTGTGGGCGCTGACCACCGGCGCCGTACTCGTGGTGCCGGCGCAGGAGCGCCTGGTGGGTGAGGACCTGGCCGATGTCCTTGCCGCGCGCGACGTGACGCATGCGACGCTGCCGCCGAGCGTGCTGGCCACGCTGCCCGCGGGCACCTCGGCATCGCTGCGGCGGCTGCGGGTTTTGGTGATCGGCGGTGAGGCGTGTCCGCCGGGACTGGTGGCCGAATGGGGCACCGGGCGGCGGTTCATCAACGCGTACGGGCCGACGGAGGCCACGGTGTGGGCCACGTTCAGCGATCCGCTGCGCGGCCCCGCCGTGCCGATCGGTACGGCGATGACGGACACCCGGGTGTACCTGCTCGACGAGCGCCTCCAACCGGTCACCAGTGGACAGGCCGGTGAGCTGTACCTGGCGGGCCCGAGCCTGGCGCGCGGGTACCTGGGGCGCTGGGCACTGACCGCGTCGCGGTTCGTGGCCGACCCGTTCGGCCCGGCCGGCGGGCGGATGTACCGAACCGGGGATGTGGCGCGGGTGGGGGCCGGGGGGCAGCTGGAGTACCTGGGCCGCAGCGACGACCAGGTCAAGGTGCGCGGTCAGCGGATCGAGCTGGGTGAGGTGGAGGCCGCCCTCGCGGCGCATCCGAAGGTACGTCAGGCGGCGGTCGTGGCCCATGAGGGCGGGGACGGCCGGGGCAAGCAGCTGGTCGGTTACGTGGTGCCGGTGTCCGATGAGGAGCAAGCCCAAGCCGAGGATGGCGGCGGTACCGGGCACCTCGCCCTCGCGCCGGGGCTCAGCGCGGCGGACCTGCGTTCGTTTCTGGCCAGGCGGTTGCCGGAGGGCATGGTGCCCGGCGTGGTGATGGTCATCGACGAGGTGCCGCTGACGCCGAACGGCAAGCTGGACAAGGCGGCGCTGCCCCGGCCAGAGCCCCGCGGGGCCGACTACCGGCCTCCCGGCTCGCCCCTGGAGAAGGTGCTCGCCGACATCTTCGCCGATGCGCTTTCGGTGAGCCGGGTCGGCGTGGACGACGACTTCTTCTCCCTCGGCGGCGACAGCATCCTGTCCCTTCGGATCACGTCCCGGGCAAGGGAACAGGGAGTGGAGGTCAGCTCTCGCCAGATCTTCGAGCTTCGCACGGTGGCTGCCCTCGCGCGGGCGGTCGCCACGGCGCGGTCGGGTGCCCACGTGGCGAACGAGGAGGCGGACGCCGGAAGCGTGGGGTGGCTGCCGCTCCTGCCGAGGACCCGGTTCCTTCGCGATTGCGGACTGGTGTCCGCGCGGTCCGCGCAGGCGGTGCTCCTGGACCTGCCCGATGGCATGGACCGGGCCGGGCTCGCCGCCACCCTACGCGCGGTGGTCGACCACCACGACATGCTGCGCGCCCGGCTGGTGGAGACGGACGGCGGAGGATTCGTGGTGGGCGCGCCTGGGTCGGTGTCCGTGGATGCGCTGATACGCCGGGTCACCTGTGACGGCCCCGAGCTACTGCGTACCGAACTCGATTCCGCCGCGGGACGGTTGGATCCGGCGGCGGGGGTGGTGGCGCAGTTCGTCTGGTTCGACCCGGGCGCCGCCCGGGCCGGGCGGCTCCTGGTGGTCCTGCATGACCTGGTCGTGGACCACGACTCCTGGCGCATCCTCATACCTGACTTGGCCGCGGCCTGGCAGCACGTTCGCGCCGGCAAGACCCCCGAACTCGCCCCGACAGCCACGTCGGCGCGCCGCTGGGCCCATGCCCTGGTCCAGGAGGCTCAGCGCCCCGAGCGGGTGGCCGAACTGGACCTCTGGCGGGCCATCGTCGAGGGCCCCGACCCGGTTCTCGGCGCCCGCCGCCTCGACCCGGCCGTGGACCTGATCTCAACGGTGTCCGAAACCCGCGTCGACCTTACGACCGAGGCCACCGAGGCCCTGCTGACCGCCCTTCCAGCCGCCTTCCACTGCGACGTCGACCACGGCCTGCTCGCCGCGCTCGCCATGGCGGTGACGAAATGGCGTGCCGGGCGCGGCATTGACGCGTCCTCCACGCTGATCCGGTGGGATGGACCCGGCCGGGTGGAAGCCGGCGCGCTCGGTGCCGATCTGTCCCGCACCGTCGGCCCGCTCGCCAGCGTCACCCCGGTCCGGCTGGACGTGGCCGGAGTCGACCTGGCGGAGGCGTTCGTGGGTGGCCCGGCCGCGGGCGCCGTGGTCAAGGCGGTCAAGGAACAGCTGCGCGCCCTGCCCGACCAGGGCCTCGGCTACGGCCTGCTGCGCCACGTCAACCGCGAGACCGCCGCCGTCCTTGCGCGGTACGGCAGTGGTCAGATCTCCTTCCGCTATTCGGGCCGCTGGTTAGCCGCCGGCCTGCCCGCCGAGCTGCGTAGTCTCGGCTTCGCCCCGGCCGCGGAAGCGGCCGAGATCGCGGTGCGGGACGCCGGCCGCGATCCAGACCTGCCCGCGCGCGCCGAACTCGCCATCACCGCGGCGGTCACCGACACCCCGACCGGCCCGCGCCTGAATGCCCTGTTCACCGCCCCGCGGGGTGTCCTGTCTGCCACCGAGGTACGCCAGCTGGCGGATGTGTGGTGCCAGGCCCTCGAAGCGCTCGCCCGGCACACCACCCGCCCCGGCGCGGGCGGCCTGACCCCGTCAGACGTGCCTCTGGTCCCCGTCACGCAGGACGACCTCGACGAGTGGCAGGAAGCCTACCCGGGCCTGTCCGACATCTGGCCGGTGCCGCCCTTGCCGTTGAGCCTGCTGGTCCACTCCACGATGGAGCGTGAGGCCGGTGCCGAGATCGACACATACCAGGTCCGGTACACGCTGCACCTGTCCGGGCCGGTGAACCCCGACCGCCTGCGCACCGCCGCACAGGCGCTGCTCGATCGGCACCCCGTGCTACGCGCCGCCTGTGCGCCGGGGCCCGACGGCGACTTCGTCTGGCTCATCGTCGACGGCGTCGAGGTGCCCTGGTGGTACCTCGACCTGAGCGGCCTGGACGAGGCGAAGCGGAAGGCGGAGTACGAGCGGTTCCTGTCCAGCGACGGCAAGGCGCGCTTCGACCCGTTGACGCCGCCGATGCTGCGCGTGTCGCTGGTCACCTTGGCCGCGGACCGCCACGATCTGGTCCTGACCGCCCATCACGCCAATGTGGACGGCTGGTGCCTGTCGCTGCTCGTGCGGGATCTGCTGGGCTTGTACGCCGGCCAGAGCCTGCCCCCGGCCCGCAGTTACCGGGAGTACCTGGACTGGTTGGCCCGGCAGGACGCGCGGGAATCGGCCCGGGCATGGGCGAAGGAGCTGGCGGGTCTGGCCGGGCCGACGCTGGTCGCGCCGGACGCCGCCCCTGGCGTCGCCGCGGGCGCCGGCGGCCCGGAGCCCGGCCGGCTTGACATCCCACTCTCCGTCGCCACGGCCCGCGAACTGCGCGGCCGCGCCGGCGAGGTGGGTGTCACCCTGAACACCCTCATGCAGGGAGCCTGGGCCGTGGTCCTCAGCCGGCTGACCGGCCGTCAGGACGTGGTGCTCGCCGCCGTGGTCGCCGGGCGCCCCGCCACCCTGCCCGGCGCGGAATCCATTGTGGGCACCTTCATCAACACCGTCCCGGTGCGCGTCCGCTGCCGCGCTGAGGACACCTTCGCCCAGATGCTGGCGGACCTTCAGCGGCGACAGGCCGCCCTGCTCGACCACCAGCACTGCGGGCTCGCCGAGATCCAGCGGGCGGTCCGGCTCCCGGTCCTGTCCGACAGCCTCCTGGCGTTCGAGTCGTTCCCGCTTGACCGCGAGGAAATCGCGGAGGCGAGCGAGGCGGCCGGCATCGCCGTCACCGGCATCGGCCTGTTCACCCTGAGCCATTTCGCGGTAACCGTGTTCGTCTACCCCGACGGCGCCCACCTGCGCCTGAACCTCCAGTACCAGCCGCGCCTGGTCAGCCGCGAGCGGGCAGAGAGGATGGCCGCGCTGTACGGGCGGGTGCTTGTGGAGATCGCCGCGGACCCGAGGGCCCGACTGAGTGACGTGGCCGCCGGGTAGGGGCAGAGCAGAAGCAGCTCGGCAAGCAGAAGCCGAACGCATGGCGCGTCGCCGGCACGCAGCGCGGCCAGCAGCCGCGCTGATCTGGTCACGTGACGCCGAGCTTCCCGCCCGGCGCTGACGATAGCCGCCGGCGAGGAGAAGGCCACGCGGCCTGGCCGGTCCGGCCTGGCAGGCCCGTCGGGGCCTGCCAAGCGCGGCGAACCAGCCGTGGCGCGGTGGGCCGGCGGGCGGTTGCCCGGGCCCAGGCGCCCGGCGCACCAGCGCATCAGCGCCGGCGTTCTCTCAGGTGGATCACGTCGAGCGCGGGCGAGGACAGGATGTCGCGCTCGCAGAAGCGAGCGCGCACCCAGCGCTCCTGCGAGAAGAGCCTGGTCTGGTCGCGGTAATGCGGCGAGGTCGGGTTGGGCGACTGCGAGTACGTCAGCAGGGTCCGCGCATCCGGGCAGGCCCCGGGGCCGAAGGCGACCACTTGGATGTAGCTCGACCCGTCCAGCACCTCCAGGTAACCGGTCGACGGCTCCCAGGCACCCTCGATCTTGTTGAGCACCCCGATCCACTCGGTCCCGCCACTGATCGGAATCCTCTCGCCATTGCGGACGACGTACTGGCCGTCGCGCAGCCGCGCGTCGAGCGCGATCCCGGCCGCGTCCAGCTCTGCCGCCGCCTGCCGCAGGGCTTCCGGCAGCGCGGGATGGTCGGTTCGCAGCCCGCGAGGCGTGTGGACGGGATCAGCGGGGTCGAACGGGACCGTCCACAGTCCATCGACGAAGGCGGCCTTCCGCCAGAACCGATCGAACAACAGCGCGCCCCTGCTGTCGGTGTCGAAGCGGCGGTCCCACCGGTCGAGCGCGGCGCAGGCATCCGTCAGGTCGTCGGTCCGGCACCAGGTCGCCAGGTCATCGCCGATGACCTCCGCGGCGTGCGCACGGTTCGCCATCAGAAGCTCCTGCATGGCGCGTCGGGTGAATGGCCCCCGCTTCAGCTGGTCCGCCACCGAAACCAGCCCGCTGCGGGTGCGCATCGACCGCTGGCTGTTCTCGTCGCCGAGGATGCGGGAGAAGCCGGTGAGCGGCTGCTCCGGGTTGGTCAGCCAGTAGCTGTCGTTGAAGTTGGCCACGTAGTCGTCGCGGCGCAGGACCGGCATGTTCCCCGGGCCGAGGGTGCCCGGCTGGAGGGCATCGGCGTCCCGGCCCCACGCGCAGTCGGTACGCGACCCGTCCAGGACGGCGAGGCCGGCCACGGGCCAGGTCAGCTGGCCGAGCGGGGTGTTGCACCGCTCGGCGTGCTCGTTGGTGACGTGCGGCACCTGCTGCTGTTGGGCGTAGTAGGTGTTGCCCTGGGCGTCGGCGGCGATGACGTCCACCAACGGCAACCCCTGCGTGGCGATGAGCGCCTGGTGCACGTCCTCGACCGTGCGCGCCAGCTTGATCCGGGCGAACGCGTTGGGCAGGCGGGTGTTCGTCGCGTTCGGGTCGCCGAGGGCGTACGCGGTCGTCGTCGTCCAGGGCAGGCTCAGCTCACCGAGCGAGGTGACCACCGGGCCGTACCGGGTGATCCACCGGCCGACACCGCGTGTCATCCGCTCCGGTTTACCGTCCACAATGTAGGAGGTCGGGTCGCCGGGCACCAGCTTCAGCTCGAACAGGGTGAACGGTACGCCGGTGGCCTCGGTGATGGTCCACGCCATGGTGCTGGTGAAGCCGACGGAGGGCGACGGCGAGCCGATCACCGCGGCGCCGGCCACATTGAGTTCGCCCGGAATGGTCTGCTGGAGTTGCCAGAAGCGCAGGCCGCCGTGCCATGGGTAGTGCGGGTTGCCGAGCAGCAGGCCCCGGTGGTTTGCCGTAGCGGCGCGGCCGACCGCGATCGCGTTGCTGCCCCGGTTCTTGTGCTGGGGGGAGAGCAGCCGCTTGGCCGCCTCGGCGGCGTCCGGTGACGGCGCGGGCGGGGACGTCGCGTCGTCGGACGGCCGGGACGCCGCATCGCCGGAGGGCGGGGACTGCGCGTCGCCGGACGGCGGCGACGCGGAGACGATGCCGTCCACGGCCCTGCCCTCGCCGCCGATGACCGCCAGCGCCCAGAACCGCAGGTACATGTCTGTCTCAGTCATCGGCTGCACCCACTTCGCGCCCGCGCACGCCGGATCGGTGATCTTCTGGGTGCGCAGGAAGTGGTTGTAGCCGGCGACAAAGCCACGGGTCGAGTCCCGCGCCCGGGGATCGAGTCCCAGCGGCGGCGGGCGCCGGGACAGCCGGTCGACGGTGTCCCGGACACTCTGGAAGAACAGGTCGCTGGCGCGGTTGGTGCTCGCCCACGACAGCGACCCGTCGGGTCGGCCGTCCGGACCGAAGAACCGGGACCGCTCGCCCCGGGTGGTCACCACCCCGTCGGCGATGAGACAGACCGTGTCGCGGGCGGCCGCATAGCCGGTCCCGAAACCGAGGCTCTCGTAGTCCTTCGCGATGATGTGCGGGATGCCGTACTCGGTGTAGCGAATGGTCGCCGAGAGCCATTTGCCGTCAGCCCGCGCGGCCGGAGCCGCCCCCGCTCCCAGCCCTGCGGTCAATCCGACGATGGACATAGTGGCGGCCGCGAGACGGCGAAGCATGGGACCTCCCGGAAGAGAAATGCACGTACGGACTTCCATATATTCGACGGAGTCAACTGCGGAGCCCAACAGATTTGGCCGGAAATGGCGGCCTGGGAGTCGTTTTTTGCGTGCTGTACCGCAGCCGAGGTTGGGCTGCCCTGGCATTCGCGCAAGGGGACGCCGGGGGAGTCGCTGTCCTGCCGACAGGACGTCCCTTACTGCCTAATCCGGTTCATCGCCGGTGATGATGGTGATCGCGCCGGACGGGCATACGTGGGCCGCCTGGCGGACCTTCGCGACGGCATGGGGCGGTGGCTGGGGATCCAGCAATATCACCGTGCCGTCGTCGGTGTCCTGATCGAACACCTCGGGAGCGGTCAGTGCGCA
>Ga0310828_1001200_pt1 | contig 16566 bp, 9 predicted proteins | sample WT_ome_3_FD_202242 | JGI IMG/M metagenome (GOLD analysis project Ga0310828, IMG submission 202242) | Sorghum-adapted microbial communities enriched on wild type (WT) sorghum from Joint BioEnergy Institute, Emeryville, California, United... ... | reverse complement strand
GCCAAGGAGAAGCAGCGTCCGCTCCATTCGTTCGGAGCTCCCGGTAATGACCGTCGGCAGATAAGAGGTCACGCCGTATTTATGCATCTCGCGGGTGACGCCCAGAATATCCTCCGTCGTCACCTGCTCGGCGTTGAAATCAAATCCGGCGTATCCGTTTACCTGAAGATCGATCCAGCCGGGCGAAATCCAGGGCAGCTCCCCGCCCGATTCGCCAGTGCCGCTGCTTCCCAATGGATGAACATAACGGATCGTCCCTCCCTCGAAGCCGATTTCGACGGCCTCGTTCGTATCAAACCGCAAAGCTCTTCTTGCTTCCACCTTTACCACCTCCTTCAATTGCGGATCGAAAACCGCAGCTTTTCGTAGTAATCGATTTCTAACGGAATATGAAGGTTTTCGTTTCAATATGACTTGCCCGGATAAAAATTTTACCGGCGGAACCGGTTCCTCCCTTCGCCCCGGATAACGGTCAAATCCTGCGGTTTCGTTTGGAAATAAAGCCCGCCCGATGGGAGTGGTTCATCGAGGCAGGCTTCATTGCGGTGTTCGGCACTCCGCCGCGTAAAACCGTTCGTTCCGGCAAGTTGTTCATCATCCGGCAAGTTGACAACAAAATGTAGTAATCGATTTCTAAGTTAAATATATCACGCGGAAGGCGAACTGCCAACCGGAAAATCATCGGCCTGGAAAATTATTTTTGAAGTGCCGTTGTCACGGATTCCCTTTCCAGCAGCTTTGGCGCAAGCATGATATCCGCTTCCACCTTTTTGCCGGGATTCATAAGATCAAGAAGCATGTGGCAGGCGATTCTTCCCATTTCATACGTCTGCAGCAATACCGTGGTCAAAGGAGGATTAATCATTTGTCCGAAATCAATTCCGTCAAAACCCATCACCGACACTTCTTCCGGCACCTTGATGCGCAACGCTTGCAGCTCATGGATGACGCCGAAAGCGACCAGATCATTGCAGGCAAAGATGGCCGTCGGTTTTTCCTTGCGCTCCATCAATTCCCTGGCCAGCAGCTTTCCGTTTTCAAATTCATAGGAAGCGCTGTAGGCGATCGGGCCTGATTCCAGAACCATTGGTTCGAGCCCCGCTTCCCGCATCGCCTCCAGATATCCTTCATGAATATTCATGCGGCTGGGACGGTCGAGCGGAGTTGTGGCGAAGGCAATCTTTTCGTGACCCTGCCCGATGAGGTACCGGACTGCCATGTAACCGCCCTTGCGGTAATCGAAGTCAACCTGGCAGACGCCGTCGAGACCGATTTTCTGGTCAAGTGCAACCACATTCAGGCCCATTTCGACGTAGTTCCGCAGCAGCGTTTGATTTCTCGAGATGGAAGAAATGGCCAGGCTGCGGACTTGCTTCTCGAACATGGTCTTGATATACATTTCCTCAAGCTCCGGATTCTGGAACGAATTGCAGAGGAAGACCGAATAATTGTTCTTGCGCGCAATTTCCTCCAGTCCGAGTATGATGGAGGAGTAAAACGCGTTGGTAATGGTTGGAATGATCACCCCGATCGTTTTATTCGTCTTCGTCTTCAGCTGCTTGCCGAGCAGATTGGGAACGTAATTCTGTTCTTTGGCGATCCGTAAAATTTTCGACCGAAGCTCCGGGCTGACCGGATAGCTGCTGTTGCTGAGCACCCTGGAAACGGTAGCGGAGGAAACGTTCGCCAGCCTGGCTATATCGTGAATGGTTATCGATTTTTTCATTTGGATCCGGCTCCTGACAGTCATCGATTTCTCTTGCGTATCAGTATAGCATCGTGGTAGTTTGTCTTTCAAAGGAAGGAATATGTTCAAGCAAGTCTAACGGTCATTTCTATCTGCAAATCCTGAGGATTTGCATTGATGATTTCTACCGCGATCCCGATGATCCGGCCGGTGAACGTTTCCTTCACCCTTTGGCATTCCGCCACTCGGGTTGGCCGCGTTTTCCTCCTATGTAATAAAATTACATCGCATCATTCGATAAAGAACCCGGATCTCCTTTTTCATGACATGCCGAGGCAATGGACAATCCCTTCATCGAATTCATCTCTTGCTTGAAGCAATTGCCGCCAATCGCCCCTCCCTTCTTTCCACCCATGTTCAGACCTTCCCCGAATTTCGATATTGCGAAGGCGTCATGCCCTCCTGCTTCTTGAATACACGGGCAAAATAGGCGGGATCCCCAAAGCCCAGCTTCGAGGCGATCTCTTCGACAGGACGGCGGTCCAGCCGCAGCAGCAGCTTGGCCTCCCGGATCCGCAGGCTGTTCAGAAAATCGGTCGGCGTACGGCCGGTTTCTTTTTTGAACTGCCTGGACAGATGGGCCGGGTGAACCGAACAATAACGGGCCAATTCTGCAAGCTCGAAGGGCTGTCCGAGATGCACCTCCAGGTAACCGGCCGCCTTCCGGACAAGTGCCGAATGGCCTGCAGGCGCATACTGTCTGACCAGGCTGCAGTACTCCCGGCACATCTCTTCCACGAGCCTCTCATGCATGTCCAGACTCTCCAGCCGCTCGATCAGGACGGCGAACTTCTCCGATAAATGGTGCAGGAAAAAAGGGGGCACGTTCCCCCGTTCAGCAGATATCCGCAAAATCGTGTTGAACACGATCAGCCCGTTTTTGTGGGCCCGCAGCGGTCTTCCGGGATACCGCTCGGAGAAATCGAACAAATTTTGCGATTCCCGAAACAGTTCCTTCAGCCTTTCCATGTCCCCGAGCTCGACTGCGTGCATTATTTGTTTCTCTATCTTGTACCTGAGCTCGATCAGACCGGCATGCCCGGGATCCGGCTGATAAAGCGCTTCCTGCAGGAGGGGGCTCTTCGGACCATTCGTATTCGGGCACGAGTGACGCACATCCATAAAATGCGGGGAAATCTGCGGAATCCCGCTGATCCGGCAGAGGATGCTGGCGATGCTGCGGATTTTGGAACTCCCCATTAGCTTCAGGCCGCGAAAGAACGCTTCCAGAACGATCAGCTTGTTTTGTTCAATCTGCACGCCTGCAAGCTTGGATAATTCGGGCATTTGCGTGAGGAAAGGGCCGACGGCAAGCATGCGTCTCGCCTCCCCTTCCCACAATGCGGCAATGTACGACAGACCGAGCCGATTCGTATAGATGCAGGCCTTCTGCGGGTATCGCCGTACCGCGGACAGCATGACCGAAAAGTCGGCGGCCAGCGGCTCCTTGAGAAACTGCGGCAGCGGGGCCCGTTCGAAGGATAGCTGCAGACCGCCTGTTTCCTCCCAAACATACGTATTCAAATCGGTCAGGGAGTAGAGAATTGTTCCCGCGGATAGCAGCGGCTCCATAAGCCCGCCTCCTTCATGTTAATTTAGTCCTGGAAATGCTATATCAATCTTATCGAGTTTCGCATGTTCCAAGTATAATGAACGATACCGGCGATTTCAAATAAGATGGAGGTGTCCATTCATGCTGTATCCGATCGTCACCGAAACAAGGGGAGTTCTCGACCTGAACGGAATCTGGTCATTCAAGCCGGATACGGGGAAAGGTTTTGCGGAAAAGTGGTATCAAAGCAGGCTTACCGATACAATCCCGATGGCCGTCCCCGCCTCCTACAACGATATCGGCGTAAGCAGAGACATCCGCGGCCATGTCGGATGGGTCTGGTACGAACGCGAATTTACCATTCCCGCGCTGCTGGCCGACCAGCGGCTCGTGCTGCGTTTCGGCTCCGTCACCCATATCACGAAGGTTTATGTAAACGGTCTTTTGGCTGTGGAACACAAAGGCGGGTTCACTCCCTTCGAAGCGGAGATCGGCAAGCTGGTCCTGCCCGGAAAAAACCGGCTGACGGTGGCTGTAAACAATATCGTCGACGAAACGACGCTGCCGGTTGGAAACTACAAGGAAGTCGAGATGGAAGGCATGGAGAAAATCGTGCGCAACATTCCGAATTTTGATTTTTTTAACTATGCCGGCATTCACAGGCCCGTCAAGCTTTATACGACGCCAACGACCTTCGTCAGGGATATTGCCATCGTTACGGAGCTGCAGGGTACTGCAGGATTTGTTCATTATGAAGCGAGCATAGAAGGAATAGCGGAAGTGAAGGCAAGCGTCATCGACGAAGCCGGAGTTGTCGCCGCCCGGCTTGAGGGGAGCAAGGGGGTATTTGAGCTCCCGTCAGTCCGGCTGTGGCAGCCGCTGAACGCCTATCTCTACACACTGCGGATAGAGCTGTATCGGAACGGGCGGCGGATTGACGTTTACGAGCAGCCCTTCGGCGTTCGCACGGTCGAAGTAAAGGACGGGCAATTCCTCATCAACGGCAGGGAGTTTTACTTCAAGGGCTTCGGCAAGCACGAAGATTCCCCAATCCATGGCCGCGGGTTCGATGAAGCGGTGAATGTAATGGATTTTCGGCTGATGAAATGGATGGGCGCAAATTCATTCCGGACCGCGCATTATCCGTATTCCGAGGAATTGATGCGGCTTGCGGACCGGGAAGGGTTTGTCGTGATCGACGAAGTTCCGGCGGTCGGGCTTCACTTGAATTTCGGCGCCGCTTTGTTCGGACAAAGGATGAAACAGAACACCTGGGAGCAGATCGGCACCTTCAGCCATCATCAGGATGTCATCCGCGAGCTCATCGCGAGAGACAAAAACCACCCCTGCGTCGTCCTTTGGTCGATTGCCAACGAGCCCGCCTCGGAAGAAGCAGGTGCCCGCGAGTATTTCGAGCCGCTGGTGAAGCTGGCCAGAGACAGCGACCCGCAGCATCGGCCGGTCACCATCGTCACCCATGCGTGGTCGACTCCCGATACGTGCAAGGTGGCGGAGCTCGTCGATGTACTGGCGCTGAACCGTTATTACGGCTGGTATGTGGAAGGAGGAGATCTGGAAACCGCGAAGCGAATGCTGCGCAAGGAACTGGAATCCTGGACAAAACGCTGCCCCGGCAAGCCGGTCATCATGACCGAATACGGCGCCGATACCATCTCCGGCCTGCATGATGCCGATCCCGTCATGTTCACGGAAGAATACCAGGTGGAATTTCTGCGGGCCAACCATGAAGTTTTCGACGAGTTTATCTGCTTCGTCGGGGAGCAGGTATGGAATTTCGCCGATTTCAATACGAGTCAGGGAATTCTTCGCGTGCAGGGCAACAAAAAAGGAGTGTTTACCCGTGAACGGAAACCCAAGGCCGCGGCCCACGAGCTGCGCCGCCGCTGGCTGGCGATTCCGGACTTTGATTACAAGGCATGATTGTCTGCCGTTGATCCAAGCGGCAGGCGGCCTAACGCAGCCTTGTCTCCTGATCGGATTCTATGCGCGAGATCCTGGAAGGCTCGCCCATCCGCCAGTAGACGAGCAGACTTACGAAAATGCACGCGGCTACATAGTAATAAAAAAGCGGCTCCAGGCCTATGCTCTTGCACCATAGGGCGATATATTCCGCCGTTCCGCCAAACACCGCCACGGTAACTCCGTAAGGGAAACCGACGCCGAGGGCGCGAATCTCCGTCGGAAACAGCTCTGCTTTGACGATCGCATTAATGGAAGTATAGCCCGTAACGATAACAAGTCCCGCCATCATCAACAGGAAGGCCCCGAAGGGGGATTTCGTCTGGGCGAGTACCAGAAACAACGGCACGGTGAGCAGTGTTCCCAGGATCCCGAACCCCATCAGAAGCGGCCTCCGGCCGATCCGGTCGGACAGCCCGCCGGCCAGCGGCTGGAGCACAACGAACACCAGCAGGGCGATAAAATTGATCCAGCTTACGACCGACTTGGAAAGCCCCTCCGTATTCACCATGAACTTCTGCAAATATGTTGTATAGGTATAGAACGCCACCGTACCGCCGAGCGTCAATCCGACCACGGTCATCACCGCCCGGGGGTGCTTCATCAGGGAGCGAATCGTCCCCGCCTGCTTACGGCTCTTGGAGCCCAGATTTTCGAACTGTTCCGATTCATCCATCGTGCGCCGGATCCACAGCACGGCCAAAGCCCCCAACGCCCCGATGACGAAGGGGATGCGCCAGCCCCAGGATTTCATCTCGGCATCGCTTAGCCATTGCTGGAGAATTATCTGGACGCCGAGTGCCACCAGCTGGCCGGATACCAGAGTGACATACTGGAAGCTGGAGTAGAAGCCGCGGCGGCCGCGGCTCGCCATTTCGGACAGGTAAGTGGCCGAGGTTCCATATTCTCCCCCCAAAGACAGACCCTGAAGCAGGCGGGCCAAAACCAGAATCGCAGGAGCCAGCATACCGATTGTGCTGTAGCCGGGGATTAAGGCGATGACCAAAGAACCGGCTGCCATGATGGTAATGGAAAGCGTCAGGGCGGTACGCCGGCCGTGACGATCCGCGAAGCGTCCGAGCAGCAGGCTGCCGATCGGACGCATCAGAAAGCCGATGGCGAAGATTCCAGCCGTGTTGAGCAGTTGGCTGGTCAAATCCCCCTTGGGGAAAAACTCCGCCGAGAAATACACAGCGAATGCGGAATAAACATACCAGTCGTACCATTCGATCAGATTCCCGACAGAACCTTTGAAGATATTGCCGGTAATGCGCCGCATTTCTTTGCGTTCATTGCTTGACGTCATAACCATAGATCCTCCCTGCCAATTTTCTTAGCCGCCATATTATAGGCTTGCCAGGAAACGGATATTGTAAAACCGGATGATCTGCCGGGGTTCGCGCGAAATAAGGCACGGCCAAGGAATCCGGGGGCGGGAAACGGCCTCAGGCTTCGAGCGGTCAGGTTTTTATTAAAAATATAGGGGCGCTTCTTTCCGACATGCCGCCGGCAATTCGGTTGCGCAGGCGGTTACGTTTTATCCCTGGAAAAAGCACTGCAGCTGATTAACGGAAATTCGCCGATCCGCAGCTTCGCTCCGGCATAAGGCACCAGCTCGAGATCGAGGACAGGCTGCCCGGAGGTATCGGGACGGATCGGCGGCGCGCCCGCGTTATTTCCTTCCATCGCCCAATTTCGCACCAGCTGTCCCTTCGCGGTCAAGCGAACGGGAGATTTCGAAGCCTCGAAGGGCTGGCGGGGAACCTCTGACGTAAGTACGCCAAATTCCTGCTCCGCCAGCAGCCCGTATTTCCATGGAGAAGCCGGATAAACTTCCCAATCATGGAACCTCTCCCTTTGTCTCAGCAGCTGCCAATTCTCCCGGACGGGAAGCACAAACACAAGCGGGCCTCTTTCGACATTGACGGCGTGACCCCGGGGAACCATCCTGGCCTGCATGGGGAGGGAAAGCTGCAGATCGTCTCCACACTTCCATTCACGGTTGATCCGGGCATACCCGTCGCGGACCGGAAAAGAAATTTCTTCCCCGTTAACCCGGATGCAGGGCGATGAACACCACTCCGGTATTCTCAGCGCCAGATCGAAGCGTTCCGTCCGGTCCAGATGGATCCGCATCGTCACCGTTTCGCGGAAAGGGTATTCCCCGCCCACCTCGATCTCGGCGTTCGTCCCGGTTCCGACCCGGGTGCGTACATTGCAGGGCGCGTAGGAAACGGCGGCCAACCCTCCCCTGCCGTCCTTCATCCACAGATGGGAAACAAATTTCGGCCATCCCTGGTGCATGTTGGCCGTACAGCAGCCAAAATTCGGTTCGAGTCCGAACAGATTGGCTTCCGCGTTGTTGCTCCAGTTCCTCTTCGCGACGTTGCACAGAATTTGGTTGACCTGCTGGTCATACTGGTGCGAGGTCCAATCAGCGGAAATGGCCGCCGGAAGCGCATTAAATGCAACCTTCTCCAGAATATCTCCGAATTTCCCAAGTCCGAAAATGCGGGTGAGTTGCTCCATGGAAAACATGTACTCCACAACCGCGCATAACTCCACGCCTTGACTCGGATGCGTGCCGGACAGCCATTCATCCCCGGAGAACATGCCGTGCGCCTGTCCATGATAGGTCATCAGACTTTCCAGTCCGCGAAGAACCGCCTCCTTCCCGCGAGTTTCTCCAGTCAGCTCGTACAGAACGCCCGGTGTTTTGATTCCCATCGCGACATTGACGACATGCGACCGCCAGTCCCACTCTTCCACCTTTCGCCAGAAGGGAAATTCGTACAACAGATGGGTCCAATCGAGGGTCTGCCCGGCCAATCCCTCCGCCAATTCCAGCAGCCATTCTTCCGGCCTGCGCCTGTACAACCACAGAAGGCATAAAATCATTTCAGCGCCCCGGCTTCTCGCCCATCCTCGAAGGGGCAGTTCGTTTATGGTTTTACGGACATAACCGAAAAACCGGTACAGAAATGGAATCACCCGGTCGTCCCCGGTTGCTTCCTGGTATTGAATGACAGCTTTCAGCATGATCATCAGGTGCCACCAGTCGTGATCCCGATCCACCTCGCTGTTTACGGTTGTTATTTTGCGGGGACCGAACAAGCCATCCGGCCGCTGGCTGGCCAAAGTCCATTCCACCCACCTGGAAGCTTTTTCAATCAATCGCGAATCGTCCAGCAAATAGGCCAAGGGCACCAAACCGTCTACGTAATAAGGCCCCCGTTCCCAGCTCTCGCCGCTGCCGCCAAGCCAGCCGTTATCCGATCCCACATCGGGCCAATGCTCCTCCAGATGTCCGGTAAAGCCGTCGGCCTGAATCCGCAGTTGATCAAACAGCCATCCGGCCGGCTTGACGGCACCGAGGGGCAACGATTCGAACGCGGAGGGATGAAGCTTATTTCCCATATGAAATCCTCCTCGATTTTTCCATTTTTACGTGAAGCGTACCATGGAATCAGGAGGCTTTTCGATATCTGATTTAAACCATTTGTTATCCGATCGCAACCTCTTGTCCTTGCATTCCTTTATCCGATCCGATACGATAAGCCAAGGATCATGACCTGGAGGTTATCGCGATGTTTCAATTCATTGCTCCCCCTCTGCCTCATTACATCGTTTGCGGAGAAGATACGTATCCGGCCGGCGGCGGGCATCCGAACCGAAGCAATATCGGCGTCTTTGATATCCTGTTTGTAGAGCGCGGCTGTCTCTATTTGGAAGAAGAACAGCATCCCTTCGCTGTCGATGCCGGCAGCTATCTTATTCTGCGTCCGGACCGTTCCCACCGTACCCTGGAACCCTGCAGAGAAGAGACATGCTTCTACTGGCTTCATTTCCAGACCCTCGGCCGATGGGCGGAGATGCCGGATGAGTCCCTGGAAGTTCCTGCAGTCCCGAACATTCCTTATGCACAATTGGAAACGTTCCCATTTTATCTCCCGCGTTTTTTCCGGCTCTCGAATCCCGCGCCGGTAACTCTTGCCTTTCAGCAGCTTTTGCGGCTGCAGAAGGAACGGCACAGCTATTCGTACTGGAAGAGACAGAAGGTTTTTAATGAGATGCTCGATTGCCTGCAGGAGGAAGCCGGACGCTTGAATCCGGGGCATTTGTCATCCGTTGCGGAGAAAGCCGCCGATTATTTGCGGCAACGTTATTCCGCTTCGATTTCGTATAAAGAAATGGCGCAAGCGCTTCATTTTCACCCCAACTATATCGCGCTTTGCATGAAAAAGGTATTCGGCTGTACCCCCCTGCAATACCTGTTGTCTTACCGGATTGAACAGGCGAAACAGATGCTGATTCATACCGACGATTCCATCCGGGACATTGCCGAAAGGAGCGGCTTTAAAACCTCGCCCTATCTCTCCAGGGTTTTCAAACAGCTGACCGGAACAACCCCAAGCAGCTTTCGGCAGAAATTTCGTCCCGGCCGCTCCTAATGGTTTGACGTAAAATGTCATGTGGCTAGATTACTTTTCTGTTGCATCCGCATTCGTCTTGTAAAGGTAAACGGTTCCCTTGACCGTTGAATCGTAGGAACCATTCGGACTTGACTCCTCCAGGGACAACCCCGTTCTTGAGAGGTAAAAATTAGATGCAGCCGCGAGCGAAAAATATTTTTAGCCTGAGACGAAAAAAAGGAGACGCCGGGCTGCCGATAAGAAACTTAATGTAACGTATCGACCGCAGCACGTTGAATGATGATGCGGACGAAATGCCGGAGAAAAACATAACACGACGGCGACTACGATCAGGCCGGGAATAACAAGACATTTCGGTCGGTATTTGTCGAACAAACGGCCCATGCGGGGCGACAAAATTCCGTTCAGCGCACTGCCCGGCAACAGCATCCGTCCCGCCGTGAACACGGACAAGCCCATGCCGTTCTGAAGAAACATTGGCAGAATAATCATGCTCGACAAAATGATCATTATGCATGACAGCACCAAAAGCAGGCCCATAATGTACATGGGATCCCTGAAGACCCGCAGGTCCATCACCGGTTTCCGCATAAAGCTCCGACGCAGCGCGAATAGTACGAGCGAAACGAACCCGACAAGGATGGAGCCCGTCACAAGAGGACTGGTCCAGCCTTCGGCGCCTTCCCCGGCTTTGCAAGGAGACCGATTACCAGAAACGGCAAAGAGATCCATTTTATCGAATATACGTTCTGGTTTCAAGAGATTAAAAAAGGACAGCCGACGACGGCTATCCCTTCAGGAAAACCTCTTTCGAATCATCAGTTTTCCTCCAAATGGTTGTTTCTCATCTTGGGGGAAAGCTTCACCGTATTTGCCGGGAAGGCATGGACGGTCAAATCGTTAATATAATATTCAATATTTGTATAGCCCCTCCCGCAGTAGTCTCCACTCGATTCCAGGCTGCCGTCTGGCGCATATTTGCTGTCAGGATTCAGCCCCCTGGCCTTTTCCCAGTCATCCGGCATGCCGTCGCCGTCAGTATCCGCCGGCGCGCCGGTCAGCACCGCGTCGGGATATGTATACCTGACCCCGGTCGCAATATTGTAACGATCAATCTCGGCCTTTTCTTCATCTGTAGCTTCCGAGTAAGGTCTGGCCCCTGAAAGCGTCCCTTTGCCGGTTCTGGTATCCTGGACTACCTGCCTGTCAATCTCCGTTCTTTTGTCCGCACTTACCGCTGCGCCTGCATAATGCAGCACATGATTATAGGAATCCTCCGAGCTTTCCGCATTGGCGACAGTCGAAACATTTTCCCCGTTTACAAGCATTTCGAAGGGTGCGTCGGAACGGGTATTTTCTTCCGTTTTTCCGGAACCGTACGCAATCCCGGTCCAGTTGTCCGCGGACAATGTGCCGTAATCTGTGTTATCTTTGTTAAGAAAACGGTTTCCCGTCAAATAAATCGAATAGTTCTCGGGACTCGTACCGCTATCCCCGACGCTTAAATAATGAAAGCCGCTTTTGGTGGAGGGGCCCATTTTCAAAGTATTGTTCACATAATTTACATGGCCAAGCGTTCCATAAGCCGTTTGATATCCCCAGTTGTAGATGACATTATTGGTAAAGTCAATGGTATTGGTTCCCACCACTTTGCCTCTGAAATTGCGGGATACGTTCTCAACGATTAAATTATGATGCCATGAAGCATTCGCCCGGCCAAGCATAACCCCAAACCCGTGAATTCCTTTCGAGTGGTATGAAAACGAATTGGCCGGGCCAATGATGGAATATTGTACGGTGTAATTGTTGTTTTTGGAATAAAGTCCCCACTGCTCGTCATTTGCCCAGCCTATGGAAACGTGGTCTACAATCGAGTTGCTCCCGTTTGCACCGCCAAATGCGTCATAATCCTTCCTGACACCGCTTTCACCCGGCCGTGAACTGATAAAGCGAAGGATAATATTCTCGCCGCCAAGGCCGATCTTATGGTTTTTCAATGTAATCCCCGCACCGCCGGGCGCCGTCTGTCCCGCTACCGTCACATTGGATTGGACTACTACATCGCTTTGTAATTCAATCGTTCCCCCTACTTTAAAAAGCACGATCCGGTTTGGTGTTCCTACGGCTTCCCGAAATGATCCGGGGCCGCTGTCGTTCAGGTTCGTCACATAAACAACCTCTCCTCCACGGCCGCCTGTTGCATATTTTCCCCCGCCTTCCGCACCGGGAAAAGCCGGAATTTTCGGATTCGCGGCTGCCGCATGATGGACTGGGTCACCCATCGCGCAAAATAACGCCGCCGATAGAAGAACGGAAATTCCATAGAGTTTCTTTCTTTTCGACTTGCTCCATTCAGACATGAACATCCTCCTTTTACAAAAATATGAAATTTTAATCATGGCCACCTGTTAATATATTCATTTTTGGCAGGAAAATCAATCCCGGACCGATTCGTCGCGGATTCGGGATGGATGAATACCCTCGGAATATCCGCCGCCTTTAACGCCTGTTACAATCCGTACCGGAGGGAACATTAGCCAATGCGGTCCGACGATCCGCACGTCTTCCATCCCCAGCCGGACAAATTCACCCGCGTATTCCCGTACATGCTGGAAATCAAGGATCGCGAAACGGCCGAGGGGCTTCAACACACGAACGATTTCGCAAATCGCGCGGTGCCGCTCCCCGGGATCCGGAATGTTATGGATCGCCAGGCTGGATACGACGACATCGAAAGAGTGATCCGCGAAAGGGATAGCACGGGCATCGCCGTCTGCAATTTCCACCCGTTCGGCGACCCCTTCCCGGACGGAGTTTTTTCTTGCCGCCTCCGGGCTGTTTCCTGTCTGGTCCCGTTTGCTCCAAATATCGATGCCGATCGCCTTTCCCGTGGTCAGTCTTCGGGCTGCCGCATTCAGGACAAGCCCCCGGCCGCATCCAATATCCAGCACCCGCTCATGGCCCTGGAGGGCGACGAGGTCAAGCAACCTCTCCCGCTCCAGATATTTCCCGACTTTGCTGCTCCAGAGCATGTACGCCGCTTCAGCCGACATCACCACAAACGACGCAGGAAAAAGGCAGCGAATGATTCTTCCCAGCCATTCCGGCTTCTCGGGAATCCACCAAAAAGCAGCGATACCGGCCAGCAAAAAACCGATCCCTCCCAGGAACAAATTGCGAATGACGTAAGGCGCATCGATCCCGTAATCCCCCGTCCGGTTATGACGTTTCTTCACCCTTCCCACCCCAATCCGCGAACTGTTTCAATATAAATGTATGAACCTGGAGCAACGAAAACATCGGTCCCGAGGCGTATATGGTCCGGAAGCATGATCCGAAACGCCAAACAGAAAAGGCCATCCTGTGCAGAATGGCCTTCCCGCGCAATCACGCTTCAATCGTATCATTGCCGAACATGTTGTTTGCGGCACATTTTGTTCACCGCACTAAACAAAGCTTTAACCGATGAAGTCATAATATCCACATCAATGCCGCATCCCCAATGTACGCTGCCGTCGGAAGCCGTGATCCCGATATACGAAACGGCCTGGGATTTGGAGCCTGTTTCCAGCGCATGCTCCTTGTAGACCAAGTCGGTATACTCCGTCCCAAGAAAGGTTTGCAGCGCATTGCTGATCGCATCGAGTCTTCCGTTTCCGGTACCCGTAATTTCCCTGGCTTCATTCCCCGTACGGATCGTGACGATCGTTTGAAAATCTTCCGCGTTTGTAAAATGATACTTGATAAACTCATAAGGCGTGCTGATATTCACATATTCCTTTATGAAAATATCGTAGATTTCGCCGGGCATTAGTTCTTTTTGCTGATGATCGGAAACATTCTTTACGCAATAACCGAAGTGCTCGCGCATTTTGGGCGGGAGGTCGAGTCCATACTTTTGCTGCAGCACGTAACCGATACCGCCTTTTCCGGACTGGCTGTTAATACGGATAATATCCCCTTCATACTGTCTGCCGATATCCTTCGGATCAATCGGCAGATACGGAACCGACCAATGTCTGGGCTCCTTCTCCTCCCGCCATTTCATTCCTTTGGCGATTGCGTCCTGGTGTGAACCGGAAAAGGCGGTAAAGACGAGTTCGCCGCCGTAAGGGTGACGCTCGCCTACCCTCATTTTGGTCAGCCGCTCATAAACGGAGATAATCCCGGGGATGTTCTCTAAATTCAGCTTCGGATCTACCCCGTGCGAATACATGTTCAGGGCCAGCGTGACAATGTCCACATTCCCCGTTCGTTCTCCATTGCCGAACAACGTGCCTTCGACCCGCTGGGCCCCCGCCAGCATTCCCAGCTCCGCATCGGCCACGCCGGTTCCCCTGTCGTTATGCGGATGGAGTGACAAGATTACATGTTCCCGGTAATTGAGGTGCTCGCTCATATACTCGATCTGGCTGGCATAGACGTGGGGCATCGACATGGACACTGTTGCCGGAAGATTGATGATGACCTGATTTTCCGCCGTCGGCTGCCAGACATCGAGCACCCGGTTGCATATCTCCAGGGCAAACTCAATTTCTGTACCCGTGAAGCTTTCGGGGGAGTACTGGAACAGAAAATTGCCCTCTGTCTCTTTTGCGCACTGCTTCAACAGCTTGGCGCCGCTCAATGCGATGTCGATAATTTCTTCCTTGGATTTGCGAAACACCTGTTCGCGCTGCGCCACGGAAGTCGAATTGTACAAGTGAACGACCGCCCTTTTCGCGCCTTTCAACGATTCGAAGGTTTTGCGGATAATATGCTCTCTCGATTGGGTAAGCACCTGGATCGTTACATCATCCGGGATCAAATTTTGTTCGATCAAAGTGCGCAGGAAAGTAAATTCCGTTTCCGACGCCGCGGGAAATCCGACCTCGATCTCCTTGAACCCGATATCGACAAGCATTTGAAAGTATTCCAGCTTTTCCTCCAAATTCATCGGGACAATTAACGCCTGGTTTCCATCGCGGAGGTCGACACTGCACCAAATCGGCGGCTCCGCAATATATTCCTTTCGGGCCCAATTCAAGCTTGTCTCCGGCGGCATAAAATATCCCCTGGTGTACTTTTCAACGTTTTTCATGGATGTCCTTCCTTTCATCAATATTCTCAAGAGTTGCCCGAAGATTGGACGGAACGCAAAAAAGCCTTTCATCTCAGCATACAGAGACGAAAGACTTTGACATCTTACGCGGTACCACTCCATTTCATGCCATGAACGGCATGCACTCAACGGGATTCTGGTTTCAACGAATCCACACCAGATCCTCCTGAAGATAACGGTCAGGCTCCGGCTCCACCTACCTGCTGGTTCAGCGAGCAACTCCAAGGCGAGTTCCGATTTCCTCCGCAGCTGTTTCGCACCAGCCAACAGCTCTCTGTTTGCTTGGAATATCGTACTACTCCTTTTCAACGTATTTTAATATTAGGATTTATGTTATAACACCTTATCCCGATTGTCAAGTAATTCCGGATCCTGTTGTTCGCATGAAATTATGGGCCGGCCGGTTTCTCCTTGGGAACTCCGTCCAGGCCGAACTTCCGGTCGTACGCGTCGAAAATTTTGCGGGCGACCGGAGCCGCCCCCCAGGCGCCGTAGCCGCCTTCGGGGATCACCACCGCCACGGCCAGCTTCGGTTTCTCCGCCGGCGCGAAGGCGATGAACACCGCGTTCTCGACCAGCTGCCCGTTGGAGACCTGCTGGGTCGATGTCCCCGTCTTGGCCGCCCAATCATAAGCCGCCCCTTCGAAGCCCTCGACGTGAACTTTCTTCATCCCGGCGACTACGGCATTCCACCAGGCGTCCGGGAACGAAATCTCGTTCAGCACTTCCGGCTTCTCCAGCTTGCTGAGCACTTTGCCGTCGTACGTCTCGATCCGGTCCACGAACTGCGGCTTCAGGCGTTTGCCTCGGGTGGCCAGCGTCGTGGCGTATTGGGCCAGCTGCAGGGTCGTATAGCGGGCCTGCTGGCCCCAGGACGCCCGGACAAGCGCCGATTGGGCCGAGTCCAGCCCCTTGCGGACGTTCTCGAAGTAATCCACCACTCCGGTGCTCTCGTTGGGCAGGCCGCTGCCTGTCAGGACGCCGAGTCCGAACTGCTTCATGAAGTCGTCCCAAACGTTCAGCCCTTTGTCGAAATATTTCATGTACAACGGGTTTCCGATCATGGCCGACATGAATGTATTCGAAGAGTGCTCGATCGCCTGCGAGGCGTTGATCGGCCCGTAGCCGTGCCCGTTGTCGTTGGAAATATGCGCGCTGTTGTTTTTTCCGAAGTAGAACGTTCCGGTATCGTTATAGATCGTGTTCAGGTTGTAGAAGCCTTCCCGGAGCCCGAGCAGAATCGTCGCCGGCTTGACGGTCGAACCGAGGTACACGATCGAGTTCGGGTGCTTGGGCAAATCCTTGGCCGGATAATCCGGATACGAGAACGTAATCGTTCCGTTGTTGATAAATTGCTGGTTTTTGGCGTAATAGTCCGGCGGCATTCCGCCGATCCACATGTTCGGGTCGTAATCCGGCATGCTGGCCATGGCCACCACCGCCCCGGTGTCCACGTCCATCGCCACCGCATAGCCGGAACGGGCATTGGGCGCCGCCTCCCAGCGGTTGGTCGAGGTGCGGATTTTCTGCAGCTGGTCGGTGATCGCCTGCTGCGTAGCCAGCTGGACATCCTTGTCGATCGTCAGATACAGGTTGTCGCCCTTTTCCGGGGGAATCAGCGTCGCCGGCCCGATAATTTTCTGGGCGGCGTTGACCGGGTACACCTTGGTCCCCGGTTTTCCCCGGAGCTGCTCCTGGTACATGAATTCCAGCCCGTCGAAGCCGACATCCTCGGTCTTCAGGTATTCGTCTT
>Ga0310828_1001193_pt1 | contig 16733 bp, 17 predicted proteins | sample WT_ome_3_FD_202242 | JGI IMG/M metagenome (GOLD analysis project Ga0310828, IMG submission 202242) | Sorghum-adapted microbial communities enriched on wild type (WT) sorghum from Joint BioEnergy Institute, Emeryville, California, United... ... | reverse complement strand
ACGATAGCTGCGGTATTCCTTCTCGGACAGCAGCTGTTTCTTTTCCAGGGGTGTATCCCCCGGATCCGTCACCACATACGACGCGAAATAGATGATCTCCTCCAGAGAGCGGGGAGACATATCCAGCGCCAGCCCCATCCGGCTCGGGATTCCTTTAAAATACCAGATGTGCGAAACCGGGGCGGCCAGCTCGATATGGCCCATCCGTTCGCGGCGAACTTTCTGCCGGGTCACTTCAACGCCGCAGCGGTCGCAGACGACGCCTTTGTAACGCACTCTCTTGTACTTTCCGCAATGGCATTCCCAGTCCTTGGTCGGACCGAAAATTTTTTCGCAGAAGAGGCCTTCTTTCTCGGGTTTCAGTGTACGGTAGTTGATGGTTTCCGGTTTTTTGACTTCTCCGCGGGACCAGGAGCGGATCTTGTCGGGCGATGCGAGACCGATCTTCATAAACTCGAAGTTGTTAACGTCCATCAAGGAGCAACCCTCCTCAAGAATGTACTAGATTGCATTTCATCCTGCTGTACCTGATGCGTTCCGGCCGTTTTCGAATTATTCGACGCCGATTTCGGCACCTTCCAGATTGAGATTCAGCTTGTCGCCGGCGCCTTCATCTTCATCGTCAATTTCCTTCATTTCGATCTCTTGTTCATCACCGGATAGGATCTTGACATCCATGCCCAGGCTTTGAAGCTCTTTAATCAAAACCTTGAACGATTCCGGCACACCCGGTTCCGGAACATTCTCGCCCTTGACGATCGACTCATAGGTTTTTACGCGGCCGACAACGTCATCGGATTTAACGGTGAGAATTTCCTGAAGGGTATAGGCTGCCCCGTAAGCCTCAAGCGCCCAAACTTCCATCTCCCCGAAGCGCTGGCCTCCAAACTGCGCTTTGCCGCCCAGCGGCTGCTGGGTAACGAGCGAGTACGGGCCGGTGGAACGGGCATGGATTTTATCGTCAACCATGTGCGCCAGCTTGATCATGTACATAACGCCTACGGTTACCCTGCGTTCGAACGGTTCGCCGGTTCGGCCGTCGTACAAAATCGTTTTGCCGTCGCGGGACATGCCGGCTTCCTCCATCGTATCAAACACGTCCGATTCCCGGGCCCCGTCAAATACCGGCGTAGCCGTATGAATCCCGAGAAGTTTGGCCGCCATGCCGAGATGGACCTCCAGCACCTGTCCGATGTTCATCCGGGAGGGAACGCCGAGCGGATTAAGCACAACCTCGACAGGAGTACCATCCGGCAGGAAAGGCATATCTTCCTCCGGCAAAATCCGGGCGATGACCCCTTTGTTTCCATGGCGTCCGGCCATTTTATCGCCTTCGGAAATTTTCCGCTTCTGGGCGATATAGACACGTACCAACTGATTGACGCCCGGCGGCAATTCGTCGCCGTTTTCGCGGGTGAACACCTTCACATCCACGACAATGCCATCCGTACCGTGCGGAACACGGAGCGAAGTATCACGAACCTCACGGGCCTTTTCTCCGAAAATGGCGTGAAGCAGCCGTTCTTCCGCCGTCAGCTCGGTAACCCCTTTGGGCGTCACCTTGCCGACAAGGATATCCCCGGCGCCAATTTCCGCGCCTACCCGGATAATCCCCCGTTCATCCAGGTTTTTCAGCGCTTCCTCACCGACATTCGGAATATCGCGGGTGATTTCTTCCGGTCCAAGCTTGGTATCGCGCGATTCGGACTCATATTCTTCAATATGAATGGAGGTATAGACATCTTCTTTCACAAGTTTCTCGCTCAAGAGGATTGCGTCCTCGTAGTTGTAGCCTTCCCAGGTCATGAACGCGACTACAACGTTGCGGCCCAAAGCCAATTCACCCATTTCGGTGGAGGGTCCATCCGCCAAAATATCGCCTGCTTTGACTTGTTCGCCCTCTCGGACAATGGGACGCTGGTTAATGCATGTTCCCTGGTTCGAGCGCATGAATTTATGGAGCTTGTGCTTGATCAGATCGCCCTTGACTAGCTTTCCATCAACCATTTGCTGACGTCGTACCCAAATTTCGTTTCCGCTAACCTTCTCCACAATTCCGTCGTACTTGGAGACGATACAAACACCGGAATCTTTGGCCGACTTATGTTCCATCCCGGTTCCTACCAAAGGAGACTTGGGGACAAGTAGCGGAACCGCCTGCCGCTGCATATTGGATCCCATAAGCGCACGGTTGGAGTCGTCGTTTTCCAGGAACGGAATGAGGGCCGTCGCTACCGAAACCACCTGTTTGGGGGATACGTCCATATAGTCGACGCGTTCCTTCGGAAGCGGCAAAATCTCGTCCTTGTAGCGGATAATGACGTTATTCTCGACGAATCTTCCTTGCTCGTCTAATTCGGCATTCGCCTGGGCAACAACATAGTTGTCCTCTTCATCCGCCGTCAGGTAAGCAATCTCGTCCGTGACCACTCCGGTATTCGGATCTACTTTGCGGTAAGGCGCTTCAATAAATCCGTACTCGTTAATCCGCGCGAAAGTGGACAGGGAGTTGATAAGGCCGATGTTCGGGCCTTCCGGCGTCTCGATCGGGCACATGCGTCCATAGTGGGAATGGTGAACGTCACGCACTTCGAACCCGGCGCGTTCACGCGTCAAACCGCCCGGTCCCAATGCGGAAAGACGCCTTTTATGGGTGAGCTCCGCAAGCGGATTCGTCTGGTCCATGAACTGGGAAAGCTGCGAGCTTCCAAAAAATTCTTTAATAGAAGCAATTACCGGACGTATATTAATTAATGCCTGCGGCGTAATGACATTGGCATCTTGTATCGACATCCGCTCCCGTACAACTCGCTCCATTCGGGACAACCCAATGCGAAACTGGTTCTGCAGCAGCTCGCCGACGGAACGAAGCCGACGGTTGCCCAAATGGTCGATATCATCCGTCGTTCCTATACCATAGAGCAGATTGATAAAATAGTTTATCGAAGCGATGATATCCGCGGGAGTAATGTGCTTGACGGTTTTGTCGATAATGCCGTTGGAAATCACCTTGATGATCTTTCCGTCTTCCAGGGGCGAATATACATTCACGCACTGAAGCGGAATTTCTTCGCTATCGGCTACGCCGCCCGTCACGCGGTACCCTTTAATGCCAATGCCTTTCTCCAGATACGGCAAAATTTGGTCGAGCAGCCGGCGATCCAGCATTTGTCCGGCTTCGGCGATAATTTCGCCCGTTTCTTCATCGACCAGCGTCTCCGCCAATCTCTGGTTGAACAAGCGATTCTTGATATGCAGCTTCTTGTTGATCTTGTAACGCCCCACATTCGCCAAATCGTAACGTTTCGGATCAAAGAAGCGGGCAACAAGCAAGCTCCGGGCGTTGTCCAATGTCGGGGGTTCGCCCGGACGCAGCCGTTCGTAAATTTCAATCAAAGCTTTATCCGTCGAATCGGTATTGTCTTTATCCAGCGTATTGCGTATATATTCGTTGTCCCCGAGCAGGTCCAGGATCTCCGCATCCGTACCGAATCCGAGTGCTCTGAGCAGGACAGTAACTGGAATCTTCCGCGTACGGTCAATGCGCACATAGATAATATCCTTCGCATCCGTTTCCAGCTCCAGCCAGGCGCCGCGATTCGGTATCACTGTCGCGGTATACGTTTTTTTGCCGTTTTTGTCGATTTTCGTACTGAAGTAAACACTTGGCGAGCGAACCAGCTGACTGACAATAACCCGTTCCGCACCGTTAATAATGAATGTGCCGGTTTCGGTCATGAGCGGGAAATCTCCCATGAACACTTCTTGTTCCTTTACCTCGCCTGTTTCTTTGTTGATCAAACGGACTTTTACCCTCAACGGGGCAGCATACGTAACGTCGCGCTCTTTGGCATCATCAACTGTGTACTTCGGTTCCCCCAGGCTATAGTCGATAAACTCCAGCACCAAATTGCCCGTGAAGTCCTGAATCGGCGATATGTCCTGGAACATTTCACGCAATCCTTCATCCAAAAACCATTGATACGATTTTTGTTGAATTTCAATCAGGTTGGGAATCTCCAGCACTTCGTTGATCCGTGCATAGCTCCTGCGTGTACGTCGACCATATTGAACAAGATGTCCCGCCAACTTACATTCACCCCTCATGTCTACTCAATTGCCACAAAACGAACAAAAAAACAAGAAAAGCCCCTATTAAAGCATTTTAAAGAAAGCTGTATCACAGGAGTACCCTGCATGATGACAACTCTTCTTGCCCATTCAGGCCGCTTAATCAGGTAGCAACATCACATTGTTTGTGTAAATCGATCGCTTTCTTATCATGATTCGCCTAAAATTTTAACAATATACCTCTTATGTTAAAATTTTATTCATCACCTCACGAAAAAAAGCTTGACATTTTAACGCGCTAAAGACAAAATACCCATCTTAATGCTGACATTTTACAATAATATCACATTTAGCAAGCTTCGTCAATAGAAAGCGCCCCCTGGAATCCTTTCATTGGTCGCACAAAAGATCCGATACCCTTTGTCTCTGGCCACCTCTTCCACTTTCCCGTACAATTCCCGAAGTTTGCTCCATGCCGATGGGGCTCCCTGCTTTTTTTGAATCACAATCCACAGCTTTCCGTTTTCGGGCAAATGCTCCCTGGCTTGTTCAAAAATCGTATGAACCACCCGTTTTCCCGCCCGAATCGGAGGATTGCAGAGAATCACCCGGAACGTGCGTCCCTGCAGCCGTTCAAACAAATTGCTTTGCAAAATCTCCACGTTGCTTATCCCATTTCTGAGCGCATTTTGCCGCGCCAATTCGACCGCCCGCTCATTGATATCGACAAGGGTGACCCTTCCTTTTACCGCCAGACAGGCCGCCGTTAAACCGATCGGCCCGTATCCGCAGCCCATATCCAGGACATCCGCATCCTCCGGAATCTCCATGGTTTCAATCAATAACCGGCTTCCAAAGTCGACTCCCCCTTTGGAAAAAACACCGGCATTGGTTTGGAACGTCCAGGACCTTCCCCGCAAGGTGTCGGCAAATGTGCGCATTTCCTCTTTGGACGAAGGCTGCTGGCTGTAATAATGTTCCGGCAAACGCTTCCCCTCCTTAACGTGGCATTATACGCTTATTATTTCTCCTGAAGCGGAAAAGAACCCCTTGATTGTTTCAAGGGGTTCGCACAAAGTTTGCTTGAAGGAATTTACTTCACTTCGACCGTAGCGCCGGCTTCTTCCAATTTTGCTTTGATGGCATCGGCATCTTCTTTGGATACTTTTTCTTTGATCGGTTTCGGTGCGTTGTCAACCAGATCTTTGGCTTCTTTCAGGCCGAGACCCGTGATTTCACGGACAACCTTGATGACATTGATCTTCGATCCGCCCGCACTGGCAAGGATCACGTCGAATTCCGTTTGTTCTTCAACTTCAGCGGCTCCACCGGCGGCTCCGCCGACAACGGCAACCGGCGCAGCGGCCGTGACGCCGAATTCTTCTTCGATTGCTTTTACCAGATCGTTCAGTTCCAGAACGGTCATGCCTTTGATGGCTTCCAGAATTTGCTCTTTGCTCATGGGTTAACCCTCCATTATCTTGATTGGTGATTGCAGTTTAAAGAAAACCTCAGGCTTCTTGCACTCCGCCCTCTTGCTTTTCAGCCACGGCTTTAACCGCAAGAGCAAAGTTCCGCACCGGAGCCTGAAGTACGCTAAGCAGCATGGACAAAAGGCCTTCTCTGGAAGGAAGTTCAGCCAGCGCCTTGATCTGGCCGGCATCCACTACCTTGCCCTCGACAACGCCTGCTTTGATTTTCAGAAATTCGTTTTTCTTGGCGAAATCGGAAAGGATTTTCGCCGGTGCCACGACATCCTCTTTGGAAAACGCGATTGCCGTCGGTCCGGTCAGCGCTTCGTCAAGTTCGGTCAGTTCCGCCTGAGCGGTAGCGCGTCGGGTCAACGTATTTTTCAACACCTGAAATTCAACGCCGGCTTCGCGCAGCGATTTGCGGAGCTCAGTAACCTGAGCCACGTTCAGTCCCCGATAATCAGCAACAATGGTGCAGGAATTTTCCTTCAGCTTGGTGCTGATTTCGTTGACGAGCTGCTCTTTTTGTTGACGAATGGTTGCGTTGCCCATCTTTACACCTCCTGGAAAAAAACTTGCTTCATCCGCCAGCGACGGCTGTAATGCTTGCCGGAATACGAGACTTTTTCCAAAATCCGCTATAGAAAAAGCCTTCGCAGACATACGAAGGCATGATGGTTTTCTTGAATAAATCTTCACCTTTGCCGCGAAGACCAATTCAAATCTATCACAACACCTCGGCAGGAAATTAAGCCCGAAAAGGCACCTGCTGTCTACGGCTAGCATATTCGTTTGTTAACAAACCCCGTCCAGGATAACACGCCCTGTCTGAAATGTCAATCAAGGCGATCATTATCTGAACATCTGCAGGTTCACGCGCACACTTGGTCCCATGGTCGAGGAAATGGCGATATTTTTCAAGTAAACGCCTTTCGCTGCGGCCGGTTTTGCCCTAACCAATGCTTCGACCAATGTGCGGAAGTTTTCGAGAAGCTTCTCCGCATCGAAGGATACTTTGCCGATCGGAGCGTGAATTTGTCCGGCACGGTCGAGACGGTATTCAATTTTACCGGCCTTGATCTCCTGGACAGCTTTGGCCACATCAAACGTAACGGTCCCTGCCTTCGGGTTCGGCATAAGACCCTTTCCGCCAAGCAGACGTCCCAGTTTACCGACTTCGCTCATCATATCGGGCGTAGCTACGCAGACATCGAAATCGAACCAGCCCTGCTGGATTTTGTTGATCATGTCCTGATCGCCTACAAAATCGGCGCCGGCATTTTCCGCTTCCTTGGCTTTCTCGCCCTTGGCAAATACAAGTACCCGCTTGGTTTTGCCTGTGCCGTTCGGAAGAACAACAACCCCGCGTACGGCCTGGTCTTGCTTCTTCGGGTCAACCCCGAGTCGGACGGCAACTTCGACCGTCTCATCAAATTTCGCAGAAGCCGCTTTTTTTACCAGCTCGATGGCTTCGGCCGGCTCATACAAATTGTCCTGATCGAACAATTTGACGGCTTCCTGATATTTCTTTCCGTGTTTTGCCATTTTTTCTTCCTCCTTGTGTGGTCATAACGGATAACCCTCCCACATTTCAGCCAATCGGCTGTCCCGGGGATTAGTCCTCGATGGCAATCCCCATGCTGCGTGCCGTCCCCTCAACCATGCGCATAGCCGCTTCTACGGACGCCGCATTCAGGTCGGGCATTTTTTGTTCGGCAATCTCCCGCACTTTCGCGCGTTTTACGGTAGCGACCTTCTTCTTGTTCGGTTCCCCGGAGCCTTTCTCGACCCCAGCCGCAACACGAAGCAATACCGCAGCCGGAGGAGTTTTGGTTACGAAAGTAAAGGAACGATCCTCGAATACGGTAATTTCCACCGGAATGATCAGACCTGCCTGGTCGGCGGTGCGGGCGTTGAATTCTTTACAGAACGCCATAATGTTCACGCCCGCCTGACCCAGCGCCGGACCTACCGGAGGCGCGGGATTCGCCTTGCCTGCGGGGATTTGCAGCTTAACCATCTTGATTACCTTTTTTGCCATGTCAAACACCTCCTTGCCATAGTCTGGCTGCCCGGAATTCCATCCATAAACGAAGGCCTATCCCGGTTGATAGACCCCGCAAGGACCTAAATTTTCTCTACCTGGTTAAAATCCAGCTCCAGAGGGGTTTCTCTGCCGAACATGTTCACATGGACCTTCAGCTTGCTTTTGTCGGCGAGAATTTCTTCCACCGAACCGACAAAATTGGCAAAAGGCCCCACCTTGACTCTGACCGTTTCTTTCAGGTCAAAATCGATTTTCGGCTTCGGATCTTCCATGCCCATGTGACGCAGAATGGCCTCGGCCTCTTCCGGGAGAAGCGGAGTCGGCTTCGAACCGGAACCGGTAGAACCGACAAAACCAGTAACACCAGGCGTGTTGCGAACAACATACCAGGAATCGTCCGTCTGAATCATCTCTACAAGGACATAGCCGGGGTAAACCTTACGCATGACGGTTTTCTTCTTCCCGTCCTTGTTCACCACTTCTTCTTCCATAGGAACCAGCACGCGGAAGATCTTGTCCTTCATGTCCATGGACTCGACCCGTTTTTCCAGGTTCGCCTTCACTTTGTTCTCATACCCTGAATACGTATGAACGACATACCATCTTTTTTCCATATTTGCCACCTTTGGTTCCAGCTTATTTAAATATGAAACGCAGCAATTCGGAAATCCCAAGGTCAAGTATGGCGAAATAGATTGTTATGAATGCCACCGTGACGATGACAACAATCGTGTAACTGGTCAGTTCCTTACGATTCGGCCATTTCACTTTTCTCAATTCCGTCCAGCTGTCGGTAAAAAAAGAAAAGGTCGAACCGAAGCCCCGCTTCAGTCTAGCCAAGAATGCCACAACTACACCTCCAGACACTACCTTGTTTCACGATGAGCGGTATGTTCATTGCAGAACTTGCAGAACTTCTTCAACTCTATGCGGTCCGGATGGTTTCGCTTATTTTTGGTGGACGTATAGTTCCGTTGTTTGCAATTCACACAGGCCAGAGTAATAATTACCCGCACAACACACACCTCCCAAGCCAACCGATTAGAAAACCCTTTATATCAAAGCAAAATGCCGAACATGTAGGGTTACCTAAACCACTTTATCACAACGCATTTTTCGTGTCAAGGAAAAGGTATTAACACTATGGCGACCGTTCGGATTCCGTGGTAATCAGTATTTACCTCCTTCCGACCGCTTAAACACATCCGATCCATTCGGGAAAAATAAAAAAGCACCCCGCTGAGGATGCTCTGCTCTAAAGGTCCCGAACTTCCAAATATCTTTCCAGCTTGCGCTTCACCCGTTGCAGCGCATTGTCAATCGATTTCACGTGCCTGTCCAGATCCACGGCGATCTCCTGGTAGGATCGCCCGTCCAAATAGAGCATCAGCACCCGGCGTTCCAGATCGCTCAATATCTCTCCCATCTTGTCCTCCAGTCCGCTGAATTCTTCCTGGTGGATAATCAGTTCTTCCGGATCGGTAACGCGCGAACCGCAGATCACATCCAGCAGTGTACGGTCGGAATCCTCGTCATAGATAGGCTTGTCAAGAGAAACGTAGGAATTTAAGGGGATGTGCTTCTGACGGGTTGCCGTTTTGATAGCGGTAATGATTTGGCGGGTGATGCACAATTCGGCGAAGGCCTTGAATGAGGAGAGCTTGTCCCCGCGAAAATCGCGGATCGATTTGTACAGGCCGATCATGCCTTCCTGCACAATATCTTCGCGGTCTGCGCCTATCAAAAAATAGGAGCGGGCTTTGGCCCGTACAAAATTTTTGTATTTGTTGATCAGATATTCCAATGCTCCGCCGTCGCCATCCCGGACTGCATCGACCAGGTCTTCGTCCGCCCTGAGATCATAATCGGAAACTGCCAATTCGTTGAGGTCGACTTTCACTACAATCCCTCCGGCCTAAGGCTCCCACCTTGCTCAAAAGATAGACCTAGTATACATTATGTAATCTATCAGCGTCAACCAAGTGAAAGGGATTCAATTCCGAAAGCAGGTTGAGAAACCTTTATTTTCCTTTCCTCCAGCGTTCCATAAGCGAGCGCATCTCGTCGTTCAAACGGCTGTCAAACGTGTTTCGCGCGGGCGGAGCTTCCGCAATTCGGGTGCGGATTTCTTTGCGGCTTTGCTTGACCTTGTTCAACAATTCCCTTGCCGAAAGGCGCAGGGCGCCATTGGCGAAAATTACATGCTGCTCAATCATGTCTGAAGTGGCGACATAGATCTGCCGGCGGCGTCCGGCCAATCGCACGACGAGCCGTTCAATCAGTTCATCTGCCGTTTCCTTCTCTTTGGTATAATAAATTTCCAGCCTGCTCTGCTCATATTTTCCGCCAAGCCCGGGAATTTGATGGGCATCAAAGACCAGATACACCTTTTGCCCGGAAAACCCCTGGTAATCGGCCAGCATGTCAATCAATCGGTCCCTGGCGCCTTCCAGATCATACTCTTTCAGCTTGGCAAGTTCGGGCCAGGCTCCGATGATATTGTAGCCGTCAACGATCAGATATTCATCCATGTTACCGCATCATTTCACTTGTCTGCGTTGACGGACGACTTCATACATCAATACGGAAGCGGCAACTGAAGCATTCAGCGAATGGATCTGTCCAAACATCGGCAATTTGACCAGAAAATCGCATTTTTCCTTAATCAATCGTCCGATTCCCCGGTTCTCGTTGCCGATTACAATCGCTATCGGCAGACGGAAATCCGCATCGAACACTTCCTGTCCGGCAGAGGCGTCGGCCCCGGCGATCCAGATCCCTTCCCGCTTCAGTTCCTCCATCGTCCGGGCCAGATTGGTCACCCGAACAACCGGAACATATTCCACCGCGCCGGCGGAAGTTTTCGATACAGTTGCATTCAGGGCAGCGGAACGCCGTTTCGGCAGGATGACTCCATGCACGCCGGCGCAATCCGCACTTCTCAGGATGGACCCCAGATTATGGGGGTCCTCAATCTCATCCAAAATCAGCAGAAACGGCGTCTGGTCCGGCTTCTCCTTCAACTGGCGAAACAGGTCTTCCAGCTCGGTATATTCATAGGAGGCGATTTGCGCCACCACGCCCTGGTGCTGCAGGCCCGGCGCCATCTGATCCAGTTTCCGCTTATCCGCAAAAGTGACGATAATCCCCTGCTCCCGGGCCTGTCCGATAATCAGCTGGGTCAGTTCCTTGCGGGAACCTTCGGCAATCCAAATTTTGTTGATCGTCCTCCCCGAACGCAGCGCCTCCAGGACGGAATGCTTACCGGCAATATATTCCTCCATTTTACGACTTACCCTCCTCATTTTCTCCGTCGATGCAAGCCAGAGCAGCCAGGACAAGCTGCCGCAGCCTGTCGAACCGCTGCGTGTAATACAAGTAACCGATCAGGCATTCAAATCCGGTGCTGTGGCGATATTCCAACACGTTCGCATTTTTCGGCATGGTGCCCGATTTGGCGTTGCGCCCGCGCTTGAAAATGTCCATCTCCTCTTCGGTAAGCTGCGGCAGCCAATCCTGAAGGGCGCGCGCCTGCCCTTTGGCCGATACATAGGCCGTCGCCTTGCGGTGGAGCTGGTGAGGGCGAAAATTGCCCCGGGACACAACATACTGCCGGACCATCACTTCGTAGACGGCATCCCCAATGTAAGCCAGCACCAGCGGATTCAATTGCGGGGCAGGCTTATGCGGCGGGAACAGGTTCAATCCCGAATGCATCTTCGTACCGGTCATTTGCGTCGCCATCTTACCCCTTGAGGCGTATCCTCAAGCAGTATGCCCTTTTCCGTCAGCAAATCGCGAATCTCGTCCGCACGGCGCCAATTTTTAACTCTCCGCGCCTCGGTCCGTTCATGGATCAGCTGCTCGATCTCGTCGTCCAGAAGCTCTGTCGACGGTTCGGCATAGATTCCGAGCACCCCATTCATATCGGTGAACCCCCGAAGCAGCGTTTCCAGCGATCCTCGGGTGACCCGCGGCGCCTGCAGGTATCGGTTGGCATCAGAGACCAGCTCAAAGACGGCCGTAATGGCATCGGCGGTATTGAAATCGTCATTCATTTTGTCACGAAACAAGCGGATTGCATGGTCCACTGCTTGCCTTGCCTGCTCTTCCACCTCGTCGCCCATGGCAATCGAGAGGCGGTAACGCAGATTACTTATGCAATTTTCGATTCTTTCCACGCTGCTTTCCGCCTGCCGGATGATCTCCTCGCTGTAGTTGAGCGGGTTGCGGTAATGCGCGGAGAGCATGAAGTAGCGGATCACCTCGGGGCGCGCACGCTCCAGCAGCTGCCGTACATTAATTCCGTTGCCGAGGGATTTGGACATCTTTTCGTTGTTGATATTAATATAACCGTTATGCAGCCAATATTTGGCCATCGGCTTGCCGGTCAGACTTTCCGATTGGGCCACCTCGCATTCGTGGTGAGGAAACTGCAGGTCCTGTCCGCCTCCATGGATGTCGATCGTCTCGCCCAAATATTTGCGGGCCATCGTCGAGCATTCGATATGCCAGCCGGGACGGCCTTCTCCCCAGGGACTGGGCCAGGAAATTTCTCCGGGCTTGGCCGCTTTCCACAGCACGAAATCCTGCGGATTTTCCTTGCGTTCATCCACTTCTATGCGGATGCCGAATTGAAGCTCTTCCATGTTCTGGTGCGAAAGCTTGCCGTATTCCTCAAAGCGCAGTGTCCGGAAAAAAACGTCCCCGCCGCTCTCGTAGGCGCAGCCCTTGTCGATCAGCCCCTGGATGAAGCTGATAATATCCGGAATGTTTTCCGTCACCCGCGGATGCAAAGTCGCTTCCGCAACATTCAGCGCCCGAGCATCTTCCCGGTACGCTTGAATAAACCGTTCCGCCAGCTGCGGTACGGACTCCCCGGTCTGCTCCGCCCTGCGGATCAATTTGTCGTCGACATCGGTGAAATTGACGACATATTTCACATCGTACCCCAGATAAGCCAAATATTTGCGTACGACATCAAAGAAAATCAGGGGGCGGGCGTTGCCGATATGAATATAATCGTACACGGTCGGGCCGCATACGTACATTTTTACTTTCCCGGGCTCAAGCGGCTGAAACTCTTCCTTGCTCCGCGTTAAAGTATTATACACTTTGAGTGTCATGTTCCAATGCACCTCCGTTCTTTTCTTTCACATGCTTTAGTTCTGCCTTCAATTCGTCGATCTGCCGCTGCAGATGCCGGAAATATTCGACCACCGGATCAGGCAGATCGCCATGATTCAGACGATCGACCCGAACCCCGTCGCGCTTGACCACCCGACCCGGCACGCCTACCACCGTGCTGTTGGGGGGAACCTCGCGGATTACCACCGCATTGGCGCCGATCCGCGAATAATCGCCCACTTTGAAGGAACCAAGCACTTTGGCCCCGGCGGAAATCACCACATTGTTGCCGATCGTGGGATGGCGTTTCCCCTTTTCCTTTCCGGTGCCTCCCAGCGTGACGCCGTGGTAGATGACCACGTCATCGCCTATTTCACAGGTCTCGCCGATAACCACTCCCATCCCGTGATCAATAAAAAACCGCTTTCCGATCCGGGCGCCGGGGTGGATTTCGATCCCCGTCATAAACCGGCTGAATTGGGAAATGGCACGGGCTACGGTAAACCATTTGCGGCGGTAGAAGGCATGCGCAATTCTATGCATCCAGATGGCGTGAAGACCGGAATAGGTAAAGATCACCTCCCATTTGCTCCGGGCCGCAGGGTCGTTGTCAAATACCGCCTGGATGTCGGATTTCAGTTGACGAAACATCGAATGACACCTTCTTTTGCGCATGGGAGCCATGCGAAATGCGTTCTCGGACGAAAACGGGAAAACCCGGGAAGTGTCCAGATAAATGAAAAAGCCTCTGCAGCCCGAAGGCCGCAGAGGCGTCGGCGGACGCGGTTCCACTCTGCTTGCAGGAATGGCGAAGCCGATGCTTCACGAATCCTTCTTTCTCCGGTTCGTAACGCGAACCACGCGGCAAAGCCTACTGGCTCGGATTTCCCGGCGTTCGGCCTGCAGCTCTCGGGTGCATTTCAGTGCAAAGCGGCAGGACGGCTCCCAGCCCCGCTGTCACGCTTCGGCCGCCCTCTCTGTGTACCGCGCATTGTCCCTACTTTCCCGTTCATCGCTCGATCCTTATAAATTGTAATCAGTATAACGAATCTTGCCGGTTATGACAATAAACTTCGCAGACGGCAGAGCATTTTTTCCTTGCCCAGAAGGTACAGGGTCGAATTCAGATCCCTGCCGTGGGTCTGTCCGGTCACCGCCGCACGGACTGTCATGAAAAGCGCCTTGCCCTTGTATCCGGTCTCCGTCTGAACATTCTTGAGGAGCCGCTTCATCTGGTCGGGCGAGTTTTCTTCTTCCGCCATTCCTTCCAGCTGGTTCAGAAAACTTCCGAGAACGATCGGTGCGTATTCTTCCTTCAGAATGGCGGCCGCTTCATCTTCATATTCCACCTCGTCCCGGAAGAACATCTCCGATAGCTCCACAATTTCGGCGGCATAGCTCATCTGCTCCTGGTAAAGAGCAACCAGGGCGGTTATCCATTCCCGCTCCGCTTCATTCAGCGTTTCTCCGACACGCCCTGCCTTGCGCAAATGCGGGATCGCCAATTCCACTACCCGCCCCAGCTCGGCCTTCTTCATGTAATGGTTATTCATCCAGTTGAGTTTCTCGGTATCAAATACGGCCGGACTTTTGGAAAGACGGTCCAGGCTGAATTCGGCGATCAGCTGTTCCCTGGTGAAGATTTCTTCCTCCCCTTTGGGGGACCATCCGAGCAGAACGATAAAATTCATCACGGCTTCCGGCAAATAGCCCAGCTCCCTGTACTGGTCGATAAATTGAATGATTGATTCGTCCCGTTTGCTCATTTTTTTGCGGTCCTGATTCAGAATCAGGGAGATATGGGCGAATTCCGGCATGGACCAGCCCAAAGCTTCGTAAATCAGCATCTGGCGGGGGGTGTTGGACAAATGCTCCTCCCCGCGGATGACCAGGGTAATGTCCATCAGATGATCGTCCAGAACGACAGCAAAATTGTAGGTGGGAATCCCGTCCGGCCGAACGATAATGAAATCGCCGATGCCATTCGAATCGAATTCCACCCGGCCGCGCACCCGGTCATGAAATGACAGTGTCCGATCAGACGGCACGAGAAAACGTATGGACGGTTTGCGGCCTTCTGCCTCGTAACGGGCCCGCTGTTCCGGCGTCAAGTGGCGGCATTTTCCCGAATAGCGGGGCGTTTCCCCGCGCGCTTCCTGGGCTTCCCGCTCCGCTTCCAGTTCCTCCTCCGTACAGTAACACCGGTAAGCGTTCCCCTGGCGCAGCAGCTGTTCCGTATACGGTTCGTATAACTGCAAGCGTTCGGTCTGGCGGTAAGGGGCGTAAGGACCGCCGACGTCCACACTTTCATCCCAGTCCACTCCGAGCCATTTCAGCCCGTTCAGCTGGCTTTCAATCCCCGATTCCACATGCCGGGCCTGATCTGTATCTTCAAAGCGGATCACAAACCGGCCGCCTTGATTTCGCGCCAGCAAATAATCAAAGAGCGCGGTGCGGGCCCCGCCAATGTGGAGATGTCCGGTCGGACTGGGTGCGTAACGAACGCGTAATGTCATAACGCGACATCCTCTCTAACCGAAAATAATACTAGTTATGATAGCATATTCCTTGTCAAACAGACAACGGCCTGCGCCGCGATTCCTTCCCCGCGTCCGGTAAAACCCAGCTGTTCGGTTGTCGTTGCTTTGATATTGACCGCCGGCTCCTCCGTTTCCAGCGCATCGGCGATGTTCCGGACCATCTCCGGGATATAGGGTGCCATTTTGGGTTTCTGGGCGATAATGGTCGCATCGGCATTGCCAAGACGGTATCCGGCTTGCCGGGCAAACCCCCATACGGTGCGCAGCAGTTCCAGACTGTCGGCGTCCTTGTACTTCATATCCGTATCGGGAAAATGTTTCCCGATATCGCCAAGGCCCAGCGCACCCAAAATCGCATCGCTGATGGCGTGAAGCAGAACGTCGGCGTCCGAGTGCCCGACAAGCCCTTTCTCGTAAGGAATGCGGACTCCGCCAATTATGCATGGTCTGCCCTCCGCCAATTGATGAACGTCGAACCCTTGTCCGACCCGTATCATGCTAATTTCCCTCCCCATGTTCGAGAAGCCAAGTCGCCCAGAGCAGATCCTCTTGGGTCGTCAGCTTGATATTGCGGTAATCCCCTTCCACGATCTGAACCGGATGCCCCATGCGTTCGACCAGGGTCGCATCGTCGGTTCCCGTGAATTGTGCGGCCCGGGCCCGTTCATGGGCTTCCCTGATCAAGGAAAGGCGAAAAGCCTGTGGCGTCTGAACAGCCCACAAGCTTCGCCGATCCGGAGTGGATACAATCCTGCCCGTATCGTCGACCAGTTTGATCGTATCCTTGGTTTGAACGGCCAAAACCGCCGCTCCGTATGTCAATGCCGCTTCCCGGCAGCTTTTTATTTTCTCGGGAGTAACGAACGGGCGGACACCGTCATGGATCAAGACCCAATCCACCCCCGGAGAGAGTCCCTGAAGACCCCGATATACCGAATCCTGCCGTTCCGCTCCTCCTGCCATTATACGGCGTACTTTGCGCCAGCCGTATGTCTGCGCATAGGCCTCGCAGCGGGAACAATCCTGTTCGCCCACAACCAGGACAATCTCTTCGATTTCCTTTATTCGTTCAAACAATTCCACGGTCAAGGCCAATACCGGCTTGCCCCGGAGCGGCAGGAACTGCTTGCTTTCGCGTGTCCCCATCCGGCTTCCTCTGCCGGCCGCCACAATCACTGCGCCTGTTGTTTCCACTTTCCCGCCTCGCTGACGATTAGGATGAAGATCCAAGGATCTCTTCTATCATAAACGTTTTAGAGGGCTTTTTCCAATAATTTCGGCTTGGCAAAGATCATTCGTCCGGCCGAAGTCTGCAGGACGCTGGTCACCAGAACATCCAGCGATGTCCCAATAAATTCCCGCCCGCCTTCGACCACAATCATTGTTCCGTCATCCAGATAAGCGACGCCTTGCCCGTACTCCTTGCCGTCCTTGATAACCTGCACAAGAATTTCTTCTCCCGGGAGAACGACCGGC
>Ga0310828_1001162_pt1 | contig 17130 bp, 12 predicted proteins | sample WT_ome_3_FD_202242 | JGI IMG/M metagenome (GOLD analysis project Ga0310828, IMG submission 202242) | Sorghum-adapted microbial communities enriched on wild type (WT) sorghum from Joint BioEnergy Institute, Emeryville, California, United... ... | reverse complement strand
ACTTCAATATTCATTTTTTTTAATGAACCGATTTGATTTGATCCATCAACAAAAATAGAAAATTTGATCATTTTTATCTCCCTTTTTAATTTTAAATTTGCAATTTCGCATAACGTCTTTGCATTCACGAACCCGAGAACCTTAAGCCCCATCGGGCGGCCGCGACGCGGTTAGGTTCGCAGGGTTGTCGCCTGATTCCACTTCCTCGAAATGCCTCGGGCGACCGAGGGACGGCGAATGCCGGACCGATGCGTGAATGCTGTGTTATGCGAAGTTTCAATGAATCTGCCCAAGCAAGATCTCTTTTGAATTCACCTTTACTTCTTCGAACTCGCTCTCGAAACGTGTTTGTGTGTTTTCCTGAGTTACTTCACTCCTCCGAATCCGCTTCTAAAAGTGGCACGTTCTCTTCGCGCAGTCTCTAGATACCCCTATGCATTCAGACTCTGACTAAATCCCGCCGAAAAAAACTTAGCACGCCAGGTCTAACTCTGTCTCAAAGTAACCCTATGCATTCAGACAGGCTCTAGATCCGAATACAGTTACATGGAACCGTATGAAAAATAAAAAATCTGCCCTTAAACGTGCCACTTCTGTATCCTGATTCGCTTCTACAAACAAAAAAATGGTGAATTCAACGATCTTGCGTCCAGTGTGAACTCTAATATTAATCAAATCAAAAAAGTCACCGAGGATTAACTTCTCTAGTAATCTCTCAGGTGACTATATCCCATATATTAGCATATTGTCGAACACTGGTGGGCTTTCTACCTCATGACTTTACTTCTGAAATTTCGCATAACTCATCCATTCACGCTCCACTTCGTGAAATACACCCCACCACTTGTATCTGCGTATTCGTGAATCCTGCCCATGGGGATGGATTTCTGCCGTTGGTTCGTGAATGTATGATATAGGTGTGAAGGGAGTGGAGATGAACACCACATAACCATCCTTGCTGTTAATTGTACCACATAGTTCCATGTTTTTCATGGTTTGTCGAATCAAACATTACTGTGCGTCTTCCTGGTTCCCTGGCGTCGTCCATCTCTCCCACAGTGATCCTCCCTCAACGCTCCGTCGTCCATCAATCCTCCCTCCACCAACATCCTCCTCAACAATCCTTTCCCCTCAATGATCCTCCCGTTTATTCTTCTCCGCCAACAACCGATCCAGCGGGCTCTGGATATTTTGCAACGCTTTCCGGCTGACATGGGTGTAGATCTCCGTCGTCTTCGGGCTTGCGTGACCGAGCAACTCCTGAATATAGCGCAAATCCGTCCCCTGTTCCAGCAGATGGGTGGCGAAGGAATGTCGCAACGTATGCACCGTTGGCCCTTTCGGAATGCCTGCCTTCACGCGCGCCTGTTCAAAAATTTTCTGCACCGTTCTTTCATGAACGTGCCCATCCCCGCCCGCTCCGGGAAACAGCCAATGCTCCGGCCGGTCTTTTCGCACGTATGCCCGCAGCAACGCCAAAGCCGCGGAAGACAGCATCGTGTAGCGATCTTTCTTTCCCTTCCCCTGCCTGATCCGGATCATCATGCGCTCGCTGTCGATGTCATCAACCCGCAGCCGTACCACTTCACCGACCCGCAAACCCGCCGCATAGATCAAATACAGGATCGCCCGATGTTTCACATTGGCCGGCGCCGTCAAAATTCGCCATACGGAATCCATTCCGAGCACCTGCGGTAATTTCTTCTCCCGTCTCGGCCTCGGCAAGTCAAAACCGAATGCCCGCGGCATTACCGTCTTGTAGAAAAGGGACAACGCACTGATCGCTTGATTGACATAGGAAGAGGAGCGCTCTTGCCCTTCAATCAGATGCAGCAGATAGCGGCGAACTTCGCGCTCTTCCACCTGATCCAGCCCCATGCGCACAAACTTCGCGAACCTTCGCATATGCCCCTCGTAGGCACGCAACGTTTTCCCGGTGTACCCCCTCATTTTCAACTCTTCCGTATAACGGGCCAAAGCTTTGCCATTGCCAGCGGGGTCGCCTTTATCCTCCATTTTTTGCCCGGAAGCACCATAAAACAGCGACTGATGCTTGAGCGACACCGACGACTCAAACCGGACAACGCGGCCGGCCAACGCCTCTCCCAATCGCCGCCAATTCTCCTCCCCGCCCGGGACGGTCCAGTAGGTCCCCTCTTTGTGGTACCGTCTTCCTGGCAAGCCTTTCACCCGTTCAACCAAAACCGGATCATACGGAAAACGGATTTCAATCTCTCCGCCGGTACCCATTTTCAACGAGATCATCTCTTCACGCTCCCATATTCAACATTCATTCAAGAAAGCAAAAAAGGAGACCCTGCCCTTGCCGGGCGGCCACCGATGCTTTCGGAATGCTCTTCCATGCCTCAATCAATTATTACAATGCCTTCTACAGCAACTTATTTGCGTTTCTCCAGCACCACCGACGTCTCCACCTGGCGTTCCGGAATCGTCCAGTACGTCCGCAGCAAACGATTCTTTTCCTCGGATGATACAAGGCGAAATCCGTTCTTCTCGTAGAAACGGATTGCCCACGTCGCCGCCGCCCACGTTCCGACCAGAATCGGTTTGTCCGAAGCCGACGTCAGGTGAAACAGCAGCTTCGTGCCGATCCCACTCCCCCGCTGCGCGGTCTGCACATAGGCATGCCGGATCAGCGCCACGTCGCACCGGTCCTGGATGCCCATGACCGCCCGCAACTCGCCGTCCTCCTCATACCCCCAAAACGCTACGCCGTCGCCGATTTCGGCCTCCAATTCTTCTCTGGACATGTATGGTTCATGATACCGGTCATCCGGGATAACCCCTTTGTATGCCTGTGCCGCATCGTTGATAATGGCCAGTATCCGGTCCGTGTCTCGATGCGTGCACCTTCGGATGAGCGACATCGCTCCACCCCTTCCCCTTGATAAAAAGTGACCTGTCCAATCTGAAAAATCCAAAAATAGTTCCTGCCGCTTCTATTTTCTTATATTGTAATGAAACCGGAATCACACACCAACCCTTCCGCTCAAAAAAGTCCGTCTTCCCGCCGCCCGGAAATTGGTCTATAATGGAACTAACGCGCGTTCGCGAATCAAAAAAGGAATGCCGCTATTCCACTCTGCCACGAGGAGGAGACCATGCGCAGCGAAGACATTGCCCGATTGGCCGGGGTCTCCCGCAGCACGGTATCCCGGGTGCTCAACAACTACCCCGACATCCCCCAGAAAACGCGGGAAAAAGTGCTGAAAATCATCGAACAGTACAACTACGTGCCGAACAACTCGGCCCGCACCCTGGCTGGCAAAAGCACGAACACGATCGGTTTTTTTGCCGTCAGCATGGGCGGCCGGGACGGACAAAACCGCATTTACCAAAACCACTACCTCTCCCCCTTCGTTGACGCCGTCATCGACAAGGCCAACGCGGCGGGGTATTACGTGCTGGTCCATACCGTTTACGCATCGGAAGATTTCGACAAGGTGAGGCAGGCGTTCCGGCAGAAACGCATCGACGGCGGCATCGTCGTCGGCATTCGCCGCGGCATCGACACGGTCAAGGAACTGGTCGGACTCGGCAAGCCGCTCGTCATGATCGACTACGACGTCTCGGAGATTTTGGCGCATCATTTGGACGAGAAGCATTTTGCCGTCATCAATTCACGGGACTATGAAGGCGCCTCCGAAGCGGTGCAGGCCCTCATCGATCTCGGTCACCGGCGCATCGGTTTCATCGGCGACGGCGGCAACACTTGGAGCGGCCAGCAACGATACGAGGCCTACCGCGACACCCTGCAGAAGAACGGCCTGGAAGTGGAAGAAGCTTATGTGTTGAACGGCCATTTTCAGAAGGACGCAACCCACGCCGAGGTGGCCAACTTGCTCGACCGCTGCGGTGCAGGCAAAGGAAATGCGGACGGAGCCGGCAAACTCGGCGGGACCTCCCCCGAGACCGCACCCCTGCCGCTGCCCACCGCCTTCTTCGCCGCCAACGACGACATGGCCATCGGCGCCCTGGAAGCGTTGCGCGAACGGGGATTATCCGTGCCCGATGACGTTTCCCTGATCGGCTTTGACGACAGCCCGGTGTCCGCCCAACTGCAGCCCGCCTTGAGCACCGTCCGCCTCCCCATTTACGACATGTCCCGGGCGGCGGTGGAACAGCTGGTGGCCATGTGCGAACAAAGCCCTGCGTCGTTCAGCACAGCCAGCTTCCCGACGGGCCTCGTCATGCGGGAATCGTGCCGAAGGCTGACGGAATGACAGGACATCGGATTACGGCTTGGCGAATAGCGTTTTGACGGATGGACGATCTGACAGATTCACGTATTGAAGATGAAGATTCCGCGGCTGACCCCCGCGGTCTCCCCGTCCTTTTCACTAACGCGCGTTAGCTCGCATCCCTTATTCATACATATCCCAAAACGATCGAAAGGAGCGTCCCCATGAAGTTCGGTTACTTCGATGACCAACGCAAGGAGTACGTCATCACCACCCCGCAAACGCCGTACCCCTGGATCAACTATTTGGGCAGCGAGGCGTTTTTCGGGCTCATTTCCAACACGGGAGGAGGGTACTGTTTTTACCGCGACGCGCGCCTGCGGCGCATCACCCGCTACCGCTACAACAACATTCCCCTCGACAACGGCGGCCGCTATTTCTACGTGCATGACGAAGGCGATTTCTGGACCCCCGGCTGGATGCCGGTCAAGAAGGACCTGTCCTTCTACGAATGCCGCCACGGCCTCGGCTACACGCGGATCACCGGCGAGCGCGGCGGCGTGCGGGTGACGCAGCTCTCCTTCGTTCCCCTCGGCACGAACGCCGAAGTGCACCAGGTGAAGATGAAAAACAACGCCGACCACATCAAAAACATCAAGCTGTTCTCCTTCATCGAGTTTTGCCTGTGGAACGCCTACGACGACATGACCAACTTCCAGCGCAACCTGTCCACCGGCGAAGTGGAGGTGCAAGGTTCGGTCATCTACCACAAAACGGAATACCGCGAGCGCCGCAACCATTACGCCTTCTACTCGGTCAACGCGGACATCGCCGGCTTCGACACGGACCGCGAATCGTTCCTCGGCATGTACAACGGCCTGGAAAGCCCGCAGGCGGTGGCCGCCGGGCAAGCAACCAATTCCGTGGCCAGCGGCTGGGCGCCCGTCGCTTCCCACCAACTGGACATTTCGCTGGAACCGGGTGAAGAGAAATCCTTCATTTTCGTCCTCGGGTACGTCGAAAATCCGGAAGAGGAGAAATGGGAAGCCCCCGGCATCATTAACAAAACCCGCGCCGAAGCGATGATCGCCAAATTCGCCGAAGATGCCCGGGTGGAAGCGGCCTTGCGCGACCTGGCGGCGTACTGGGACGGGCTCCTGTCCAAATATGCGGTGGAAACCGGCGAAGAGAAGCTGAACCGGATGGTCAACATCTGGAACCCGTATCAATGCATGGTCACCTTCAACATGTCCCGCTCCGCTTCGTATTTCGAATCGGGCATCGGACGGGGCATGGGCTTCCGCGACTCCAACCAGGACCTGCTCGGCTTCGTGCACCAGATCCCCGAGCGGGCGCGGGAGCGGATCATCGACATCGCCTCCACCCAGTTCGAGGACGGCAGCGCCTATCATCAATACCAACCCCTCACGAAAAAAGGCAACCACGACATCGGCAGCGGCTTCAACGACGACCCCCTCTGGCTGATTTTGGGCACGGCGGCCTACATCAAGGAAACGGGGGACTTCGGCATTCTCGACGAGCAGGTGCCTTTTGACAACAACCCGGACAATACGGCGACGCTTTTTGAACATTTGAAGAGGTCCTTCTACCACGTCATCCACAACCTCGGCCCCCACGGCCTGCCGCTCATCGGCCGCGCCGACTGGAACGACTGCCTCAACCTGAACTGCTTCTCCAAGGAGCCGGGCGAATCGTTCCAGACGACGCAAAACATCGAAGGCCGCGTGGCGGAATCCGTCTTCATCGCCGGGCTGTTCGTCTTCGTCGGCCCGGATTTCGTGGAATTGTGCAAACGCCGGGGCCTGCATGAAGAAGCGGCCAAAGCCGAAGCCCACATCGAGAACATGCGCAAAGTGACCCTCGAGCACGGCTACGACGGCGACTGGTTCCTGCGCGCCTATGACCACTTCGGCCAGAAGGTCGGCAGCAAGGAAAACAAGGAAGGGCAAATTTTCATCGAGCCGCAAGGCATGTGCGTCATGGCCGGCATCGGCGTGGAAGAAGGCCTGGCCGTGAAAGCCCTCGATTCCGTGAAAGAACGGCTGGAGACGGACCACGGCATCGTGCTGCAAAACCCGGCCTATTCCGAATACTACCTGAACCTGGGCGAAATCTCGTCCTACCCGCCGGGCTACAAGGAAAACGCGGGGATCTTCTGCCACAACAACCCGTGGGTCATGATCGCCGAAACCGTCGTCGGCCGCGGCGACCGGGCGTTCGAGCTGTACCGCAAAATTGCGCCGGCCTACCGCGAGGAAATCAGCGATGTCCATCGAATGGAACCGTATGTCTACTCGCAAATGATCGCCGGCAAGGACGCCGTCCGCCACGGCGAAGCGAAAAACTCCTGGCTGACGGGCACCGCCGCCTGGAACTACGTGGCCATCACCCAGGCGATTCTCGGCATCAAACCGGACTTCGACGGCCTGAAAATCGACCCGTGCATCCCGTCCGGTTGGGAAAGCTACACGGTGACGCGGCAGTTCCGCGGCGACACGTACCGGATCCGGGTCAAGAACCCGAACCGCGTAAGCAAAGGCGTCGCCTCCGTCACCGTGGACGGCAAAGCCGTCGAAGGACAAATCCTGCCGGTGTTCGGCGACGGCAAGGTGCATGAAGTGGAAGTCGTGCTGGGCTGATCTTGTGTCGGATGGATAACCTTTTTTAAGCTAAAGTACCGCGACATCAAGGAGGAACCGCATCATGGCCATCATCCAGTTTCCGCAAGGGTTCGTTTGGGGCACCGCCACCGCCTCGTACCAGATCGAAGGCGCCTGCGACGAAGACGGACGCGGCCTGTCCATCTGGGACACGTTCAGCCGCACGCCGGGCAAAGTCCGTAACGGGGACAACGGCGACGTCGCCTGCGACAGCTATCATCGCTATGAAGAAGACATCGCGCTCATCAAAAACCTCGGCGTGTCCGCCTACCGGTTCTCCATCGCCTGGCCGCGCATCATTCCCGACGGGGACGGCGCCGTCAACCCGAAAGGAGTCGCCTTCTACCACACGTTCATCGACAAGCTGCTGGAAGCCGGCGTGGAGCCGTACGTCACCATCTACCACTGGGATTTGCCCCAGGCGCTGCAGGACAAGGGCGGTTGGTTGAACCGCGCCACCATCGACGCCTTCGTGCGCTACTCGGAAGTGCTGTTCAAAGCGTACGGCGGCAAGGTGAAGAAATGGTTCACCATCAACGAACCGTGGTGCGCTTCTTTCCTTTCGTATACGATCGGCGAGCACGCGCCGGGTTACCGCGACCTGCAAATGGGCGTCGATGCCGGGCACCACCTGATGGTCGCCCACGGCAAAACCGTCCGACGGTTCCGCGAACTGGGCATCCCGGGGGAAATCGGCTTCGCGCCGAACGTCTCCTGGAAAGTGCCCTACAGCAACCGGCCGGAGGACATCGCGGCGGCCCGGCGGGAAATGGGCTGGACGAACGATTGGTTCCTCGATCCGGTGTTCAAGGGCGAATATCCGCAGTACCTGGTCGACATTTTCGCAAAGCACGGCGCGAAGCTGCACGTGGAGCCGGGCGACATGGAGCTGATCCGCGAACCTGTCGATTTCTACGCAATCAATTACTACAGCGGCAACGTCGTGCGCCACAAGGAAGGCGCCGGCCTGTTCGACAGCGAAACCGTCGATTACGGCCGCGACCATACGGAGATGGGCTGGGTCATCATGCCGGAGGGCTTGAGCAGCGTCCTGCTCGATCTCAAGCAAAAGTACGGCGACATCCCGGTCTACATTTCCGAAAACGGCGCCTGCTACAACGACGAACCGGGCCCCGACGGCCGCGTGCGCGACGACCGGCGCATCGACTATTTGCGCTCCCACATCGTCGAAATCAACCGGGCCATCGCCTCCGGCGTCAACCTGAAAGGCTACTTCGTCTGGTCGCTGCTGGACAACTTCGAATGGGCCTTCGGTTACGAAAAACGCTTCGGCATCGTCCACGTCAACTACCGCACCCTGGAACGCACGCCGAAGGACAGCTACTACTGGTATCAGAAAGTCGCGAAAAACAACTGGTTTGAAGTTTGATCCCCCTCTCTCTCCCCCATGAAAAAGGAGGAAGCTCGCGCTTCCTCCTTTTTTCGCGCCGTATTCGGTTTTGACGCCATCTGGCCAAGGCGGCTCCAGGCCGTCGAGCGGACCGGCGGCAGGTTTTATATGATTTTTCATCCAAAACGTCGCCGGACGATGCGTTTTTGGGCCGTTTTGGATGATTTTTCATACAAAATCGGCATGCGGCGGGCGGGCCGGCAGGCTTTTTGTATGATTTTTCGTACAAAAAGGTGCCAAAAGGGCGGCGATCCGAACCTTTTGTATGAAAAATCGTACAAACCCCCAAACCCGTTGCCGCACGGAACGGTTTTCACGTTCCACGCCGTCCGTCAGTAAATCCGCATCTCTTCCACAAAAATGTAGACGTTCCCGCCCGGCGCCGTCACCGTGACGCGAACCTGCCAATCGCCCGGGTACGCGAGCCAGTCGCCTTCCGCGGCGTAATCGTATCGCGTGAAGCCGGGGAAGAAATCCTTTTCGCCCAAATCTTCCGACGGCGCGATCGGGATGTCCACCGGGGCAAGCCCGTTACCCCCGGACAAAGGCACCAGCTGCAGCTGCACCTGCTCCGGCTCCCCGTCCTGTTCGGGCAGCCACACTTTGACCGCGAACCGGTTGATGCCCGGATTGTTCGGCGAAATGTCGGCGGTCATGTGGATGTCGCTGCCCATGACGTGCCAGTGCAGCGGTTTGTTCTCCGGCACGGGGCTCATGCCCGTCAACACCGCCGCGATCACGACGATGGCAAGGGCGAGGGCAAAATCCGCCGCCACCCATTTGCCGGCGGGCGCCGAACGCCGCTTCATTTCCCGCCGGATCGCGTACGCCACCGGAATGACCAGCACGACGACGGCGATCTTCACCAGCAGGAACGTTCCCCACGGGCTGTACAGCAAATATCGCAGATTCGGCAGCAGCAGCAGGGTCATCGCGGCGCCGCTCGCGGCGAGCACCGCGATGCTGATCCAGGCAAAACGGGAGAACGCCTGGAGAAACGCCGTCAACCGTTCCCGTTCCGTCCGCCACAGGATCAGCAAGGCAAGCAGTCCGCCGATCCACAGGGCCGCCGCCATGAGATGGATGAAGTCGCCGGCGACGGACGCCCATGCCGGCTCCGCGGCGGCGGCGTGGCCGCTCGTCGTTTTCACGGCGAGAAGCAGCACGGCAATCCCCGCCGCCAAATACGGTTTCCGGTCCGTTTTCCCCGTCACCGATTCCGCGTCGCGCGCACGCATGCCGGATGCGACAAGCCCGGCCGCGGCCAGCAGGAGCTGCACGATCCAAAGCCGGCCGAGGGACGTTCGCGCAAGGGACGCCAGCTTGTCCGCCGACCAATCGCTGATCAAAGCCGGCAATTCGATGCCGATCCAGGCGATCAGCGCCAGCACAAAAACGCGCAACGCATTCCCTTGCCACGTTTCCAACCGTGCCCGCGAGACGGTCGCCGCTCCGGATGCCGATCCGGCGGCCGTGTCCGCCGAAGAAGCAAACCCCCGCCACAACGCCCACAGCGCCAATCCCGCAAACAGCAGCATCGAGCCGAGATAAACGGCCTTGACGCCGTGCAGCAGCCATTCCCGTCCGTCGATCCCTTTCGAAAGAGACCGCAACGGGAAACTGTCCGCAGCCTCGCCGCCGTCCGTCGCATCGTGATGGGCATGGTTGTGCGGATCTTCGCTGCCGTGAACGTCATGATGGGCATGGCCGCTCTCGTGGCCATGGTCATGAGCCGAATCGTGTTGATCATGGCCGCCGGCAGCATCGTGATGGGCGTGGCCTTGCGGTTCCTCGCCGTTGCCGTCTCCCTGCGCTCGCTCGTCAGCGTTTTGGCCGTCTTGCTCCGGCTGTCCGGCATCCGCCGCGTCGCCTGCCTGTCCGGCGGCCGTGTCCGCGATGCGGAATTCGTACGCATCGCTCACCGCATGCCCGTCGGCGGACATGACCTGATAGCTGACCGTATAGGCTCCCGGCGGCAAAACCGGCAGCGCCACGCTCACTTCTTTCCTGTCGTCACTGAGCGCGGGCTTCTCCGTCGTGACTTCCTGGCCCGTCCCGTCATACACCTTGATGTCGTACAACCCGTTTTCCAGCCGTGCGCTGAACGTCAGGCGGACCGCTTCCGGCGCCTCTTCAAGCACGCTTCCGGCGGCCGGCTCCGCTTCCTTCAGGGTCGTATGGGCGAATGCCGTTTGCGGCACGATCAGCAAAAAGACGGCAAGCCATCCAAGCAGCAAATGGAAGGCTCCCGTCCGCACTCCGATGTTCTTCATCTCCACACCCTCCAACTCTCATTTTCCCGTGACGGGGGTGTGATGAAAATAACTCGATGGGGCTATTTTTCGTGATTTTTGTGGCGAATGTATGACAACCCGTGCCGGATGGCGTAGGCGGCCAGATTGACCCGGTTGTCGAGGGACAGTTTGTGCAGCATGTTTTTGATGTGGTTTTTCACCGTATGCTCGCTGATGTTGAGTTGCCGGCTGATTTCCCGGTTCGTCCGTCCCTGGGCGATGAACGCCGCAATTTCCCGTTCGCGGCTCGTCAGGGCATCCGGCGAAGGATCGGAAGGCGCCGCCCCCGCCGCCTCTTCCCGCAGCCCGGCCTCATCCCGGACAAACACGTCCTTCGGCCGTTCCTGGAACTGGCGGATCAACCGGTCGGCAATCAGGCGGGAGCCTTCGGCGTTTTCATCCAGCAAGGCGTGCAAATACCCGCCCCATTCCTCCGGTTTCATGTTTTTCAGCAAATAGCCCTGCGCCCCGAACTGCAGCGCGGTGAACAAGTCGGCGGCCGCATCGGAAACCGTCAGCATGACGATGCGCAAATGCGGATAAAGCCGCTTCAATTGCCGGGTCGCTTCCAGTCCGCCCATGCCCGGCATGCGGATGTCCATCAGCACGACGTCGGGATGGAGTTCCCCGCACCGCACAAGCGCTTCTTCGCCGCTCTCCGCTTCCCCGGCGACCGAGAACGCCGGATCCGCCTCCAGCAGGCTGCGGATCGCCCGGCGCGCATACGGATGGTCGTCCACGATCAGCACGCGGTACGCCATCCGGTCTTGTGGTTTCCCGCCCGTCACCCCGTTTGCCAAGGTGTCCGGCTGTCCGCCTGCGGCGCGATCGGCCGAAGCCTCGAGCCACGGTCTCCCTTTGTTCACCAAGCCGTGCATCCGTCCATACACCTGTCCGTTCACCTGCCCCGTTCCCCAACCATTCGCCGTCCGTTCCGTTTTCCCTTCAGCACGAGTTCCCATCCCGCGCCGGGTTTGGCGTCAATCGCCAATTCCGCGCCAAGCTCCGCCGCCCTTTTTTGCATGATCGATATGCCGTACTTTCCTTTGCCCGTCCAGGAGCCGTCTCGAGTCCCGGACGCCGCGCTGTCGGCCGCTGCGTTGCCGGACGTCGCACTGTCCGCCACAGCGTTGCCGGACGCCGCATTGCCCGTCCCCGTATCATGCCGGCCGCCGGCCATGCCGGTTTCCGCTCCGCCCGACAGGCCGCTCTTCCCGCCGCCGGCGGCTCCGATTTCCCGACTGCCGCCTTTGCCGTTGTCGCGCACCCGCATCTCCCACTCCCGCTCATCCGCCCGCAGGGTGAAGGCCGCACGGCTCGCCTCCGCGTGTTTGCGGATGTTGGTGAACGCCTCCTGGATGATGCCGACCAGCGCGATCTGCTCCTTTTCGGAAAAACAATCCGCCGGCACCTCGATGTTCACGTCCGTTTCGATGCCCGTCATGAGCCGCCACTCCTCGATCCAGCCGGCCACGCGTTCCGCGAAGGAAGGCATCTGGTCCGGCACCTGCCGCAAATTGTAGATCGCCTGGCGCAGGTGCCCGTCGATTTCCGCCGCCACGGAACGGGCTTCCCCCACCTTGCCGTCCTTCAGGCTGACGTTCAGGTAAAACAGCATCTGGGCAATCCCGTCATGCAGCTCCCGGGCCAGCCGCTCGCGCTCCTCGAACACCGCCCGCTTCGCCCGTTCTTCCGCCAGGCGCCGGCTTGTCCCTTCGATGTTGCGAAACAGCCACGTCGAGACGGCGTAGGACACCGCCAGGCTGAGCAGCGTAATATACAGGTTGCCCCGCTCCATCGACACGTGCCGGAGCATCCATTCGCCGTGGCGGATGTATTCGAAACTTCCGATGATGAGCGGCGGCAGCAAAATCGTGAACCATTTCAGCGCCCTGAGCGGCATGGCACCATTTCCCCCAGTTCATCCGTTGTCCCTTGTCCCTTGATTGTAGATCGTCGCCGCCGGGCCGTCCAGCCGTTTCCCGGCAAGCGACAATCCATTTGAATTTTCGGTGCGGCACAGAGTATGATGGGAGGTGTAAAAGGATCCTTTATGGAGGTGCCGGGACTGATGCAGCATTACGCGAAGGAAGGAACGTACCACGGGGAGAAGGCCGTTTTGCTGAAACACGGGCCTTATTCCGCCGTCATTCTGCCGCGCCTTGGCGGCAATCTGATCGCATTCCGCGACGACGACCGGGGATGGTCATTCCTGCGGAAGCCGTCCGAACAGGAGTTTGACGAATTTGTCCAAAGCCCGAAGGTGCACGGCATTCCGGTTTTGGTGCCGCCGAACCGGTATGACGGGGGGCGTTTCTCCTGGGGCGGCCGGAATTACGCATTTCCGGTGAACGAACCGGCGACGGGCAACCATCTGCACGGCTTTGCCGCTGACAGCGAATGGACGGTGGCGGGCTTCGGCAGCGACGAGGGCAAAAGCTGGGTGAAAGTGACGCTGAAGTTCGACGAAACGCATCCCGCGTACGCGTATTTCCCGCACACGTTTACGTTGGCGAATACATATGAACTGTCCGGCGACGGGCTGACGCAGCATTTTGAAGCCGTCAACGAAGGCGGCGAGGCGATGCCGTTCATGCTCGGCTTCCATACGGCCGTCAACGCGCCCTTCGCGCCCGGCAGCACGCGGGAAGACATCGCCGTGCGGGTGACGATCGGCGAGCGGTGGGAACTGGACGGGCGGATGCTGCCCACCGGCAAGAAACTGGCCCTGTCCGAAGGGGAAGCGCGCCTTGCCGCCGGGGAAGGCGACCCGTATTTCGAGGAATTGGACAACCATTACACCGCGGCGCCGCAGGGCGGGCGAAACTTCGCGGAGATCGTCGACCGCAAGGCGGGCGTGCGCTTCGTGTACGACGCCGGCCTCAAGTACAAGCACTGGATGATCTGGAACAACAAGGCCAACGGCCGTTTCTTCTGCCCGGAACCGCAGACGAACATGGTCAACGCGCCGAACATGGACCTGCCCGTCGAAGAAACCGGCGTCATCACCCTGCAGCCCGGCGAATCCTGGTCCGAGACGAGCCGCCTGTACGTGGAATCGCTGTAAGGCCGGAAGCCGGCCGGTCAGCCGACGCAACACGGGAAATCCGTGCGGCAAACCAAAGCCCCGCTGCCTCAGCGGGGCTTGTTTTTTTGGCCGTTTACCAGAAGCGATCGCCGGGATCAATCTTCCCGATACCACAGCGGCTTGTCCCGTTCAAATCCCTGGTGATCATCCAGCACCCGTTCAATCCGTTCCATCATCCGATCCATCATGTCCGGTGCGGCCCGGAGCGTCCATACCACCGTCGAGATGACCGCCATCGCCAGATACAACGCATAAAGGCGCCAAAACCGTTCGTCAGGCCCCGCCTCACCGAAATATCCCCGAATTTGCCCGATGCAATAAGGAACGCTGACCTCCCTGCCGAACAGGCCCAACTTCAAAAAGTCATGCACGGGATCGCCCCAGTCAAACCGGCTGAAGTCGATGACGCCCGCCAGATGCCCGTCCGCCGCGATCAGGTTGGCCGGGTGAAAGTCGTCATGTTGAAAGCCGTTCGGCCGTTGCTTCATGAGCGCCAGATTGCGGTCGATGAAGGCGAGAATCCGCCCGTCTCCGTTCACGCGCATGCCGCAGCCTTGGAATTGCTCCACGTATCTTGCGTGTTTGGCGGCCTTGTTGTCATGCCAGGACGGAAGATTCCCGGGAGCCGGCAGCCGGTGCATGTTCTTCAGTTCCGTGCCGGCTTCAAGCCCGATGCGGTATTGATCCGCGGGCGGCAATGCGGGCAGTGCCTCCTCGGCGTCCTTGCCTTCGATCCAGGAAACGATCATGTAGCCGTACGCCGAACGCTCACCGAGTTCCAGCGGCCGGGGGCTTTTCACGCCCAGATGCTCCATCTCGCGCAAAATGCCGAATTCTTCCCGTTTGCGCCCCGTTTCATGCGGCCCGAACAGCCGAAGCAAACGGGCGCCGCCTTCTTCGGATTCAACCCGAAACAGCGCATCTCCGGAAAATCCTTTGGCAATGGGCGTCAGGCGGCAACCGTTCAGGGACGGAATTTCGGAAGCCAGGCGGTCATGGTCCCGCATGCGTCATCTCCTCCTCACTCGCCTTGGCGGCACATTTTCCATGTTTACACATTCTGCCTTGCTCCCGCATCTCCTTCCTTGACAAATCACTCCAAAAAAAAGGAGGCCGCGCCTCCTCACGGATAAAAGATGATCCTTCTTCTTTTTCTCGCTTTTCCCGTTGTGCGCCGGACATGGGCCGTTCTCCTGCGTCGCGGGGGACCGGCTCTGCGGACGGGCCTGGACATGCTGGTCGTCGCCATCTGCTGCCGCTGCAGCCAGCCGGAAAATTCCTGCCAGATCGGCATCAAATCCTGAAACGAACGATACAGCTTCTGCATCCGGTCGATCGTTCCCATCACCTGGTCCAGCCCCTGATTCAAGTCGCTCACGATTCGCCCGAACTCTCTCATCGTTCGCATCCGTCCTTTGGCATCGGCAAAATGTCCTTTGTATATGAATATGCCGGACTGCGGCCAAGGTACGGACGGATGGACCACCGCCGATTCCTTCAATGGGCATCGAATTCGCCGCCGGGCGGCATACAACGACGGGACAAAAAAGCGGCCCGCCCAGGCATGGGCAGGCCGCGTGAACAAGAGGATGAAGTTAGTCAATCAATCCCGATTTTTTCAGCAACTGCTCGATCATCATGACGGCCTCCGCCCGTTTGACCGGTTCCTCGGGCGCCAGCGCCGTGCCGTTTCTTCCGACGACGATTCCGGTACGGACCGTTTTCGCCACGCTCTCGAGCGCCTGGCGGGAGACGGCGGCCGCATCCCGGAAATGCTGAATGTCCGCAGCCGGGGATCCTCCCGCCGCCTGCCTGTCCAGGCCGGTCAGGGCCATGGCGTTCGCGATCAGGACCATCGCCTGTTCCCTGGTCATCCATTCATTCGGGCGGAACGTTCCGTCCGAATTCTCCGCAATCAGCCGATACGCCAGCGCCGCATGGATGACGCCTGCATACCCGTCATCTGCGGAAACGTCCGCAAATGCGCTTTCGCCATCAATTGGCCGCAATCCCAAACCTTGTACGAGCATGTCCGTGAACTCCGCGCGGGTCATCGCGTCTTCGGGACGGAACAAGCCGTTTTCCGTACCGGACACCACGATCCGCGAGCCCATGTCGTTGGCTGCCGCCTTCGACCAGTGTTCCCGGACGTCGGCAAATTCGACCGGATTCCAGATGGTGGCATACATGCTGTCCGTCAGGCTGTTGACCTTCGCATAGTAGACGCCGTTGATGACCGTCACGACGGTCGGCACGTGGCGAACGTCACCGCTTGGTTCCACCACGACGGCCGTTGTAATGCGCGCCGGATCGACGCCTTCCGGAACCCGGATCAAACGCTCCACATAGGCGGGGTAACGGTCCACGACGATCGATTGGCCGTCATGAAAAGCCGTGACCGTAAATTCGACGGGCGGCACGACGATGGTGAAACCTCCATCGCTTGCGGCCTGTTCCGCCAGCCGGAGCATGTCCGCCTTCGGCGTCGAAATCATGATGTCCACTTTGATGTCTTCCAACTGCGACACGGATCCGAACCGGTCCGCAATCGCCAGAATGTTGATGGACTCGGCGGGAATCGTGAAGACGGCGAGCTGGTTTTGCAATTGCAAAACCACTTCTTTCTGTTCCATGATGCGGACGAGCTCGCCGTCCAGCTGGCTGATGGAGATGTCGGAACGCGTCTCGATCGGAACTTCGACCTTGAAGCCGTTCGCCTCTTTCTGCAGCCGCTCCCGGAACTGTTTTTCATCGATGAACACCTGGATGATTTCCCTGCCGTCCCGTTCCGTCACTTCCACGCGGGCCCACTGGTCTTCCCGGTTTCCGTTGACGATGATCTCGTAACCGATGCCGTTGTCAGCCGATTCGACCGGTTCGTTCGGTTCGGACTGTTCAGCCGGTTCCTGCGGGACGTCTGCCTGATCCCGTTCCCATTTGGCATACAGCGTGATGTTGCCCTTGACGGTATCCGTGGCGAAGGACCAGGGCGTGGTCAGCGCGGCATCGGCGAACCATCCCTTGAATGTGTAGCGGAGGCGAGTCGGATTCGCCGGTTTTGCGATGACGGTATCGTATTCGGCCGTCACGCTGGCCACCGGGGACCCGCCATTCGTTTCGAAGGTGACCGTATACCCGATCGCCTTCCATTGCGCATATACGGTAACGCTGTCGGTCACAACCGTGTCCCCGTCGAACACGTTTCCGAAGCCGTCCTCCATCGTGTTCCAGCCTTCGAAGGCATGTCCCGCCTTCGTCGGAGGCGTCGGCAGGGCGTCGACGGTTTCACCATGCTTGACCGTCTTGGTCGTCGGATTGGCGTCGGTGTCGCCGCCGTTCTTGTCGAAGGTGACCGTATGCCCGATCGCCTTCCATTGCGCATATACGGTAACGCTGTCGGTCACAACCGTGTCCCCGTCGAACACGTTTCCGAAGCCGTCCTCCTTCGTGTTCC